>Ga0105047_10001003_pt1 | contig 49779 bp, 40 predicted proteins | sample MAT04_FD_78384 | JGI IMG/M metagenome (GOLD analysis project Ga0105047, IMG submission 78384) | Freshwater microbial communities from Lake Fryxell liftoff mats and glacier meltwater in Antarctica - MAT-04 (megahit assembly) | ecosystem: Environmental > Aquatic > Freshwater > Ice > Liftoff...
AAAGGAGGAACCCGTCCAAAACAGCTGCTGTCCCGCTCGGAAGAACGTTGTTCGAGAGAGCAAAGACGGATTCGTCAAAACCGTGTTCAGCTCCCAGGTTGTGACGCCTCGGACCGCACTAGGACTGGCTAACGAAAACGATGTTAGATCGAAGCGAATCGTGCTCGCTCGCCCCGTCGCATCGAAGAAGGACTGCTCGAACATGTGCCTATCCATCACCTGGCGGCCCCAGTCAACGCGTGTGAGCCCAGCTCGCTGCCAGCCTCTGTTCACCCATGTGGAGTAGCCAGGCGGGATTCTAGGCAGATCTGCCGCGAGCCCCAACCCCACGCCTCTGCCCCCCCCCCACCTGTACTAGCCAATGTCGCGACCCCGCTCGAAACCGTACCCGCAGCCGCCGACTCACCGACTGTAGTCGTCATGTCGATGGCCATTGGCAGCAGGAACTCGCCTATCTGCGCCCCGGCAGCACGCGTTGGCGCGAATGTCGCACCTGCCACCGGCAGGGATGCCACCGTTCCCACGGTGACTCCTGCGTGGAAAAAGTCGGATGGATTGCCCTCGCCCGCTGCGATCGTGGAGAAGGGGCGAGAAATGGACTCCCATATCTCGGTACGATGTTGATAGGTATAGATGCTCGCCACGACGAGCGCGACGCTCCCCACCGCGATCAGGTATGGAACAGCCTGTGGTCCCGCCAGCCCAACTCCGGCCCCGGCCAGGCCCACCAGTAGGACGTTCCCGAGGAATCCGGTCGCCACCCCGGCCCCGCCCGCAAGGAGGTTGATCGGCTCGGCCAAGCCCATGCCTCGCGCCCCGGACATGAAGGCGTTCTCTGCGCTCGAAGCGACTCCCTCCCCGGTGAGAGCGCCCCCAGCACGGTCGGCCCCGGCGCCGTCGGACGCCTCAGTGTCGCCAGCGCCCGAGGGCTCGGCGAGAGACGGGGCCGCCGAACACTCGACCGCTCCAATACACCCCCAGCCGAGCGCGGCTTGCGCCTCGGCGTACGCAGCTCGATTTCCCGCCGCGACCTCAGCCGCGTCGTACCCCGTCGGGTCCACCAACATCATCGGGCTGTTGCGGACGTAAGAATAGCGATTCAGTCCCTGACCGGAGCCACTCGTCAGTGGATCCGTGCTCAGAAAGCGCCGGAGCCGAGGGTGGTAGATGCGGCCACCCATGTTGATGAATCCGAGCGCCTCATCATGCTCATGCCCGGTGTAACCGTGGCTCACCGAGTCGCTGGGGGCGTCGCCGCTGACCTCCCCCGATTCGGAGAGCACGCCGCCGAACGCGTCGTAGCGGAAGTGCTCTGGGTCCTCCCCTTCCACCCAACTCGTCTCTACGGAGCCCTGACGCTCGGTGAAGACCCACCGCGTGGTCTCCTCTCGTTCGCTACCCACGCTGGCGACTTCGATCTGCGCGACCGGCCCGACGGGGGTCGAGATCACGGTGCGCTCAATCAGACTCATACCCACCCGCCGGACCTCGTAGGCGCCGAAGTACACAGTCATCTCCGGGCCCGCGACCTTGAGAGCCCGTCCCCCGTCCGCATCATACTGGAACGAGGCGTAGGTGCCCCCGTTCGACGCCGTGCGAGGCAAGTTCCGCTGGTTCCAAGTGAGATGAAGCGGCCCCATCTCGGTGACGTTCCCTGTCTCGTCGTACTGAGCGGTCCACGTCTCGCCAGTGGCCGCGTCGAAATCGGTCACGCCGTGTGGCCGTGCAACACCGCTCCCGGCCGGATACGACAGGGAAGCATCGTGGGAGCCCGTTAGATTCCCGAGCAGATCGTAGTCATAGCTCTCTGTAGTGTGGCCACCCTCCCGAACCGCGAAGAGGCGGCCCAGCGCGTCGTGCGCAAAGACCTCCGTCCGCGCGGACAGCGAGTCGGTCCGCCAACGCAGCATTCCCCGCTCGTCGTAGCCGTAGGACAGCCGCTGCAGAACTCCCTCGTCCGAGCCGGTCTCCACAGACGCGACACGCCCGTCGCGACGGTACGTCGTACCTCGAGACGCCGGACCCACGACCTCCTTGGTTGGAAGACCGTGGACATCCTGGCCTGAGAGCTCCCATAGACGCGTGGACCACCCGCCTTCGTCGCGAGACACGGAGATGACCTCCCCGCTCTCGTCGTCGAACTGGTAGTCCACGTGGACCCCGGCGCCAGTAATGGACGGGTAGTCGACCCCGACCAGTCGCGAGAACTCGTCGTAGTGATGAACCAGGTCCATACGAGATTCAAAATCCGTCAACCGTCGGGTCACGCTCCTGGGGCGAGCGAGTTCGTCGTACCTGAACTCGTCCGTCACGCCATCGCCACTCGACGAGAAGGCCAACAGGCCCAACGCGCTACGGTCGCCAAGCGATGCCGTGTCGTACTCCCACTCAGCGAGTGCTCCGTCCGCCTCATCGTGCCTCGCGACCAGCCTAGAGAGCGCGTCCCGAACGAACCGCGTACGCCTATTCTCGCCGTCCACCGTCGCCGTGAGCTCGTCCCAACCATCGTACTCGAAGTACTGCCCGCCGGAGTCGGGGTCCGAAAGCTTGATCCGGCGACCTAGAAGATCATAGTGCACGCTAGTGACGTTCCCGCCGGGGTCTATCACCCGTGCAGGCTCGCCGGCTGCACAGCGACCATAGCCGGTCGTCGCGACTGGTCCGGCGCCCGATTCATGGGGCTCTGTGGCGGAGACCACATGACCAAGCAGGTCGGTCGTGGTGGTCCACTCGGCGCCGGCAGCATTCCGTCGATGCACGCGATTTGGTTCATACGCGAAGCGAACTTCCTCGCCTTCGGGTGACACCGTGCGCCGCAGACGGTCGAGCCCATCGTAGAAATAGGTCGTTGGATGACCGCCACCCGAGCCGAGTTCGCCGGGCTCGCTAACGCGGGTCACCCGCCCGCGAGCATCGTAGGCGGTCACCACCTCAGAGGTCACCGTTGCATGCACGGTCTCGGCGCGGACCGTTCGCCCCAAACGATCGGTCTCCACCGCCGCTCGGCCGCCGGCATTCGAACGCACCTCGATGCGGAAACGTCCATCCTCTTCCGGGAGATAGCGCGCCTCCGTACGGACACCCCGGTCGCTCTCGGCAACGCGAGGGCGTCCAAATCCATCGACATAGCTGCGCGTTTCGATCCAGTTAGGATCCACTGACGCCCGCAACTGCCCGTAGCGGGGCTCAAAAGCGACTGTGGTGACATGGCCGAGAGCGTTGATGACCGTGACTGGAAAGTACCCATTCGGGTCCCACAGCACGGTTTGCACCCGGGTTTCCGACTCGCCGTCCTCGTCCACGGCAGTCGTGAGCGTCTCCGTGATGTTGCCATAGGAGTCGAATCCGAACTGCGTCACCCGCGTCGTCAACGGATCCTCTGGATTGCGTGTCGCGCTTAGAACACGCGCGGCCGGCAAATCATTGACGAACTCTTCGACCACTCGCCGCGCGCAGCCGCCAAGACCGGGGGTGGCCGCCGTTGCAGTGCGCCGCTGCACGAAGCCGAACCGCCACGCGCCAGCGTCGTGATCCCACGACGTCTCGACCGTGGTCTGCCCCCCAGGAGCGTCTGACGTCTCGACCCATGGAAAGCCATAGACGTCGTAGTGAGACCTCTCAGTAGTCACTTGTCGAATCATCGTGGCGCCGACGAAGGGCGCGTCTGGATTGGTAGGAGCCGACATGCCTTCGTAGGCGAACTCCACGACGCTGTCGTTGCGCACGCGGAACCGTCCGGCCCCCGGCTCGGTGACCAGGTAGCTCATGTACCGCTCCGCGCCTTGAAGCACCACGGAATCAGTCACGCTCGCGTCGTACGTGTAGCTGAGCGAATGGAGCGGCCGATGCGCCCGGGGATAACGGATCCGCGGCCCGTCTCTCATCGCGGACCACAGCCCGTTGTCGAAGTCGGTCAGCGATGTCGTTCCGCTCAAAAGATCGACGCTACGCACCCTCGCAAAGCCCAGCCACCCTCGACCGCTGAGGTCAGCACGCCCATCGACGTACGAGAAGCGCGTCGTGCGTTGCCCACCGAGACCGTCGTCGTCGCGCCGCTCGTACACTACCTCGCGCGAATCGGTCACGCACCGCTGGGGATACTGACAGTCCGTCCCAGGTGTGTAGACGGCGGGATCCGAGAGGTTTCGGTACTCCACCTCCGTGACCACTCCCATTCCGTCAACGACGCGTTCGATCAAGGGTGCCTGGGCGCGAATGTTGTGGAAGAGCCGACCAACCCCACCGGCTGGGATCAAACCCAACGGATGACCGCGTCGCTCGAGATCCAGTAGGTCGAGAGCACCGTCGCCATCAGCGTCCAGCACGAGGTCATCCCGTGTGATCAGCGTCGGAACACTGCCACCGCCCGCCTCGAGATACTCCGTTCGAACCACGCTCGCGTTGGTGGGATACGTCTGAAATTCGATACCCGACAGCACCTCGGAGATCCACACCCCCTCCTCGCCCCAGGTGTACTGAGGGTACGTGTCGGGTGTGCCCGCGACTCGATCGACTAGTGTCTCGTCCACGCCCAGCGTCGGCGTGATGAAGTCCGCACGACCATCTCGGTTGATATCGAACGGGAGCAGAGGCAGCACCGTTCGAACGCGCCGGTCGCTCACGCCGTCGCTTCGTAGGTGCACGCGTCGGCGCGCTGGCAGCGGAATCTCAAAGTCCGAATGGATGAACTCGGTACCAGAGCTCGCTCTCTACGTCCATCGGGCGGCGCGATCATAGCCTCCAGCCCCCGACCCTTCCAAGTCGACCACGCATCTCTTGGGGGCGGGCGATTCACGTCTGCGCCATAGGAATGGCTGATCGAGAGGACGGCGGTGACGTCGTGCATTCCGTCCCCGTTGACATCCGCAACTGTGAGCACCCCAAATCTCGGCAAGCTGCTCATCTCCTCCGCGACCAGCTCGGAACCACTCCAACGCAACATGCGGCGGAATCCGCCGTCGAAGTAGTTGGCAGCGATGATTAGCTCCTGACGACCGTCGCCGTTGAAGTCGCCCGACACGACGCGACCAGTGTATGGGCTCGGGTCAGACCCCGACTCGAAGTCGTACAACTGGACCCGACCACGCCCGTTCTCGAACGAACACTCTGTGACCACGTTGGAGTGCTGGAACGCGCCCCACCCGCCATCGTCGCGAAGCGCGACCGCCCAATGCGCTGGGCACGCAGTGAACCTGGCATCCCAACTGAACGATCGCTGCACACAGCCGACGTCGATGACGCAGGCGGCGATATCCTGCCGGCCGTCGCCATCCATGTCGAGCACCTCCCAGCTAGCGATGCCCGACTCGACTGCGGGGAAGTCGTTGAAGAATATCTGCTCGCGCGGTTCCCGGAGCGTGGTGTCTCTGAGCACGAAAGACACTGGCGTTTCGGGCGGTCCTCGCTCGCTCTCGAGCACCAAGAAGCGCACTTCATCCACTGTCCCGAACTCGATGAGTAAGTCGTCGAGTCCGTCTGCGTTCCAATCCAAGGCGACCGGACGCTCGATCGCGAGGGCTCCGTGCCGAATCCCTTCAACTAGATCCACGAACTCAGGAATTTCGGATCGAATTGCGGGTACGATTGTGTGTTCGTATGGCAGGGCCCCGCTCGGCCAATTTGCAGTCGCCCGCGGGATAGGGAGGCCGAGACGCACTACCAGGTCGCCTTCCGACGCCCCCGGTGCCGTCCCGTCGGAACGATACGCAACGTCGTCGGCGCCGTCGCCGTTGACGTCGAACGCTAGGGTGGGGTTCGGATACGAGCAGTACAGCGGCGCGCCCGTCTCATCGTCGGTGCCACACCGGAAGGACCCTCGAAGCTCGGCCCTGTCCCACGAGATGTCGCGGCGTTCGAAGGTAGGAAGATGGTACCGAGGATCCGCTTCCCCATCCGCGGTATTGGGGCGGGGCACGACCGCACGGTCTCGCCAGTTGAAGTGGGTCGGTGGCGTGCAGACCATCGCGGGCTCGGTCTCGTCCGCATCGTCCGCAGAAGTTGCGGGCGCCCTCACGCAGTGCTCAATCTCGTCCAGTCGGTACAGATGAGAGCCGGGGGCGTCGCTTCCTCGGAAGCGATACTCGGCAACGACCTCACCTTTTACGGAGATGACCAGCCTCTCCAAGGGTCGGCGAGATGGCCGATAAGCCCCTATGCCTCGCGCGTATGCGGTCGATGGGGGCGACGAGTCGGAACAGAATGCGGAAGTGCTCACCCCGGGATCGGCGGGCGGTGTCAAACAATCGCCTACGGGCGGATGGCGGCTGGTTTCGCTGTAAATGAACTGAACGGCCCGGGCGCCGCGGCGGGACGCGGCCCCGGAGCCAACGTTACCCGTGTACTCGATTCGATTGATCCGCACATCATTTCGAATCGTGCTGTCCGCCCCCGCTTCCTGCTGATACTCGTAGTCGACAGTATTGCCCTGAGGGTCGACTTCCTGGGCCAGGTACCAGGTCTCCGTGACGATTTCTTCGGAGATTGGTGCCGTGACCCACAAACGGGAGTCAAGGGTGCTGCCGTATTGTCGCTCCCGACCATTGGGCAGGCGCACGCGGAACGAAAGAGCAGACGCCGACCCGTACGCCTCCACGAGAACGAGTTCGTCTTCCTCGGTGGTGTACCGAGCGTTTACCGCTCCGTACGCGCCGGAGAGCAAGACGAGGCGCGCACCGTCGAGACACAATCGGTCGTCGGGGGTGAGGTCGACGTCTCGCCGCTCGCCGTCCTGCGCGACGGTCCGCTGACACCGGGTGATCGCGGAGAGCCCCGACATGGCGAAGCCCACCCCCAAAGCCGTCTCGACCTCAGTGCTCATGTAGCCGACGGATAGCGCTGGCTGCATCCCGGCACGGCCGGGTGGCAGCTCGATCGGAATCGAGTAGCCGAACAAGCCATCGGGGCTAACGGATGGGTGGCCCGGCATTGTGCCCACCGAAGTCGTAGCGAGGATTGGGTCGAAATCAGAAGGTCGGGGCGTCGTGAGCGCGTCGGTACGCAGCCCTAGCTCGTCCCCGCCCATGCACCCCGGAATCGTGAGCATGGCGATCAACGCCAAGACCGTGCGAACCGTACTCGCGTTCTCCATCCCGAACCTCCTCAGCTCAACCGATGAACGCCGCGAGGCTGACGGCTCAATGCGTCGTCGTCAAGCATGGTCACGCTTCTGGCACGAAGTTCTAGACTCAGAGTAGAGTTCTAGAGACGAGCGAGCGTGATCCGCATTCGGTGGAGCGGCGCGCAGGTGACCATGAGGATCAGTGGGCGCGGGGCTGGCGCCCTCGTCGACTGATGGGTCAGCGAAGACCTGGCAGCCCCGCTAGCTCGCCGTCTTCCAGAGCGAGCACCAGCACATCCGATCGCTCTCTCGTGTGCAGCGCGAGGTGCTCGCCGTCGCTCGCGAACGCGGCGGGGGCGCAGAAGCCGCTGTGGTCGCTCCAGCAGGGCGGCATGGGAGCGACGCCTTCGAGCGCGATGCCTCCGAGCGGACCGAGACGCGCGCGGTGGACCACCACCTGCTGCGCGCCAGCGCCGCCCCACTGGGCGACCCAGAGGCGCTCGCCTTCGATCGCAACGTCGATGCCGTGAACTGCGCGACTGCCCTCTTCGAGCTGACGGCAGGACTCGCGATCACAAGCCCACACATCCGCAGTCGGGCCCGTTCGAATGACGCCGATCACCAAGTGCTCGTCGTCGCACGCGACCTGGAGCGGCTCGTCGGACTCGCTCGCCGCGACGAGCGGCGCGCGGATGGACAGCGTCTGCACCCCGAGCGATCGACCGCCGGCGACGACCTCGAAGCCCTCCCGCGAGGCGGCGACGACGAAGGGACCGCAGGCCCATAGGTGCTGCGCCTCGAGCGTGAGCGCGACCGTCTCCACGCTCGGCGGCGGCGCGCTCGCGGACGGCAGCGACGCGTGCGACAGCCGGTTCGCATCCAGCCACACGACCTCATCTCGATGCAGCATCGCGTCGCGAGGTCGCCCGAGATCGAGCTCGAACACAGCGCGGTGCCGCGGCCGCGCATCGGCCTCCTCCGCGCCCGCCTCCGGGCCCGCCTCCGCATCCGCATCCGCGCCCTCACTCCAATCGAAGGTCATCGCCGCCCGCCCTCCCGACTCCGTCGCCGCGATCAAGCGCGCCGTCGTCCCCGCCACCCGCACGCTTCGATCGGCCCGGCCCACCAGGTGCCCTCCGAGCCAGCGCTCCGCCTCGCGCTCGACCACCGCCGTCGCATCGCTCGCGACGATCCCGGTCATGTGGTGCGCGCAGTGCTCGGCATCGAGTTCGCAAACGTCGTCGCGCGTAGTGAAGAGGAGCGAGACGCCGCCATCCGAAGCGACGCTCATCTCGTGCGCTGCGTTCGCCCGCCGCTCGTGCTCTTCGTGAACGATCGCGCCCCGCACCCGGAGGATCGCGACCCGTCGAGCGTCGGCCGCGACGACGTCGATACCTTCGGGCCCGAAGCGGAGATCGGTCGATCCAGGCAACACGGTCGCGGGCAGGCGCGAGGCCACCAGCGTCGCGTCCGTGGCCAGCGTGATCGCGGGGGACCGCACTTCCACATCGGCACCCGCCGAGTCGGCCAGCTCGGTGAGCGTGCCTTGCAAGCGCCCGAGCGTGGTGAGCACCCCCGCAGGCACATCACCGTCTGGGCTCACCACGATCGCGGTCAGCTCGCCGCGGAGCAGCGACACCATCGCCCGCACATCCGACTCGTGCTCCTTCGGCCCAGGCAAGAGCAGCATCGCGTCCTCTTGGGCGACCGCGTCGAGATCGGGGAGACAGCGCGCCGGCCAGTCGCCGTCGGCGGTCCGCACCTGGTTCGCGAAGGCCGCTCTGTCGCCCTCGGGCAGAGCCAAGCCTCCGCCCTCGATCGGCGTTCCACCGGTCATGCACGCCGAGAGCCGACCGAACGCCGCGATCGACTCCTCCGCGCGCAGCTTGCCTCGCAGGAGCGGGCCACCGAGGAGGATCGCCGCCATCCCCACGTTGAGGGCTACGCCACGCAGCCAGGGGGCGCCGGACGGTCGCATCGACCGGGCGAGCTCATCATCGGGATCGATCTCCTTGGTCATGCCGAGGCCTCGACACCCTGGGGAACGTTTGGTTCTAGATCGTGTCCCGACCCGGAGCGTGGCGATCTCATGGAAGCGGGATGGTTCGGGCGATGGCGGCGGTTGTCGAGCGCACCCTTGGCTGGACTCGGATGCCGCACCTATACTCCCGCACTTCTCCCGAACGGCGAGCTCCGGACAGGGCGCTCCTACGACACGAAAGGCCCGGGCTTGCTCCGGAACCGCTGAATGAACGACGACAACACCGGCCGCCCCGACACCGAGAGCCCTGATCCCGAGAACCCTGATCCCGAGAACCCTGATCCCGAGAACCCTGATCCCGAGAACCCTGAGGCCAGCGAGGAAGAGGTCGCCGAGGAAGGAGCGGACCAGGTAGCGGAGACGGCCAAGGCCAGCTCCACCCCAAAGCACGTGCATGAGCTCGCGCCCCGCCGAGGTCTGTCGCGCCCCGCGGTGCAGGTCGCCATGGGCCTCTTGTCCGTCGCGCTCGCCTACGCGATCACCTACGGCTGGCCCCAGCGCAACGGGATGGATCTCGACATCGACAGCTCTGCGCGCGCGCAGGCGGTCGATGCCCACGAGCCCTACGACCTCACCCAGCTCAGCCTGCTCAATCGCGTGCTCCTGCAGGTGGTCGAGCACTACGTGGAGCCCGACCGCATCGATCCCCGCCGCATGCTGCTGGGTGGCCTGAACGCGATCCAGCAAGCGACCGCTCCGATCCTGGTCGACTATGCCGATGGCTCCGGGATGTTGACCGTCACCGTCGACACCGAGTCCCAAGACTTCCGGGTCGACGACGTGACCTCGCCGTGGGCGCTCTCGGCGCGCTTCCGCGACATCTTTCAGTTCATCCAGACCAACCTCGAGGACGAGGACATCGAGCTGCGCGAGATCGAGGAAGCCGCCGTGAACGGCATGCTCCGCACCCTCGATCCCCACTCCGTCTACCTGAACGTCGACACCTACGAAGACATGCGGATGAGCACCCGCGGTGAGTTCGGAGGCCTCGGCATCGTAATCTCGATCCGCGATGGCCAGCTCACCGTGATCCGGCCCATGCCCGGCACCCCCGCCGACAGAGCGGGCGTGCATCGCCGCGATCGCATCGTGCGCATCGGCGAAGAGTCCACGATGAACATGCCGCTCGAGCAGGCGGTGGACCGGCTGCGTGGTCCGCCAGGCTCGCCCGTGCAGGTCTGGATCGTCCGCGAGGGCGAAGGCGGCTTCACCGAGCCCCGCTCGTTCACCCTCACCCGCGCGGTCATCCACATCGAGTCCGTCGAGTCGCGGATGCTGGGCGACGGCGTCGGCTACATCTCGATCTCCAGCTTCCAGGGCAACACCTTCGCGGACATGACCCGCGCGCTCGCCCAGCTGCACGCGACGGGCATGACCAGCCTGGTGCTCGATCTCCGTGACGATCCGGGCGGTCTCTTGGATGAGGCCGTTTCGGTCGCCGACGCGTTCATCGAGTCGGGCGTCATCGTGACGACCCAATCGACCGATCCCCGCCAGCGTGAAGTGCGCAGCGCGACGGCCGAGGGCACCGAGCCCAACTACCCGATGATCGTCCTGGTGAACGGCGGGAGCGCCTCCGCCAGCGAGATCGTCGCGGGCGCGCTCAAGAACCACAACCGCGCGCTCATCGTGGGCGAGCGCTCGTTCGGCAAGGGATCCGTGCAGGTCCTCTACGACTACGAGGACGGCTCCGCGCTCAAGCTCACCATCGCGCAGTACCTCACCCCCGGGGATGTCTCGATCCAGGGCGTGGGCATCATGCCCGACGTCGAGATCAGCCCGATGACGGTGGATAGAGCAGACATGGATCTCATCGCGGATCCCATCTACCTGCGCGAGTCCGATCTCGCCTCGCACCTCACCCACTCGAGCGCGCGCGAGACCGATCGTCCCGCGGTCTCGCTCAACTACTACCTCCCCGCCGCCGAGCGCCGCGCCCTTCGTGAAGCCGGGCCCGACGACGACGAGAGCGAGACGGAGGACGAGTTCCTCCTGCGCTTCGCCCGCTCCCTTCTCTCGCACGCGCGCAGCAGCGATCGCCGCGCGATGATCGACGAGGCCCGCCCCACCATCGAGCGGGTGCGTAGCGAGGAGCTCGCGCGCGCCATCACCGACATGAGCGCGCTCGGGATCGACTGGGCCGAAGGCAGCGACGCTGGCGAGAGCACCGTCTCGGTCGACGTCATCGCCATCGGCCCCGGGAACCAGCCTGTCGGCCACGCGGGCGAGTCCCTCGATCTGCGGGTCCGAGTGACCAACACCGGCAGCGCGCCGCTGTACCGGCTGCGCGCCTCCACCCACAGCGACTACGGTCTCTTCAACCGGCGTGAGCTGGTGTTCGGTCGGCTGAACCCGGGCGAGACCCGCGAGTGGACCACCTCGCTCGGGCGATGCGTTGTGGAGAACGACGTCGAGCGCTGCCGCCTGCCGCTCGACATCCACGACAGGTCCGACGGCATCCGCATCGACTTCGATGAACTGCACGGCCACGCGCCGCCTCCCGCCGAGGTGCGCACCAGCGTCACTGGCCTCTTGCGACCGACGTTCGCGTACGCCACCCACGTCGCCGACGACGTGCATGGCAACGGGAACGGGATCGTCGAGCGCGGCGAGACCGCGACGCTCTATCTCCACGTTCGCAACACCGGCCGCGGCGCCACCCACCACACCGAGGCCAACCTCCGCAGCCTCGCGGGCGAAGGCGTCCTCTTGCGCGCCGGTCGCTTCCGCATCGACGACATCCCCCCGGGTGAAGAGCGGACCGTCGAGTTCACGTTCGAGGTCCTCGAGGGCTTCGCCGAAGAGGAAGCCGAGCTCGAGTTCGTGGTGATCGACACGGATCTCATCGAGACGCTCACCGAGCGCGTCCGGGTGCCGGTCGCCGAGAGCGGCACCGCGCCCCGTGCCCGCACCGGACGGGTCACGCTGGCCGACGGGACGCCTATCCTCGAGCGTCCCGGCGGCGAGCCCTTCGCCCGCGTCGAAGGCGGCGCGGTCTCGGTGGCCAGCGCGGCCGAGGTCGACGGCATGATCCGCGTCGATCTAGGAGAGAGCGTGCCCGGCTGGGTCCCGACCGCTGCCATCTCCACCGGCCGGGCGTCGGGCGGACGCGTGGTGACGGTGCTCGATCACATCGCGCCGTCGATCGATGTCGAAGGCGCCGTCACCGTGACGACCGCAGATCACATCGACATCCGCGGGGTGGCCCGCGACGACCGGGTGGTGCGCGACGTGTACATCTACGTCGGCCTCCGCAAGGTCTTCTACACCTCGAACCGCAGCGCGGAGAACCCCCGCGAGGCCGCGTTCTCGGCGACGCTACCCTTGCGACCGGGCATCAACTACGTCGTGGTCTTCGCGCGTGAGAGCGACGAGTCGATCTCGCGGCGGGCCTTCGTGGTGCGACGCGACGCCTCGGATGGCGCGCTCATGGAGACGCCCCCGATGAGCGACGAGTGGTTCCACTTTGGTATCGCAAGAGAGGGCGTCGCTGGCGAACCCGCCGAGTAGTCACGCGGTAGCGGGCGCTTCGCTCCGTGCGCTCACCACCTCTCGATAGACGAGGTAGGTGAGCGCGCCGATCGATCCCAGCGGCAGACACGCGAGCGCGAACGGCCAGGGGTTGATCCCGCGGCGCTTGGCGTCGGGGAACATCCACTGCATCGCGAGCACCAGCGAGATGGCCAGGTCTAGGAAGACCTGGGTGCCCCACGCACCATCCATGGCGGCGGGCAGGAACCCGAGCGGCCCATGCTGCACCGCGACCCAGACGGAGAACGCGACGAAGGGGACGTAGACGAGGAGCGAGAGCGCGAGCTTCTTGGACATGTGGCCTCCTGAGGCAGTTGGTGTGCGCTCAAGATGACGTCGGAGGTGCTCTCCACCATGACCTCGGAGGTCATGACGAGCCCGACCCTCGGACGCTACGCTCGGGCCCATGACCATCACTGTCGCCAAGAGCCCATCGAGCACGCGAGCCGCCCCGCACGCCGAGCGCAAAGGCGCCGCCCAGTTCGGCAGTGAGCTTCGTGCGTGGCGCGTGAGGCGCTCGATGTCGCAGGGGCGCTTGGCCGAACAAGCCGAGGTCTCGACGCGTCACCTCTCATGTCTCGAGACCGGCCGCGCGACGCCCAGCCGCGACATGGTGCTGGTGCTCGCGAGCGCGCTGGAGCTCCCGCTGCGATCACGCAACGAGCTCCTCGCTGCGGCCGGCTTCACCGCCGCGTACCGAGAAGACGCCCTGAGCGGACCGACGATGGCGCACTTGAACCACGCCATCGATCAGCTGCTGAAGAAGCTCGACCCCTACCCCGCCGTGGTGGTGGACCGCGGTTGGAACGTGCTGCGGATGAACGAGGGCGCGCAGCGCTTCTTGCCGCTCTTGCTGCCGCCCAACGTGCCCGCGCGCGTCGCCAGCAACCTCTTGCTCTCGGTGGTGCACCCCGATGGCTGCCGGCCGTACTTGGTGAACTGGGACGAGGTGGTGCGCTCCACCATCGAGCGCGCCCACCACGAGGTCGCCGGCGATCCCGAGGACTCCGACGCGCGGCGGCTACTGACCGAGGCGCTGAGCTATCCGGGCGTCGCCGACGCGCTGCACGCCAAACCGAGCAGCCCGATGCTCCCGTTCTTGCCGGTGCACGTGCGCCGCGACGGGATCGAGGCGCGCTTCTTCACCATGCTCACCACCATCGGCACCCCGATGGACGTCACCGCGGACGAGCTCGCCATCGAAGCGTACTTCCCCGCCGACGACGCGACGCGCGCGCTCCTCGAGTCGCTCATGGGCTGACCCCCTCAGCCGCCCACGATGAGGTAGCCGAAGTCGTTCGTTCCAAAGATGCTCGTCACCGGGTCCGAATCGAGGATGACATCGCGCAAGACCGCGCCCGAACTCCCTCACGCGGCACCAGCGGGAGAAAAGGAGTTCGCGCAAAGACGCAAACACGCCAAGGGAGAACGAGACCCACCACAGCGAGGCCAACCTGCGCGCGGCTGATCCGACCTCTCTGCGGCTTTGGGGCTTTGCGCGACACCCTCCTCACTGCAGGCGGCGCCCGAGGGAGAAGGGGTCGCGCAAAGACGCAAAGGGCGAACGAGACCCACGACCCGCGCGCCGGCTGATCCAACCCGTGACCTCTTGGCGGCTTCGCGCGAGATCCTTCTCGCTGCGGGGGCCGCACGAGGGGGAGATGTCCTGGGCTAGCGCCGGCGCATCGAGAGCGCTGCGAACAGCATCACCCCGAGCCACGCGAGCGAACCGAGAGGCGCGCGCGCACCTGCGTGACAGCTACCGCCGTCGGGCGGCAGCATCTCGAGGGGGGATCCCGCACCGACCCGCACGATGCGCCAGTCGACCCGCTCGACGCCGTTCTCTTCGGCCCAGAGTTCGATGGTGCTCAGACCCTCGGGGAGCGCGATCGCGCCTTCGACCACTTCACCACCGAGGCGCCACTGCATGCTCGCCGGTGGCGCCTCGAGCGTCAGCTCACCGTCCTCGAGACACAGATCCGGGCCCGCGTCGGGATGAGGACCTATCAACGTGTCGCCCACCGGCAGCGGCACTCCGACCGGGTTGCGCCACACCACCGCGAACGCGCGCGAAGGTCCCTCGCGCTCGATCCCGTAGCTCGGGGCGTCTTCGCCCTCGGGCCAGCGCTCGTAGAGGACGGTCTGATGACCCGCCGCGCTGGTGTCGGAAGGCAATGCCCAGAAGATCGGCGGGGTCTCGGGGGTGCCGCCGATGCGCAACTGCCGAGGCTCACACGATGGGCCACTCCACCACACGGGCAGCGTCGCTTCGGCCTCACGATCGGGCGCGAAGAACGCCGCGGCGATCGGCCCATCACCGCCATCGATCACCCGGAGCGTGCCCAGCTCACCGCGCTCGCTCTCGTAGATCGGCATCGGGAGCGCGAGCGCCGCATCATCGAGATAGACGGCGTACATGACCTGGTTGTAGTCGTAGCGGGGGGTCGGGTCGTCGTTCCCCGAGAACGAGGTCACGTAGGTCCCGTCGAAGTAGATCCGGCGCCCACGGTCGGTGGCCAGCGCCGGGTGCTGGCGCGGGTTGTAGAAGGTGTAGTCCTCGTGCCCGAGCAGCCTGCGCGCCACCACCCACGGTCCCATCGGCGTATCCGAGATGGCTATCCACGTCTCACCGAGCGAGAAGCGAGGCGCGAACAGACGCACGTAGCGTCCCGAGTATGGGCTCGGATCCAGCGCGCCATTGGTGTGCGCGACGATCTCCCGTCCGGTCTCGACGTCCACGAGGTGACCTATCAGCCGCTCGCGATCCTCGAGCCCGCCTGTCTCCTCCACCACCATCGCCTCGCCCGCGCGCCACGCGTACGCAGGGGCGCCATCGACGCGCATCACCGCGTCGCCGACCAAGGGAGTGAAGGCCTCGTATCGAGAAGGATCGAGCATGGCCTCGGCGCGCGCCGGGATCCGAATGCCACTCTCGTAGTAGACCCAGCGGGTCCCTTCGATGTCGACGACGAAGCTGTTGTCATCGGGGAAGTGGGCGTCCGATCCGACGAAGTCGACACCGTCCACGAAGCGCCCCATCGCGTCGTCGTACCCGAGCATCCCGAAGCGCACGCGCTCGGTCAGCGATCGGTACATCCCGAAGGTCGCGAACAGGTGATCCTCCCCGTCGTCACCCGGTACCGACACCAGACCACCGAGCCACGTCACGCCCTCGCCCGGCACGGTCTCGGTGGGCGCCATCCCACGTGAGAAGCCGTCGGCATCGACGAAGTACGTCAGATCGATCCCCTCTTCGGCATCAAGCCCACCCTCGCTGGGCAACACGCTAGTGGCGCCCGAGGTGTGGAAGTTCCCCAAGGGATAGGCGACGCGGTTGGTGTCGCCCCAGATCCAGAAGAGCGCGCCCCGATGCACCACCGAGAACACGCTGTCTTGCCCCAGCACCAAGCCGTTGATGACGGGTGATGCGAGCGGCACCTCGCGGCCCAGGAGCACGCTGCTGCGGTAGATGCCCCCGCCAGTGACGCGGTAGAGCCGCTCCGCGAGGTTCTCGCGATGGGCCATCAGGGTCATCCGCCCTCCAGCGCCTGCCGTGATCATGATCACGTCGTCGGCGAACGAGTACCCATGGCTGAACACGCTCGCGGTCATCGCCGTGGGGACGTCCAACGGATCGATCGCGATGCGCCCCGCGCTGTCGCTGACCCAAACGTCCCGCCTCGCCCAGCGTCTCGTCGTCGAGCCGGATCTCGAGCAAGGGCACGCCGCCTCCGGTTTCGTCGTCGAGCACTTCGATCTCGAAGTACCCCGATGCATCGGGCACCCCGCGCGTCAGGCGTCGAGTCTCGACGTCATCGACGTCACAGCCAGGGCTCCCGGTGACCGTCACCTCGATGCGCGCCATCCCGCCTTCGATCACCTCCAGCGCTTCGCCGTCGTAGCCGAAGCCATCGGGCGCGTGCATCGCGTGGTCGGCCTCGACGAGAAAGAAGACCCGCGTGTCCATCAGGCCCGGCTCGTAGAACGCGACCATCCCGTTTCGATCGGTGCGCAGCGCGACGTGGTGAACGGTGCGCACCTCGACGCACGGCACCGGATCCCCGCCCGCGTCCACCACCTCGATGGCGAAATAGCGCTGCGCTTGGCTCGGGCTCGCGAGCAAGAGCAGCGAGGCGGCACACGAGATCCCTAGCTAGGTGCAGGCGCATCGGCCAAGCCTACGCTACGCAGCGCGTGCCGCGCTGAACGGATGAATTGCACGAGACCAGCACGCGACTTCCCCCGACACCCGAACATTCCGGCACACTCCGCCCCCGTGCCCACCTCATCACCGGCCCTCTTGGCGCTGACCGCGCGCTTGCTCGGCACCTCCGTGGGCCAGGCGACGACCCGTCGCGGGTTCCTCGCGCTGATGGCGCGACCGCTCCCGATAGGCGGCGTCGAGGCGATGGCCGCGCGCGAGCCCGCACGAATCGCCCATCCCGAGAGCCACCCGCTCAGCGACTACGCGGTGAGCATCGACCCGCTCGCCGAGGGACCGCTCAGCGGCGAACAGGTCGTCGTCAAAGACACGTTCGACGTGGCCGGGCTCCCCACGTTGCTGGGCTTGGACCGCGAGCTGCTCGAGGGCGATCACCACCGCGTCGAGCACGACGCCGAGCTGGTGAAGCGGGTGCGGCAGGCCGGCGGGCGCATCCGCGGCAAGGCCCGCATGACCGAGCTCGGCATGGACGGGATCGGCGCGCTGATGCCCGGCACGATGCCCGACAACGATCTGAGCCCGGGGTACATCCCCGGCGGCTCGAGCACTGGCACCGCGGTCGCCGTCGCGCAGGGCCTGGCGCGCTACGGCGTGGGCGGGGATGGCCTCGGCAGCGTCCGCATTCCTGCCGCCTTTCAAGGCCTCGTGGGCCTCAAGCCCTCGCTCGGCACCCTGCCCTCGCGCGGTTACCGATCGGTGGCGCCGACCATGGATGTGCCCGGCCCGATGGCGAGGGACGTCGCCGACTGCGTGCGGCTCTACCAAGTGCTCGCGGCGCTGCCCGTGGCGCCGATCACCGCGCACGTGCCCGCATCCGTCGGGCTCATCGCGGGGCTGGGACCCGATCTCGCGTGCGCCGATCAGCGGCGCGCGTTTCATCGCATGCTCGATGTCGCCGGCGTGCCGCGGCGCCTGGTGCAGGTCGAAGGCGCGGATCGTCACGCTGCGTTCGCGGTCGCGTGCAGTACGGCTGAGCTGGCCAAGAGCGAGTACGCGAGCCGCACCCGCTCGGGCCAGGGCCTCTTGAACGTCGTACTCGGCCGCGCGATGGGCGAGCACCCGATGGAGGCCGACAGAGAAGCCCTGCGCCGGGCACTCCTGAGCGCGCTGGAGCAGGTCGAGGTGCTGGCGATGCCCACCACCGCGATCCCCGCGCCCGCGATCACCAAGGCGCTCCTCGCCGGCGGTCAGGACATCATGCTGCTGCGCGCGATCGGCGCCTACACCCCGCTGGCGAACCTGACGGGCTTCCCCGCCATCAGCGTCCCCAGCGGCCGCGATGCCCGAGGTCGCGCGCTCGGGCTGATGCTGATGGGCGCGCCCGGCTCGGAGCTGAAGCTGCTCGCGATGGCCGCCGCGCTCGAAGCGACTGAGCTGGGCGCGCGCAGCATCTGAGCCTCGATGTCCGGTCCAACGACGGCATCCGGGACCTGGAACACTGGCGGACTCGAGACGCTCTCGAAGTCCGGACGACCCGCAGTGCGTTCAGCACCGCGACCTCGGCGGGGTCAGGCATCCGCTCGGCGAGCGAGAGGACATCTGCTGCTCGCTCCGTGAGGGACCCCTCGATCAAGGCGATGGGACTCGCCAGGATCGCCGCGACTGCTGCGTGACCCGCCACATGGCTCCCCGCGTGATCTGGTGTGCCTCTAGATCCGGATTGTGTTCGAGCAGGCCGGTCAGGAATGAAAGCGTGGCAGTGAGGCGCGCGAGCGCATCTTCCGGCTGCCCCGCGCGTACCGCGCTCGAGCAAACACGAACTCGACGTCGATCAGCAGTTCGCGAAGCGCAACGGTCCCTCGCGGCGCGAAATGCACTCGGTGGCGCGACGCATCCAGCGCAGAACGTGCACCGCAGCCTCGCCACGCCGTCCCTTCGATTCGGTCGAACTACCCGGCAAGGAAGCCACGTCTCAGCGGGGCTCGTGCTCGCGCTTGGTCACGAGGTTGATGGTCTCGGCCTTCGCGTCGAACAGCACGAGGACCTCGCCACGCTCGAGCTGGCGCCGTACTTGAGCGACCTTCTCCTCGAACGAGACCTCGAGATGGCCGTAGTCGGTGCCTTCGCGGGTCACGAACTCCTTGATGACTCCGAGCAGCGCCTCGGGGCTGAGCTCCTCGTAGGGCACCTCGATGTCGGTGGGGTCCTCGTCGGACGCGACCTCCGTATCGCGCCCCAAGGTGACGTCGTCGTCCGGATCACCCATGGAGCACGCTCGCGTGGTGACGGAGGTGATCCCCCATGAAGGTGGCGATGAAGTAGTAGCTGTGGTCGTAGCCCACATGACGCCGCAGCGTCAGCGGCTGCCCAGTGTCCTTGCACGCCGCTTGGAGCAGCTCGGGCTTCAGCTCACGCTCGAGGAACTTGTCGGCCAGCCCTTGATCGACGAGCAGCGTCACGTCCTTCCGGGGTCGGCTGCGCACCAGCTCGCAGGTGTCGTGCTCGGCCCAGAGCCCTCTATCGGATCCGAGGTAGCCCGCGAAGGCCTTCTCGCCCCACGGCACCCGACTCGGCGCGACGATCGGCGCGAACGCGCTCGCGCTCGCAAACAGGCCCGGATGCCGCAGCGCGAGCGAGAGCGCGCCGTGCCCCCCCATCGAGTGGCCGAAGATGCCGCGCCGGTCGCGCGCGATCGGGAAGGCCTCCTCGACCCAGCCGCAGAGCTCCGACGTCAGGTGCGTCTCCATGCGATACGTCGCCGAGTACGGCGCCTCGCGCGCATCCAGATAGAAGCCCGCGCCAACCCCGAAGTCCCAGTGCGCGTCGTCCCCCGGATAGCGCTGGGTCCGAGGGCTGGTGTCGCACGAGACCAGCGCGATGCCGAGCTCGGACGCGACGGCCTGCGCCGCGCCTTTGGTGGGGAGGTGCTCCTCGCTGCAGGTGAGACCCGCGAGGTAGTAGACCGCGGGCACCGATTCTCCCGCCAACGCCTGGGGCGGCAGGAAGACCGAGAAGCGCATGGGCCCGGCGCACGCCGAGCTGGCCCGTTCGTAGAAGCCCTGACGACCCCCGAACGCGGTGTGCTCGGCGCGTGTGACGAGCTCCGTCATGAGAACTGCACGACGGTGCGAATCGACGTCCCGGCGTGCATCATGTCGAAGCCCTCGTTGATGCGCTCGAGCGGCAGACGATGGGTAATCATGGGATCGATCTCGATCTTCTTGTCCATGTACCAGTCGATGATCTTCGGAACATCGGTGCGGCCACGGGCGCCGCCGAACGCGCTGCCCTTCCACACTCTTCCTGTCACCAGCTGGAACGGCCGGGTGCTGATCTCCTGACCTGCGCCGGCCACGCCGATGACCACGCTGACGCCCCACCCTCGATGGCAGCACTCGAGCGCCTGCCGCATCAACGTGGTATTCCCCACGCACTCGAAGCTGTAGTCGGCACCGCCGCCCGTGAGCTCGACGAGGTGCGCGACGAGATCGCCCTTCACGTCCTTGGGATTCACGAAGTGGGTCATTCCCAGCGAGCGACCGAGCGCCTCCCGAGCCGGGTTGATGTCGACACCGATGACCTGGCCCGCCCCCACCATGCGCGCGCCCTGAATCACGTTGAGGCCAATGCCGCCGAGACCGAACACCACCACGTTCGCGCCGGCCTCGACCTTGGCAGTGAAGAGCACCGCACCGATGCCCGTGGTCACGCCGCAGCCGACGTAACAGATGCTGTCGAAGGGCGCGTCCTTGCGCACCTTGGCCACTGCGATCTCCGGCAGCACCGTGTAATTCGAAAAGGTGCTGCAGCCCATGTAGTGGTGGATGAGCTTGCCCTTGCTGCTGAAGCGGCTGGTCCCGTCGGGCATCAACCCCTTGCCCTGGGTCGCGCGGATGGCGGTGCAAAGGTTGGTCTTGCGCGAGAGGCAGCTCTTGCACTGGCGACATTCGGGTGTGTAGAGGAGCACCACGTGATCGCCGGGGACCACGCTGGTCACGCCCGCGCCCACCTCGCGGACGATGCCCGCGCCTTCGTGCCCGAAGATGGCGGGGAAGAGGCCCTCGGGATCGGCGCCCGAGCGGGTGAACTCGTCGGTGTGACAGAGGCCCGTGGCCTTGATCTCCACCATCACCTCACCGGCTTTGGGCCCTTCGAGATCCACCTCCTCGACGACGAGGGGCTTGCCTGCTTCGTACGCGACGGCTGCCTGGGTCTTCATGCGCGAGAGGGTAGCGGAGTCTGCTCCGAGGGCGAAAGTACCTCGCGTGCCTGGGACCGAGCGGGCACCTCGCAGCGCCCGGTTTCGCACGCGTCTTCGGGACGCCCCGTCAGCCAGAGCCGGTTCTTCGCGAAAAAATCATAGCCGCGGTCCAGGGCCTGACGAACACCGGGCAAGCGGGTCAGCTTCACCACGGGGCCGAGGCCCACCGCGGAATAGAGGCGGCGAAACACCTCGACGCCCTCGATGAGCCCGCGGTCATCGCCCGCGAGATCGCGTCCATGGATGCGCGCCATCAGCTGCCCGAACGCCACACCCAGCGGCGCAGCATCGAATCCCTGCGCCGCGATGTCGGTGAAGCGAATGCGGGCGCTGCGATCGAGGCGCTGCAGCATCCGGATCTCCCGCATGCAGAGGGGACACTCTCCGTCGAAGAAGACCTCGAAGACCTGGTCTCCAGTTCGCGGGTTGGTCATGTGCTTTCTTTCTGCGAGAGGTCTCGATCCTCGGGATTCAGGACGGGCAACAGATGCCCAGAGCGGCGCGCCTTGGTCTCGAGGTACTTGCGGTTGTGGTGATTGGGAGGAATGGCGTGCGGCTCGCGCGTGACCCCGATGCCCAACTTCTCGAGCTGCGCGACCTTGTCGGGGTTGTTGGTCATGAGCGCAACCGACCGGATCCCCAGGGTGCGAAGCATCGCCGCAGCGATCGTGTAGTCGCGGCTGTCGTCGGCAAAACCCAGGGCCAGGTTGGCCTCCACCGTGTCCATGCCCTGTTCCTGCAAGCCGTACGCGCGAATCTTGTTGGTCAGGCCGATGCCACGACCTTCCTGCCGCAGGTAGAGCACGATCCCCCGCGGCTTTTCCCCGATGGTCTTCAGTGCTCGCTCGAGCTGAGGTCGGCAGTCGCACCGCAGCGATCCCAAGACGTCGCCGGTGAGGCACTCGGAGTGCATGCGCGTGGGGACATCCGCGAAGCCGAAGACGTCGCCGTGCACCATCGCCAGGTGCTCGCGCCCGTCCTGGTTGTTGGTGAAGACGTAGAGACGGTAGCTGCCGAACTCGGAAGGCAGCTCGGCGACGGCGGCGATCTCCACACGAAGATCGGGGGCGTACCGTCGCCCGGCATCCAAAATCATCAGGTTACTCTTGTTCACGGGGGACTCCTGAGTCGGCCAACGCTGTCTAGTTGCGTCGAACATCTTGTACAGATATTGTTTAGCTAGTGTCCAACCGATATCCCGTCAAGTCGAGCCCCTCCGAACCGCGTAGCGGCCCCCCCGAGTCGGGCAGCACCATCTTGGTCGCATCCAAACGCACGGGGGTCGCCATGGAAACGCTTCGTGCGTGGGAGCGACGCTACGGCTTTCCCAAGCCCATACGGAAGGAGGGCAGCAATCGTCGGCTCTATTCCGATGCGGATCTCGAGCACATCCGCGCCGTGCAGAGCGCGCTGGCCCGCGGCTACCGCATCGGCGATGTGGTCCACAAGCCGCCTGAAGAGCTCGCTGTGCTGGGGTCGCGCGACCAAGCTGCGCCCCGCGAAGAGACGCTGCTCGCCGCTTCAGCCTCGTCGATCGACTCGCTCATCGCATTATTGAAGAAGGATGACGCCGTGCGGCTCGAGGATCGTTTGCGCGAGTCGGCCAGCGCCCTGGGCCCTCGTCGCTTCGTGACCGACCTCGCCCATCCCTTCGTGCTCGCGGTTGGTGAAGCGTGGGCCGCCGGCGAGCTCGCGATTCGCCACGAACACCTGGCCACCGAGATCTTGACCACACGGGTGCGGCAGATGCTGTCCACCTATCAAGATCTGGAGGGCCGCCCCCACGTGCTCTTGGCGACGTTGCCCGGCGAACCCCATGCCTTCGCGCTGTCGCTGGTGGCGCTCTTTCTTGCGGTGAAGTCCGCACGTCCTCGACTGCTCGGTCCCTCGACGCCGCCTGAAGACCTCGTCGCCATGGCCAAAGCGCTACACGCGGACGTGGTAGGCATCAGCGTCACCAAGGCCGCCGACCGCGCTGCGACCCGTCGTTCATTGCGTGCGCTGCGTCAGCGCCTTCCCGCGTCGATCCCCATCTGGCTCGGTGGCGACGGCGCTGCCGATGTCGATCCCAAGGCCGAGTTCTCGAAGCGATTGCAGAGTTGGGAGGAGATCGAAGTAGCCGTTCGCACCTGGAAGAGCGACTGAGGCCCTTCGCGGCTAATTCGTCGTCATGGTGTTTCTGCGTTCGGGTTCTTGCCCGAGTTGGACGCGGTCAAGTGGGCTTGCGCCGCAGCGGCACCAACGGCGCATCGGGCGCCTCAGGCTGGATGGTGGCGTGCTCGATGCGGTGCTCCTTCTGCACGGCGACCCCGACGCGATGGGCCACGTCGGTCCCGTGCGCGCCGGGCTCGAGGACGACGTGCGCCGTCAGGATCGGGGTGCCGCGCACGACCGACCAGAGGTGAACGTCGTGAACGCTGGCGACCCCTGGGATGCGCTCGATGGTGCGCTGCACTTCCCCCGCGTCCATCCCCTCGGGCGCCGACTCCATCAACACCACGCTCGCCTCGCGCAGCAGATGCCAGATGCCCCAGATCAACAGAAGCGAGATCGCCAGGGACGCGATGGGATCGGCCAGGCGCCAGCCGAACGCGAGGAGCAGTACGCCCGCGACAATCGCCGCAATCGAACCCAGCGCATCGCCCATCACGTGCAGCAGCGCCCCGCGCACGTTCATGCTGTCGCCTCCGTCGCGGTGGAGGATCCAAGCCGCGACGAGGTTGGCGACCAAGCCCGCGCTCGCCACCGCCAACATGCTCCCACCGGCGACGTCGGGCGGATCGGCGAGACGACCGACCGACTCGTGAAGGATCTCCAGCACGCTGAAGGCCAAGAGCGCTGCGTTGAAGAGCGCTGCGAGGACCTCGGCGCGTCGGAAGCCATAGGTGTTGCGCGCGGTGCGCGGTCGACGCGCGATCCCCGCTACGAACAGCGACGCGCCGAGCGCCAGCGCGTCCGAGAGCATGTGTCCCGCGTCCGCCAAGAGCGCGAGGCTCCCGGTGAGGATGCCCGCGACGGCCTCGACAATCAGGAAGCTCGCGGTGATCGCGAGCGCGATTCCGAGCGCCCGACGCGAGGCATGCGCCGCATGGTCGTGGTGCCCACCGCTGTGATCATGACCGGCGTGATCGTGACCCGCGCGATCGTGACCCGCGTGATCGTGACCCGCGTGATCGTGACCCGCGTGATCGTGACCCGCCGGCGCGCCGCCGTCGCTTTCGATGGGCGCCGGGGATGCGCTCGATCGACTGGGCTCCGACATCGGCCGAGCGTGGTGCTGCACCCGCACGCGAGCAACCGCGTTCGCGTGCGCATGTCACTGCCAGGCGCCAAGCTCGCCGCCCGTGGGCCCTCCCGACGCCATCGCCCCCGAACAGCGGGCCGCCGCGATCGACGCGGGGTTGGCCTACGCGGGCCTCCGCCCCAGCCAACGCGGCCTCGTCGAGCGCTACCTCGAGCAGCACCCCGACGAATGGAAGAACTGCTGCGGCTCGAGCTGCGATCCTTGTGTGCTGACCATCGGCCTGGCGGTAGATCGCGCCCGGAGCCTCCTCGGCCTGCCCGCGTTCGCCAGCGCCGAGTAGGGAAGCCGGCCGCCGGAACAGGCTGGCTGAAACAGCGGAGAACCCGTTGCATGTCCGCCTGCTGGACCGAAGACTCCCGCTCGCGCTCGCCGGGCGGGCGCATCGGGTGGGCTCTACATGCGAACGAATCACGGGGCGATCCTCATCGACGACGCGCGCTGGCCTTTGATCGACGTTCACTTCGTCGGCGACGTCAGCAAGGACGACTACCGCAGCGCCTTCGCTCGCTACGCCGAGCTCGCCAAACGCGGAGAGAAGGTCGTCTGGCTGATCGACATGCGCCGCTTCGATCCCCTCGGGGTCGACGCCTCGACGCGCAAGGCGGCGGCCGACGTGTTCGCGGAGCACCGCGAGGCGCTCATGTCGGTGTCGGTCGCCGAAGCGCGGATCATCGAGAGCTTCGTGACCCGCAACGTCCTCACGGCGTTCGACTGGCTCACCGGCGCCAACAAGTGGCCGTGCGAACAGTTCGCGACTCAGACAGGGGCAGAGACCTGGCTGCGGGATCGCTATGCCCACCGAGTGGGCCAGCCGCTTGGTAGAACGGGCTCCTGACCCTGCCCCCGTGACGGTTCGCCTGACGCGGCGCAGCAACGAGCGCGCTCGGGGCGCAATGGACAGCCGCCGTTGACACCTCGCGCGCTGCGATGGTACCGGAGGTCCCTCGGTCGCACCCCATCCTATGGAGGAGTCGACCCATGGAGGAGCGAATGCGAATCGCGACGAATCGTGGCTGGTTGGTGCTCGGAATGTTCGGGGGGCTCGTCCTCGCGATGACAGGCGTCGGTTGCGGCGGCAGCCGATCGGCGGCGTGGGAAGGCGACACTACGTCCCACGAGGTCACCGCGGACGGTCAGGCGACGCACGACGCCGCGCTGGCCGAGGGCGAGACAGCGTGGGCCGAGCGAGAGAACCCCGACAGGCTTCGCGCCGCGATCGCTGCGTGGACTCGGGCACTCGAGGCTGTGCCGTCCGACTGGGAGCTCTGGCAGCGCCTGGGCCGGGCGCAGTACTTCCTGGCCGACGGGAGCATGCAGTTCGATCCCGCGATGGAGGCGGAGACGACGACGATGTACCAGACCGCGCTCACCTCCACCGAGCGCTCGCTGACCGAGCACTACCCGGCGTTCGCGGAGCACATGCGCAACGGCGCGCAGTTCGACGAGGCCGCGCTCGCGCTCCTCGATGCCGCCGCCGTCCCCGCGCTCTACTGGCGTGCGTCGGCCTTGGGCCGCTGGGCCCGCCGCGACGGCTTCGCTACCATCCTCGCGTACAAGGACGAGATCCGCGCGATCATGACGTACTGCCTGAACAACGACAGGCACTTCTATCACGCGGGCCCGGACCGCTACTTCGGCGCCTTCTACTCGGTGGCGCCGACCTACGCGGGCGGCGACCCGGAGCTCTCTCGGCAGCACTTCGAGTACGCCGTCAGCGTCGAGCCGAACTTCTTCGGCACCCATGTGCTCTTCGCGATGGAGTACGCCGTGAAGGCCCAGGACCGTGAGCTGTTCACCCGCGAGCTCAACCTGGTGATCAACGGCGACCCCGACGTGATGCCCGAGGTTCGTCCCGAGCAGCTCGTCGAGATCCGCAAGGCGACCGAGGGCCTCGCGCGCATCGACGAGCTCTTCGAGTGAGCCGACTGGGTGTGCGCGCGTCTGAATAGTGACGCGCGGCATCCCGTCGCAGGCCACGCCGAGTTCCCTCGTCCCGCTCCATCACTGTCCCGCTCCATCACCGTCCGCTCCATCACCGTCCGCTCCATCACCGTCCGCTCCATCACCGTCCGCTCCATCACCGTGCCATGAGACCCCGTCGAGCGGGTCGCTCGAGCCCTCGCAAGGAAGCGCCATGAAGACCTCGAAGCTGACGCGCCGCACCCGCCTCGCTCTCTCGCTCGCCGCCGTGTCGGCGGTGTTTTGCTCCATCGTCGTCGGCTCGCTGCCGACGTTCGCAGGCGCCCAGGACGCGGAGCCGATCGAGCTGAAGATCGCGACTGTCGCGCCCGAAGGCACGCCTTGGGAGACCCAGCTCAAGGGTCTCAAGCGCCACATCGAGCGAGAGTCCGGCGGGCGCATCAAGGTGCGCTTGTTCATGGGCGGCTCGCTCGGGGGTGAAAAGACGTTGGTCCGCCGCACCGCGTCGGGATCGATCCAGTGCTTCGCCGGCTCGACCGCAGCGGTGGGCACCGTCGTCGACGAGATGAACGTCATCGAGTCGCCGTACCTCTTCAACAACGCCGCCGAGGCGGACCGGGTGCTCGACGGGGTCGCGCGCCCGCTGGTGGAGACCGCCGTTCGTCGAGGAGGCTTCCGCTTCGCGCTCTGGGCGGAGAACGGCTTCCGCTCGTGGTTCACGAGAGAACGGCCCATCACCTCACCTGCCGATCTACGGGGCCTACGCATGCGCTCCCAAGAAGCGTCAGTGCATCTAGCGACCTACCGTGCTTTCGGCGCGACCCCGGTGCCCATCGACGTGACCAATGTCTTGACCAGCTTGCAAACGAGCGTGGTCGACGGCTTCGACAACACCCCGCTCTTCGCGTTCGCGACCTCTTGGTACCAAGCCGTCCACCACCTGACGCTCAGCGAACACAGCTACCAGCCGGGCATCATGGTGTACTCGGGTACCTGGTTCGACGCGTTACCCGCCGATCTGCAGACGATGCTGACCAGCCTGCCCGCGTCCATCACCACGGACGGCCGCGCCGGGGTCCGCCGCATGGATCCCTTGCTCATCTCGAACCTCCAGCGTGCGGGCGTGACGGTCCACCGTCTCTCTGCCTCGGACCGCGCGGCGTTCGCCGCGATCGGTCGCCCGGTGCAGGACGCCGCCGCCGCCGAAGCTGGCGCGCCCGGTCGCGCGCTGCTCGCCGCGCTCCGTACTCGCTGAGCAAGGCACTGACCGCCTACCCGCACACACGGCGCGCCTCGGTTCTTCCGGGGCGCGTTGGTGTTGGTGCGTCAGCCGACGGCGCGGAGCGAGGGCACGAGCGCGGCCAATGAGCCCAGCTGCCCCGCGTCGCACAACGGGCCGATCAGCGCGGGATAGAGCAGATCGATCAGGGCGAGGTGATCGGGCAGCGCGAAGAGCAGCGTGCTCGGTCCCACGCCCGCCATCGCGCGCAGCGACAGCGCGCCTAGGGGCATCACGCTGCTCGAGAGCCTCCGCACCGACTCACCGAAGCCGACCGCCTCCCGGGTCACCCGCTGGCTCACGGCGTCGGTGGTGACGTCTCGCGCGCCGAGACCGATGCCTCCGAGGATCATGATCGTGTCGATCTCGGGATGGTTGCACCACGCGCCCAGCTGCACATCGAGAGCGTCTCTGTCGATCGCGAGCGAGGCTTGAGACAGCGACAGATCGATCTGCGAGTAGATGATGTGACCGTCGGCTGCGAGCAGCTGCGCCAGACGCTCCGCGCCCGCGCCACCTTGATCGGCGGCCGCGCCTACGGTCGCCATCCCGATGGTCAGCGGCAGGACCGTACTCACGTCTTGCGCTTCTTCTTCTTCGCCCGCTTGGGCGACGGGGTGGGCTCTGCGACGTCCGACGCCTCTTCCTCGTCGTCATCGGCCGTCGCGCTCGCCTTGGTCGCCTTGCTCGTCGCGGTGCCCGTGGCTTTCGCCTTCAAGTCTTCCTGGGCGACGTAGGTGCGCGCGTTCTCGGCGAGCTCGGCTGCGTCGAGCGGCGTGAGCAGGTTGAAACGCTTGGTGAAGAACAGGAGCAGCGCGCAGATCAGCACCACGGGCATGCTGAGGTAGTGGCCCATGTTCAGGGCCCAGCCCTCATCGACCCCCTGCGACTCCTTGAAGAACTCCGCGAAGAACCGGAGGGAGAAGTGGGTCATCAAGAGCAGCAGCATCATGACGCCAGGACGCCACCTGCGGGCGTAGCGGCTCTGCAGCCAGACGGCGAACGCGAGTTCGCCGAAGTAGAGCGCCGCTTCGTAGAGCTGGACCGGGTGGCGAGGCGGCCCGTCGGCGCCGCCAATCTCCCAGCGCTTGTCGAAGATGACGCCGAAGGGACCGTCGGTGACCCGGCCCCAGATCTCCGAGTTCGCGAAGTTGCCGAGGCGCACCCACGGATACACCCAGACCGAGGCCACCATCACGGGATCGGTGTAGCGCATCAGCCCAGGCGACTTGCCGTCCGCGGAGCGCGCATGTCGCCCGTGGAAGTACCAGAACGCGAGCACCCCGAGCAGACAGCCGAGACCCCCGCCGTGGCTCGCCAACCCCGAGCCGAGCCCGAAGAACCGACCGAGCACGAAGTGCCCGTCGTCGTCGAAGCGGGGGAAGTCGAAGAGGTGATCCGTCTCGTAGAAGATGAGGTGGATGTAGTGAGCACCCAGCAGCATCGCGATGGGCACCCAGAGGGTGAGCCGCTCCGCGTGCGCGCGAGGCATGCCCCAGCGCTCGAAGTAGCGCGGCGCCCAGTAAGCGCAGAGCAAGAGGCCCAGCGCGAAGAGCACGCCATACCAGCGGAGCTCGATGGGACCGAACGGTCCGATCGAGCCCTCGACAATCGTCCAATCGAAGTCCCAATGCACAGCCGGGCGTTGCTATCGCACTACGGCCGCGCTCGCCACTCAGTGCTCGCCACTCAGCGCTCCCCGCCGCGAGGCCCTGCGCGCGCAGGCCGCAGACGATGGGCTCTCACTTCGGTGACCCCCGCCGCGATGCGCGCGAACGACTCGATCACAGGGAGCACGGCGAGCAGCAGCACGAGGTAGCCGACCGGCTGCACTTCGCGGCTCTGGAAGAGGGTGAAGAAGACCACCATCCCCGCGTACAGCAACCCGAAGATGGCGCCCGCCAGCCCCAGTACATGAAGGCCGAGCCGGCGGAGCGGCGTGCGTGCGTGCGTGGTCAACCACGGCGCGGCGAGCATGATCACCAGCAACCCGAAGAAGGTGACTGTCTCCACCACGCCTTGCACACCCATCCCTTGCGCGAGCTCGATCCCGGTGTGCGAGGTCGTCTCGACATCGACGCCCTCCGCCGTACAGCTCGATGTGTCGATGACCCAGATCGCGGGCGAGAGGAACACGATGAGGGAGTAGGCGACCGCTCGCAGCCACGGCCAGCGCGCACTGGTGGCACCGAGTGCCGGCTCGCGAGGGTCGGCAGGCGCGGGATCGATGGCCGCCGGCTCTGTCGCGCTCACGTCCTCGGTCTCGCTCATCGATCGCCTGGTAGCAGATGCGCGGGCCCCAAGATACGCGCACCCTTGGGTCCTCGTGCCCAAGAAAGCGCCGCAAGACCATCGCCTCCCGGCGGAAGGTGCGATCGCGATGAGCCCCATCGCGATGGCCCGCACCCCGTACCTCGAGCGCTACGGGATCCCCAACCAAGCGTCGACCTTGCGGGGCACCCGCGACGGCCTCCCTGCCGTCGGGCGCATCGAGCTCCTGCCGCATCTCCCCGACGCCGTGCTCGAGGGCTTGGAGGGCTTCGACTACGTCTGGGTGATCTTCGCCTTTCACCTGAACAAGGGCTGGGGCCCAAAAGTGCGGCCGCCACGTTCACCCGATCGCGAGGTCGGGGTCCTGGCGACGCGGGCCCCCCATCGCCCGAACCCGATCGGCCTCTCGGCTGTGCGAGTTCAGTCGGTCGAGAAGCGCGCGCTGATCGTGCTGGGGATCGATCTGATCGACGGAACCCCCGTGCTCGATCTGAAGCCCTACGTGCCGTATGCGGACGCCTTCCCCGACGCCCGCGCCGGTTGGGTCGACGAAGTGGTTCCCGAAGGAACGGCCGAACGAGACCGAACCGGCGACTGGCGCTGAGGCCAACAACGGGCGTGCATCTCTGCACACTTGGGCCGAAGCGTGCCGCCCGTGTCAGGGGTGGCGTTGCTTTTCTAGAGTGACGCCCGCGGCCAAGTTTGTGCTACCAGCGCGAAGGATGGTATGAAGCGCCCGCATCGAACCGCGCGTGGCGCGCCACTAGAGGAGCCGCATGTCGATCCCGTTCTTCCGGAAGGCCAGTTTCACTTCCCTCGCCTTCGCCCTGATGGCACTCACCACCGCTCCCGCGCTCGCGCAGGACTTCGACGAGTTCGATGACGAGTTCGAGGAGGAGACCCGCACCCCTCCCCCATCGAGCACGGACGACGAGTTCACGGACACGTTCGCCGAGGAGGGCGACGGCGCCGCCACGGAGGACGAGTTCGAGAGCCGGCCGAACGATGAGGCCAACGCGACCGACATGGACGCGGAGCCCAGCGCGGCCCCCGCTGCGGGCCGCATCACCGATGCGCGCGGAGATCTCCTGAGCGCGAACGGGAGCAACGCTTGGCGCCGCCGCCGCTTCGTCCTTCACAACACCTACGACGGCTCGACCGGCGGTATCCACGTCGTCGACGCCGGCTCCGGCCCTTCGCAGACCTTCCGGGTCCAGCTGCTGACGGACTTCTTCTTCCAGAACGGGTTCCTCAACCCGGAAGACGACAACAGCCACATCGGCGGTGCCCTCTCGCTCTCCTACACCCCGTGGGACTTCCTCGAGATCTACGGCTCGATCTCGAGCTACGCGAACTCGAACAACACCGAGGTCCCCGGCCTCTTTCAGGTGCTCGGCGACTCGATCATCGGCATCAAGTCGTACTACGAGATCGCCCCCTTCTTCGTCCTCGGCGGCGACGTGGGCGTCCACCTGCTCAACACGGTCGGCGACATCGGCCTGGTGGGGGAGTCGACGAGCGTGGGTATCCGCCTGAACGCGACGTTGGATCTGCGCGCGGTCGAGGGGCTCGAGTTCCCCTTCGTCGCCCGCTTGAACCTCGAGTACTACGTCGACAACAGCACCGCGCTCACCAACTCGGTCGAGCAGGCCCGCTACGACGCGCTGCCGACCACCGGGCCCGATGCGCGTGAGAGCTACGAGAACGAAGACCGCAACCTGCTCACCCGGGTCGAGCGCTATGCGCTGAACGTGAATCGGACGGACGCGTTCAACATCGGGATCGGCACCGAGTTCCCCATCCAGGTCACCGACGACTTCACCCTCTCGCCCATCCTCGAGTGGGTGGTGTCGGTGCCGGTGAACCGCAACGGTTACAACTGCCTCATCCCCACGGGTGAGGACATGCCCGGCGCGGTCGGCCGTCAGGACGGCTGCCTCGCGGACTTGGGCTTCTCGGCGATGCCCTCGACGCTCACCCTGGGCATCCGCGCCCTTCCCCCGGTGCGGGGCCTGGCGATCACGGCTGCCGTCGACATCGGCACCAGCGGCATGAACACCTTCGTCCGTGAGCTGTCGGGCAACGCGCCGTACAACGTGCTGCTCGGCCTCTCCTACGCGGTCGACACCATGCCGATCTACTCGGAGCCTGAGATCCGCGAGGTCGAGCGCACCGTCGAGGTGGTTCGCGAGCCGGTCACTGGCTACGTCGTCGGCATCGCGACCGAGCAGGGCGCAGGCACGGCGATCACCGGCGCCGTGGTCACCATGACCGGCGGCCCCGAGGGCGCGACCGCGCTCTCGACAGACGCGTCCGGCCAGTTCCGCAGCTACGACGTGGCGCCTGGCGAGTACACCTTCTCGATCAGCCACCCCGAGTACAACAGCGGCTCCTGCACCGTCACGGTGCCCGCCGAGGGTGGCCGCACCCCGCTCGCGTGTGAACTCGTCGCCATGCCCCGCCTGGGCAGCGTCAACGCTCGGGTGGTCAGCGACTCCGGCGCGGCGGCCAGTGGCCTCACGGTCACCATCACCGGTCCCACGCCCATGACGGTGAGCACCGACTCGTCCGGCAGCTTCTCGCGCGAGGGGCTGACCCCCGGCACCTACAACGTCCGCATCGAAGGCGAAGGCTTCCTGATCTCCACCGGGATGTTCATCGTCGTCGCGCAGCAGACGGCGAGCCCCGAGTTCACCGTCATCGCCCGCCCGGCCCGCTCGCTGGTCACGGTGCGTGCCCGCGAGATCATCATCCGGCGTCAGGTGAACTTCGCGACCGACAGCGCGGACATCCTCCCCGACTCCATCCCGCTCCTCACCGAGATTGCCGACGTCCTGCTTCGGAACCCGGACATCCTCCGGGTCGAGATCCAGGGCCACACCGACAACCGCGGTCCCCGCGAGCACAACCAGGACCTCTCGCAGCGCCGGGCCGACTCGGTGCGTGAGTGGCTCATCGGAGCGGGTGTCTCCGCCTCCCGCCTCGAGTCGCGCGGCTACGGCGACAGCGAGCCCCGCGTCCCCAACCTCACCGCCGCCAACCGCGCCCGCAACCGCCGGGTGCAGTTCATGATCACCGAGCGCGCCGCAGCGGGCGAGTGATCCGATAGATCGCCTCACCGCGATCGAGACGACGAAGAGCCCGCCGCCGAGAGGTCGCGGGCTCTTCGCTTTCATCCCACCCAAACGCGCTATGAGCGGGCGGCGCAGGCCGTGGCCCAGGTCGCGAGGTCGGCCACGAGCAGCCGATACACTTCCATCTCGCTCAGGGTCTCGCCTTCGCCCGTACTGACGGTGAGCCACGGCAATCGCGCGAGTGATAAATACGGACCGCCAGACGACGTGACGACGCGCTCAGCGGAAAGGGCTGTCGCGACCGACCTGGCCAGCCAAGCGCACCAGGACCCCGAGCATCTTCTCGAGATCCGCCAGGACGAGCATCCGATCGAACGCGAGCGCCACCCGTGCCCCGTCGCTGCGGAGCGAGCGCTTCGCCAGCTGGGTCGCACGACGCCGCTCGTCCGCGGTCGGTAGGGACTCTGTGGCGTCCTCGAGCTCGACAGACCGAGGGCCTCGCTCGGCCGCGAGGACCAGCCCGAACTCGCACGCGCCGCTGCCCGGATCATGCCAAGTCACCATGACGTCGATCGCGACCTCATCCCGATGCGTGCGCAAGAAGACCGAAGGCCGACGACGCGGCTCGATCACGATCGAACCCCCGAGCTGCGCCCGCAGCCGCTCGAGCTTATCGGAGCCGAAGCGCGCGAGCTCGCCCGTGAGCGCGACCAGCTGCTCCGCCACCTCGAGCTTGTCGTCTTGGGGCACGAACTCCGGCAAGTGCACCGTGATCTCGCAGTCGCTGGCGACGAAGAGGGGCGCCGGCAGCGAGCCCGTGTCGAGACAGGAGAACACTGGCATCACGAGGGCGCGCGCCTCGCGATGCTCGCCGGTGACGTCGTAGCCCCGCGCGAAGCGGGCGCTCAGCGGGTAGCCCGTCCCCATCTTCCGCGCGTGGGCGCTGACGTCGCGCGCGCTCGCACTGAACGCCGGCCCTCCCCCCATCGCGTAGGCGGCGCGAGCGAAGAGCCCACGCTCGAAGTGAGGCCGGCCGTCGGGCACCCCGAAGCCGACGGTGACCTCGAGGCCACGGTGGAGGACCTTGAGCTCATCGCCGACCAAGCGCGCGCCATCGATCCGAATCGCGAGCTCTGCGAGCACGGGGCCTTCTCGCGATCGGCGCCGCCGAGCGAGATAAGCCACCAGGCCCGCGACTCCCCCCGCGATTGCGAGCGGCAAGAGCGGGCCAGGCATCAGGCGGACGTTCGCCGCTCAGGGATCACGGCGCCTCGAGCTGCGCGATGAGGGCGAAGAGGAGGTCCGCGCCGAAGCGCACGTAGCCCTCGTGGGTCAGGTGCACCCGATCGTCGCGGATGAGCAGGGGGCTCGCCGCTTCGAAGCGCTCCACGGCGCCCTCCCCGCCCTGCCACGCCAGCGCGTCGTAGAACGCGCAGCCCTGATCGAGCGCCACGTCGTGCTGCATCGCTGCGATCGGACCGAGCGCATCGGGCACGAACGGGTGGCCGTCGGGGTCATGCTGCCGTCGATCCAACGGTCCAATCACCAGACACCCCGCGCCCGGCATCGCCGCACGGAGCCGAACGATCACACCGATGAAGCGCTCCGCCTGGACGTCGATCGCCGTGCCTTCCGTCGCCTCGTTGTTGCCCAGCCACACCACGAACAGATCGGGGTCGCGCGACGCGAGGAAGGCGCGCTGGCTCACTTCGTCGTTCTGGAGGAGGAAGCCCGCGGTCGCCGCGTTGAGACCAAGCTGATCCACGACGACCCCCGCGACATCGCGCTCGAACGCCATCCCGTAGATCCGAACGGGCGCGCGCTCATGGGTCTCGAGCCGAACCTCGTGCGCGCCGTCCGGGACTTCGAAGTGCTCGATCGCCCCCTCGTTCTGCTCGCCTTCCGTCGCGAGCGGGTGCGCTTCATCGTCGATCACGACCTCGAGCGGTCCGCCCGCGGGCTGTCGCAAGTAGTAGAGCGCGAGCGAGCTCGCGTGCGTCGTGCGCAGCGCGGCCCACGCCGGCTCGAACGCATCGAAGGCCATTCCATTGGGCCCAAACGCGTCCATCGCCTCGAACTTGCGCGAGGCCTCGACCACGGCCCAGCCCTCGCCTTCTTCGACCTCGACCCCCCACTGCCAGTAGTCGTCGAAGGGCGGCACCGCGCTCACGAATCCGTGGCCCGCATCACCGAAGTGACGCTGCAGTCGGTCGCGTACGTAGCCACTCACCAGATCTCCAGCGACATGCGATGCGCCCAGCATCACGATGCGCGCGCGCCTCGGCGGGCCCGTCACCGCGCCTTCGACGTCGGTCGCGACGATCCCTTCGAGCGCGCCGCGAAGGCGGAGGAAGTTGGCCGGCGAGCCCTCGATGGCGATCGTGTGGGTCAGCCCGTCCTCGGATCGCGGAAGCTCGGCGCGGAGGTTGGTGAGGCGCTCGGTCAACGTCGGCGCGAGCCCGTCTCCCATCGGGTCGCGCGCCATCACCAGATCGCAGCCCCCGAGCAGGGGCAGGCTCGCCGCGAGGCGCACGAGCGCATGGGTGAGGGTCCGCCGCATGAATCAGGGGCTGGCGTAGCACGCCGAGCCACGTTTCCCAGCGTCAGAGCCCGCGCGCGGCCCGCTGCCGCAGTAGGTGATCGGCGAGCACCAGCGCGACCATCGCCTCCGCCATCGGGATGAAGCGCGGCAATAGACAGGGATCGTGGCGGCCTTTGGTGAGGATGCTCGCGGCTGCGCCGGTTCGATCGGCGGTGGCCTGCTCGCGCGGCAGGCTACTCGTCGGCTTCACCACGGCGCGCAGCACGATGGGCATCCCGCTCGAGATCCCGCCGAGGGTGCCGCCGTGGCGATTGGAGGCCGTCGTGAGATCCGGGGGGGTGAGATCGCGCGGCGTACCCAGCTGCGCGGCAGGCAAGAACAGATCGTTATTCTCCGAGCCTCGAAGGCGCGCCGCGCCGAACCCTACGCCGATCTCGACCCCGAGCACCGCAGGCAGCGAGAACAGCGCCTTGGCCAGATCCGCCTTGAGCTTGTCGAAGACCGGCTCACCGAGGCCCGCGGGGACATGCGTCGCGACGATCTCGGACACGCCACCGATCGAGTCCTGGTCTTTGCGCACCCGATCGATCAGCTCGATCATGCGGGCCGCCGCGACAGGATCGGGGCAGCGCACCAGGTTCGGCGTGCCATCCGCGTTGGTCTCGATCTGCTCGAGCGTCACGGCCTCCGGCACAGGAACCTCCGCGAACACGTCACCCACCTGCTTGGTGTAGGCCAGCACCTCGATCCCATGAAGCGTGCGCAGCAGCTTCTTGGCGATGGCACCCGCACACACCCGGGCCACGGTTTCTCGCGCGCTCGAGCGGCCTCCTCCGCGGTGATCGCGCGCGCCGTACTTCTTGTCGTAGGTGTAGTCGGCGTGCCCCGGCCGGTAGAGCTCGCGCAGCGCCTCGTAGTCTTTGCTGCGCGCGTCTCCGTTTCGCACCAGCACCGCGATGGGCGTCCCCGTCGTGCGTCCTTCGAAGACGCCCGACAAGATCTCGGGCACATCGCCCTCGTCCCGCTGGGTCACCAGGCGCGACTGCCCCGGACGGCGTCGGAGCAGATCGGGGAGGAGATCGTCCTCGCTGAGCGCGAGCCCGGCGGGACACCCATCGACGATCACCACGTTCGCAGGTCCATGGGACTCCCCCGCGGTCGTCACCCTGAAGAGTCGTCCAAAGCTAGAGCCAGCCACGCCGCCACTCTAGCGCGCGAACACAGCTTCGTATGCTTCCTCGCGGAAGCCGACGAGGATCGTGTCGCCCGCGACCAAGACCGGCCGCTTGATGCGCTTGCCGTTCTCCGACAGCAGCTTCGCGACCTCCGCGGTGCTCAGCGCCGCGATCGCATCCTTGCCGCGCTCGGCGACCAGCGCGCGATACGCCTCGCCGCTGGTGTTCCACCATTTCGCGTTGGGCAGCCCGCTGGCCTTCATGAGCTTCTGCAACGTCGCGGCGCTCGGAGGCGCGTCCACGATCGGGATCACCTTCGGCGTCACGTCGTGCGCCTTCAGCCAGGCGATCGCCTTCTTGCAGGTGCTGCACCCTGCGTACGAGTAGATCACCACGTCCTTCATGCCTGCCTCAGTAGCGCATTCAGTGTCCGCGGGCGCCGCGGGTCACGACGGTGTTGTGGTGATCGCCTCGATCGCCCGCGCAGAGCAACAGGGTCAGGCTGGTCGCTAGGCGCTGCTTGCTGTTGTGTGAGAGGTGCAGCCCCGCCCCTTCGAGCCGCGCGAGGGCGTCCGCGGTCGTCTCGACTGCGCCCTCGACCAGCGTGCGCCGCGCATCGACCATCGCTTGGGCCTGCTGCCGCAGCAGCATCGACTGGGCGATCTCGGGCGCGTAGGTGAGGTCGTTCAGCCGCACCAGCACCACTTGGATGCCCGCGTTCTTCACCTGCTCCTGCAGGTTCGCCTTGAGCGCCTCGATGATCTCGTCGGACTCCTGCTTCAACGTCGGCGCCCGAGGATCGCGGCTCTCGTAGGGATAGTGGGCACACACCGTCTTGAGCACGGCGCTCGCCTGGTTGGCCACGAAGCGCTGGTAGCCCTGGATGTCGATGATCGCCCGCGCCGCATCGGAGACCCGATAGACGGCGACCGCCGAGACCTGGATGGGATTGCCCTGCTGCTCCACGACCGTGGTCAGGGGGATCTGCAGCACCGTGTCGCGGGTGGACACGATCTGCCGGACCAGCCCTATCGGGATGACGAAGTGAATCCCGGGCTCAGTGAGAGTGCGCGAGTACTTGCCCCAGTAGAAGAGCACGTGCGCGGTGCGCGGCTCGACGATGAAGATGCCCCGCAGGAGCACCGACCAAAGCACCACGAAGGTGCTGCCTCCGCAGAAGAGCATCCCGCAGACGAGACCTGCGACATCATCGCCCGTCATCACGCACCTCCTTGGGTGCGCTGGGGCCGGGGGTCCGGCTCGGGCGCGGGATCCAAGTTGATCGGCAGTACGGTCTGCACCCGCTCGCCGCTCGTGAGTACCATCATCAGGTTCGCGACGAACGACTCGGTGTGGCCGGGCGTGAGATCGACCCCCTTGAGCTGCATCTTGCGAGCGGCCTCGGTGACCGTGGCGATCGCGCCCTCGACGATGGTGCGGCGCGCGTCGACCATCGCCATCGCCTGCTGACGCAGGAGCATCGACTGGGCGATCTCCGGTGCGTAGGTGAGATCGTTCAGCCGCACCTGGAGAATCTCGATGCCCGCAGGCTCCACCAGCTCGGCCAGCTCGCGCATGAGGTGGTCCGAGATCTTCTTGCTCTCCTTCTTGAGGCAGGGCGCGGTGGGATCTTGGGTCTCGTACGGATAGTGCGAGCACACGTTCTTCACGACCGCTGTCGCGAGGAGCGAGACGTAGGAGCGGTAATCCTGGACGTCGAGCACGGCCTTCTGGGCCTCCCGCACTTGGTAGAGACAGACGGCCGAGACCTCGATGGGGTTGCCGTTGGCCTCGAGCACCATCAGCCGCGGCAGGTCCACGCTGACCACCTGGCTCGAGAGCCGGTAGAGCTTGCGACCGAGGGGGAAGACGTACTTGATGCCTTCGTCGGTGATGGTGTGCTGGTACTTGCCGAAGCGCAGCACCACCACGTGGGTCCGCGGTTGCACGATGAAGAGGCCGAGCGCCGAGTAGACGACCAGCGCGCCGATGCCGCCGAAGATGACGATGCTGCCGAGGACGAGGAGGGGTTCCACGGCGGCGGATGGTACACGGCCTGGGCCAGATCCGCGTCCGACGGACGGAAACGGCATTCCATCGGCCCCCGTCGCGAGCCAGCGGTGGTAGCATGGCCCGCTCATGAGCGGGAGCGATCAAGACGAGGACCACTTCGACGCCAAAGTGCGCGAGCAGGCCGATGAGCGCATCGGAATCCTCGTCGGCGGCAAGTACAAGATCATCAAGTCCATCGGCGTCGGCGGTATGGGCGCGGTGTACGAGGCCGAGCACGAGCTGATCGGAAAGCGGGTGGCGCTCAAGTGCCTGCACCACGAGTACGCGCGGGACAGGGATCTCGTCGAACGCTTCAAGCGCGAGGCCCGAGCCGCCACCGCGATCGGCAACGAGCACATCGTGGACGTGACGGACATGGGAGATCTGCCCGACGGCGCGCCCTTCCTCGTGATGGAGATGCTCAAGGGCATGGCCCTCGCGGACCTGATGGACACCGAGGGCGTGCTGCCCATCGGGCGCTCCGTGAAGATCGTCCGCCAGATCTGCTTCGCGCTTCAGGCGGCGCACGACAAGGGCATCGTTCACCGCGACATGAAGCCCGAGAACGTCTTCCTCGCGGCGCGCAGCTCGGGCAGCGATTTCGTGAAGGTGCTCGATTTCGGCATCTCCAAGATGCACGAGCACGGCAAGACCGATCGCGGTCTGACCCGCACCGGCATCGCGATGGGAACGCCCTCGTACATGTCGCCCGAGCAGGCCCAGGGCGCCAAGGACGTCGATCCGCGCACCGACATCTGGGCCGTCGGCGTGATGCTCTACGAGATGCTGACGCTGCGCCGTCCCTTCGAGGCCGACAGCTACCCGATGATGCTGATGGCGATCGTGGGACGCGATCCCGAGCCCGTGCGGGCGCATCGCACCGACGTCCCCGAGGCGCTCGACCGGGTCATCCTCCAAACCCTGATCAAGCCGGTCGGTCTGCGCACCCAGACGATGGCCGATCTCGCCGAGCTGCTCCTGCCCTTCGCTGAGATGGAGGGACGCGCGCAGATGACGGGCCAGCCCCGTCAGAGCCTGGTCGATCGCCCGAGCGAGACGCGCGCGATGGCCGGAGCGTCCGAGCCCAGCTTGGTCATCGACTCCGACGGCGAGCGCCTAGGCAAGGCCGGCACGATCGCAGCCGGCACCAGCGCGCCGCCACCGCCCGCGGTGACGTCCGTACCCCCGAAGCCTTCGTCGACGTCGATCGCGTCGCCGATCTCGCGGCAACCCACGCCCGCGACCCGCGCGGGCGAGATCGCGCCACGCGCATCGGAAGCGTCACCCCGAGACGAGAAGACCGGCGTCATCGGGAGCACCGAGCGCAAGACCGCACCGACCGGTGAGATCGGTGTCGTCGAGCGGCGCGGTCGTGAGGCGACCAGCTCGGGCGCGGCAGTCCCGATGCAGCCCCGCTCCTTGGGACTCATCGTAGGTGTCGCGGTCGCTGCGATCGCGCTCTTGGGGATCGGCACCTACGCGATGTCGGGCCCGGGCGCGGTCGCCACGGTCGAGACACCGATCGAGCCGCCCGTCGAGACCCCCCTCGAGGTGCCGCCCGTCGAGACGCCATCCGTCGTGGGAACCAGCATGCCGGTCGCCCCCGCGCCCACCGAGGTCGCGATTCAGATCACCACCTCACCCGGCGACGCGCGCGTCGAACTGGGCGACGTCGAGTTCCCCAATCCGCTGTCCGCGCACCGTCCGCGCAGCCTCGATCCGATCACCATCCGCATCTCCGCGGAGGGCTACGAGACCGTCGAGCGACTGGCGATCTTCGATCACGATCAGAGCTTCATGTTCCAGCTGGCCCCAGGACGTGGCGTCAGGCGTGAGGGCATGGACGGACGCGTCGCCCCACCGCACGGCGCCGGAACCACGACGCACGAGACCCCGCCGCGGGAGACCCCGCCGCCGGAGACCACGCCTCCCAGCGGCAGCGGCGGCTTCCGCGACGACTTCTAACCTTGTTCGTTCGCGCCTTCGGCGCGGTGCGGGGGACAGAGTCCCCCACAGACCCCCTCCTCGAGACCCTGCCGCTTGCTCGGTGTCCCTCGGGCGCTCTCGGGGGATTCTCCCCCGCCGCGGGGCGCCCCAGAGGAGGGGACGCACGCGCGGCCCGTCTTCATCGGCGCATCGGCCCCCTGTTCGGCGGTCCGCCGCGAGGTATCAGCGGGCCATGACCGACGTCGTCTACCGCCTCGGAACCGCTCACGACGTCGCAGTGGCGGCCGCGCTCTTCGTAGAGACCGTGCTCGATCTCTCGCGCCGCAACGGCCTGCCAGCGAGCGCGCCCGACGTCGCCGACATCGAGCCTTGGTACCACCACCTCGAGCAACACGGCCTGTTCGAGGTCGCATGCGAAGGCGAGCGACTCGTGGCGTTCGCTGCCGGCATCGTGCGGGACGAGCACTTCTTTCTCTCGATGTTCTGGACCCACCCTGCTCGCCAACGTCAGGGCGTTGGGAAGCCTTTGCTCGATCGGATCTGGGCCGCCGCCAGCGAGACGGGCGCGCGCGACTTCAGCGTGTGGTCGTCGATCGACTTCGCCGCGCTGGGCCTCTACTTGCGGCGAGGCATGCGTCCTGTCGGGCCCATCCTCACATTCGGGGGTGTCGCGCGACCGCTCGGGAACGCGGAGGTCGAACTGACGACACTCGATGTCGCCGAGGCAGGCTCCATCGATCGCGAGGTTCGCGGCTCGGCGCGGCCCATCGATCATGCCTTCTTCGTCGCACAGAAGGAGACTGCGCATCAGGTGTCGGCAGCCGGCCGAGTGGTGGGGTACTTCTACGCGCACCACGGGCGCATCGGTCCCGCCGCGTGGCGCGAGGGGCATGGACGCGCGGTGTTGAAGGCCGCGTTCGCCGCGCTCGAAGGGCAGTCGGTCACGCTGTCGATCCCCGGGCCCAACCGCGTCGGCATCGACCTCGCGGTCGAGGCCGGGCTGCTCATCACCGGGACCTCGCACTACCTGAGCAGCGCGCCGTTCGGGGCGATCGAAAGGTACGTGCCTTCTGGGCCCGCGCTCTTCTAGCGAGGAACGCAGGAACGAGCGTCGGGCGGACGCACTCGCCAGCGACAGCGAGAGCGAGAAATCTACGCGGGAACCCTGGAACCCAGGAATCAGAGGGAGAGCAGACCTGACGAGCGTGCTCGATCCCTCGGCTTCCTCCTTCCTGGGTTCCAGGGTTCATAAGAAAATTCTCGCTCACGATCAGCTCATGGGTTCCTCGCGACGGGTGCGGGTGCAAGCAATGCTCGCTCTCGCTCACGGCGCTAGCGGCGTCGTTCCTCGTGCCGTGCAAAGCCTCCTCGCGAATATGACCGACCCCGACATCAAGGCCCGCAAGGATCACCATCTGGACTTGTGCGCGACCGACGCCGTCGCCTTCAAGGAGCGCAGCACGCTGCTCGAGGACGTCGTCTTCGTGCACGACTCCCTGCCTGACTTGGCCCTCGATGATCTCGACCTCTCCGTCGAGCTCTTGGGCAAGACGCTGAAGGCGCCCATCTTAATCGCTTCGATGACGGGCGGCACCGATCGCGCAGGGCAGATCAACCTCGCCCTCGCCGCCATCGCCGAGCGTCGCGGCTATGGCTTCGGTTTAGGCAGCCAGCGCGCCATGCAGAAGCGGCCCGAGACCGCGGACAGCTACCGGGTGCGCGACGTCGCCAAGACCACGCTGGTGATCGGCAACCTCGGCGTGGTGCAGGCCCGCGATCAGTCGACCGACATGGTGCGCGCGCTGGTCGAGGACGTGGGCGCCGACGCGCTCTTCGTGCACATGAACCCGGGCCAAGAGCTGGTGCAGCCGGGCGGGGACCGAGATTTTCGCGGTGGGCTCGAGACGATGGCCCGCTTGTGTCGTGATCTGGGCAAGCCCGTCGTCGCCAAAGAGACCGGCTGCGGCATCGGCAAGCGGGTCGCCGAGCGCCTCCGCTCCGCCGGCATCACCCACTGCGACGTGTCGGGCGCGGGCGGCACCAGCTGGGTCGGCGTCGAAGCGCTCCGAGCAGAAGGCGACCAGAAGGATCTCGGCAACCTGCTCTGGGACTGGGGCGTGCCCACCGGCGTGAGCGTCGCGTGGGCCAGCGCCGCGGGCCTGACGCCCATCGCGACCGGTGGCATCAAGACCGGCCTGGATGTAGCGCGCGCCATGTCGCTCGGCGCCTGCGCCGCAGGCATCGCGCGCCCCGCGCTGATGGCCTACATGGAGGGCGGCGAGGCCGGCGCCGAGGCGTTCTTCGAGCGCGTCGAGCGCGAGCTCCGCGCGGTCATGCTGCTCACGGGTTCGCGGAGAGTCAGCGATCTCCGCAAGGCCCACAAGGTGATCGGCCCGACGCTGGAGCGCTGGCTCAACGCGAGCTGAAGCGCCCGCAGCTACATCCCACTTGGCGCAAGCCGGCCTCGTGCTACAGCCGGCGCCTCATGACCACTGCCGTCGCCAACGTCGAGACCAACAGCGTCACCTTCAACGGGACCGACTACGAGATCCAGCCCCTGGCCGAGGACGCGTTCACCGTCCTCATCAAGGGCGTCCCCGTGGGCCGCATCGTCTACACCTTCGGCGCCGCGAACGGCGTGCCCGAGAGTGATGCGATCGACGAAGACGGCATGTACGCCATCGCCGAAGCCTGGTTCGCCGCGACGGCGACCTGACTTCGCTCGGTCGCTGACGTCGCTAGGGTCTCCGCGGGCGCAGGTAGGGCCGCGTCGGCATCGGCGCGGCGTATCCGCCGGCGTCCAGACGCAGCATCGCCCATTCGCCGGGCACCCGACCGACGATGAACGCGGCGCCGGGGCTCGGTGATCGATGCGCTGCCGACGGGGCGGAAGTCGCTCGCGGCATCGACGATCATGACTGGCGTGCTTGCGGCGAGATCATCGAGACGACCTCGCCTTGCCGTCAAGGCGCCATCGGCGTCGTGGTGCAGGACAGCGAGGCGGTCACCGAGATCGACGACCCACGCCTGTTGATCGATGAGTTCGGGGATCGTCGCTGTGTTCGTGGTGCATGCGGTCGCATCACAGCGGGTCTCGTGGACTTCGCCGCGCTCGATACCCACGATCGTGAACTGGCGCGCCATGCAGCCCGCGCCCCCCATGCGCGCAGGTTCGAGCACGTGGACCGACCAGCCGTCTGGTGTTGCGATCCCCACCGCGCGCACGATTGTGTCCTCGCCAGCCCGATCCGTCGCGGCCCACGCGGCGCCTGTCTCGAGCGGACACATCTCGAGGCGCGTCGCGGGCTCGGGCAGCTCGAGGAGTAGCGCTGGTGTTGCTCCGTGCTCGCACGCGCAGCCATCGTGCCGCTCTGCGTGGGGCAGAGCCTCGGGCAGCGCGAGGCGCACGCGTGACTCGGCGGTGAGCTCGGTGCCCGATCCCGCCGCCGCGATCGAGCGGGGCGGACCGAACGACGCGCCGCACGACGCCGAGAGCACCAGATCACCGGCCGCGCTCCAATGAAGTGCGACGATGCCCTCACCGAGCTGCGTCGCGTGCACGATCGGCGCGCTCGCGAGCGGTCCCTCCAACGCCAGGCGGGAGCGGGCGCAGCCCTCGTGATCACATCGAGTAGCGATCAACTCGGCGCGTTCGGCCGAGTGATCGATCCGGTGCAGCGCGCCTGCCGCGCACGACCACTCTCCCGCGGTGTCACCTGCGGCCGGCGCGACGTCGTAGCCCTGCTCATGGCGTGCCAGTGGTTTGACCAAGCGCGCCAGCGCGCGCGGCGCATCGGGGGCATCGGTGTCGTTCCCCGTGAACGGCTCTGGATCTGCTCGCGCCGCCCATAAATCTGAGAAGACGGCGCTCGCAACGCGGCGTCCGGCTTTGAAAGACGAAAACCAGCGTTCCCAAGCCGCCTCGTGCGTTTTCAAGCGAGAAATCCCGGCACGTGGCACGCTTTTCTCCGTGAGAACGCTATTTTCGCCCAATTAAACGGCCGCGCCGCCTCTCGGGGCCCGTTCTCTCAGCAAAAAGTGCGTCGACCGCCTCCCGGAAGCAGTGCGTCGAGGTTGCGTCGCGAGGGCGTCAAAAAATGCTGGACGAACGCGTTTTGCCCCTTTTTACTTCTCTCCATGCCCGCTCCCGTCGATTTCCAGCTTTACGCGCGCCCACCACGTATTGACGCCGATGGCGGCATCGCGCTGGTCCGCCGTCTCGTGCGGGCCGGATACAAAGGATCGAGCCCGGCGACGACGTTCTCCGAGAACGGTCACCGCTCCTTCGAACGCTTCCGCGTGACGAGCCTCGGTGGCGACCGCGCCACGATCATGCAGAAGCCGTGGACGGCGCGGACTGGCGAGCACGCGCTCGGGATCTGGAACGATCAGTTCCTGCGCGTGCTCATCTCAGGCGATGAGAGCAAGCTGCTGGCCGTCGAGCTGTCGACCGGCAAGAGCACTACAGTCGCCCTGCCCGTCGAACGAGCGAAGGGCGCGATCGTCGATCGGTCGGATCAGGGCGTAACGCTGCGGCTCGTCACCCTCGAGGACGAGCATCGGCTACCACTTCGGATGGGTTCCAAGCTCGAGGTCGATTCGACCTCGCGGACCGTGACGCCTCACGGCCTCGCAGGCTCGGTGCGGCCAGCGCCCGGAGGGGGCTGGACGAACCTCGGCACCCACACGCCGTACGAGTCGCTCGCCGCGCTCACGCCCGAGCTGCGCGCGAAGATGCCCGGCCCATGTCATGCTCTTGGCATGTGGCGGAAGTGGCGCGCGGCGGCGCTGGTCTGCGCGTGCCTGTCGGCCTGTGGGTCGCCGGCACGCCCGGATCGGCTCGATGCGGGATCGGACGCGGGTGAATCTCGCGACGCTCCGCTCTCGGCTGCCGACGGTGGGCCACTCGACGACACCGGTGTCACCTTCGACGCGTCAGCGCCGCTCGACGCGTGGCGAACGGAGGCCGGTGCCGACGCTTCGGCTGCAATGTGCCCCGCGAGCACGCGCGCCGAGGTGTACCTCCCACTGGCGCGGCTCTCGGGCACGTTCTTCGTCTCCCCCCGCGAGGCACCCCGAATGGGCGTGATCTTCGGGGCTAGCTGCGCGCCCGGCGGCGGAGAGTTCGCCGAGGATGTGTATTCCCTCCACGTCTCTGAGCGCGTCGGGCTCGTCGTGCGGATCCCGGGAGAGCCCGTCGCCCGGCCCCGGGCCGCGGTGCTGGGGATCCGCCAGGTCTGCGACGAGGCCGCGTCGGAGGTCGCCTGCCTCGACGCAAGCGCCGTCGAGGCGCTCACTACGAGAGCGGCCATGTTCCGTCTCCTGCTCGAACCAGGAGACTACGCTCTCGTCGCCGAGTCGAACGTCAGTCGTCCCGCCGGTGGCCCTTTGGACGCTCCATACGACTTCGAGCTCAGCGCGTTCTCGCCCGCTCCAAACGCAAGCTGTGAGTCCGCCGCCGAGCTCCGTCCGGAGGCCCCGCTGCGAGCCCAAGAAACACGCGACGGGGCCCTCTCCTCCGCCCGCCTGCCCGGATGTTTCGGCGGCGTCGAACATCCAGACACTGGGGAGCTCTTCTACCGCGTGACAGCCCCGCCGCGGACCCGGCTCCGATGGACGGCGGTGCCCCCGACCGACGCGCGCCGCGGCTGGGCCGTCGTTCGCGCCTTCGACGCCTGTCCCCTGAGCGCTTGTGTCGCGATTGCGACCGAGTGGGACGAGCGAGATGCAACCGTGCTCTCCCTCGACAACGACTCCGATGCGGAGCGCAGCTACTACGTCAGCGTGCGACCGGCTCTCACGGACCGGGGGACGAGCTTCGATGTGTCCGTCGAGCTGACGCCGCTGCCCTGAGCGCGCCAGACGTGCAAGAGACCGTCGCGTGCACGCACCCCGCTCGAAGTACTGCAGAGCGCGCCAAGAAGCTCGCAGAGAGCAACGGGATCGAGAACGTCGAGAGCCGCTCCGCACGACGTGCGCGCCCGGTCGCGGCGATCGCGCTGCACCGTACGACCGGCGGTCGCTCTACGATGCACGCGCGGCCGCCGCCTCGCGATCATCGCGCGAACCGCCGTGCGCGTCGTACGTGCGCCGCTCCTTACGACGGCCGAGCCCCACTCGCGATCATCGCGCGGGTGGCCGCGCGTCATATGTCTACGACCACGGCGAGCACGAACTACGACGTCAGCGCGGCAACCGGCCGATCTCGTACGACGTCATGTCGGAAACCGACGTTCGTGCGGGCTCCGCTATGCTGCCGACATGAAGGCCCACCTCACGCGCCAATGGCGCCGCTACCTCGCCGCGGTGGTTGCGATCTCGGTGCCCTGTATGCGCCGCGTCTGCTCGTGAGCCCGTCCGATCGCGCAGTCGTCGTTCCTCGCGCGCGTGCGATCGAAGCTGACCACCTCGTCGCACGAGATTGCACCATCGGCGGCCGGGAGAAGCGAAGCTCGCCAGGATGTTCGAAGCGCTCGGGCATCCGAACCGGCTGCGGCTCTTCACCGAGATCTGGGAAGCGGGATCGCGCTCGTACGCTGAAGGGCGCCCGCGCTTTCGCGCTGGGGAAGAACGAGGCGCGACAGTCTCCTGTCACGCCTCGAGCGAATGCGGTCGCTCTCTCACGACGCAACTCTGGCCGTGACCCAGTAACCCATCGCGGCTCAATCGCACACCACGCTGAGCATCTGGACGCTCGGTCACGAGAGCGGACTGGACGCGATGTCGGTGTCGGGCGGGATGAGCTCGAGCGCGGCGTCCACCGTGACGATCGCGCCTGGCGAGAGGTCGACCGAGCGATCGAAGGGCAGGTAGCCGTCGGCGCTGATGCCGACGCCGTGCGTGCCGGGCGCGAGGGTCACCTCGATCGCGCTGGTGCCGCGCTCGGTTCCGTCGACGCTCACGATCGCCGTCTCGACCGAGGGCACGACGCGCAACGTACCGTCGAGCGGCGTGAGCGCGATGTCCCGGCTGTCGACGCCGGGCTCAAGGGTGAAGCGTTCGACCTGATAGCCATCGGCGCTGACCACGATCGCGTGCGCGCCAGGATCGAGGACCGCCGATCGCTCGGCTCCTTCGCCCGCGAGCACCTGGCCGTCGACGTCGATGGTCGCGCCCGCCGGCTGGACGTGGAGCGTGACGTGGCGCAGCGAAGCCTCGGCGGCGGCTCGGATCTCGGCAGCGTCGGCGAGGACGCGCGCGTGCTGGCGTGGGTTGGTGACGGCCTCGAGCTCCACGATCGTGGCGATCGCTTCCTGCGCGCGCCCGAGCCGGATCAACGTGGTCGCGATGTTGAACATGGTCGTCGGACGCTCGGAGAGGGCCCGCGATCGGCGGAACGCGCCGAGGGCTTCGACCCACCGCTCGGCCACGGCGTGGGTGCGGCCTTCCTCGAAGAGAGCGCGCGCCTGCGCTTCGTCGGTGTGGGCCGCATCACGCAGTCGCCCGCAGTCGAGCTGCGGGTGCGCGCGCTCAGCAAGCTCCTCACCGAGTACGACGAGCTGTGCCGCATGGTCACGTACCTGCGCTGGCACGAGCGCGACTTCGACCAGCTCGCGCCGTCGCCGTTCTCGGGTCGGCGTGGGCGTGGTGATGCGGAGGAGGGGGAGGAAGACGTCGACGTCGATGAGCCCGCGCCGCCCCCGCCGGTGACGCCGAGTCCGGACGACGGCGGTCCGTTCACCAGCTGACGTAGGGGCGCGATTCATCGCGCCCTCCGTGGGTCGCCGCCTAGCGTGGTAGCCGAGGTCGGGTGAGAGCCCGACCTCGGCGCGTCCTCATCGCTCGCCTGGGGTGCTGGACGCACACTCCCCACCACGTCGTCCGTCCTCGTGTTCGGGTCGTCCGGCTGACACGTCGTCGGGTGGAGGGATCGAGCATGAAGCAGTGGATCATCGGGGTGGGTGCTGTGCTGTTCGTGCTGGGGTGTTCAGGTCCTGACCACATCCGGGTGTGCACACCAGGGACGACGCTGGCCTGCCTCTGCGGGACCAGCGACGGCTCAAAGGTCTGCGAGGGCGACGGCTCTGGCTACGGCGTCTGCATGTGCGACGGCGTCGACAGCGGCATGGCCGGCACCGACACGGGAGCAATCGGCACCGACGCGCCTATCATGATGAGCGATGCGCCCGTGACGACGGATCCCGTTGCGGGCAGCTGGTGCGCGCCAGTCGGTGGATGGACGACGGGCAACGTCTACACGTTCGGCAGCGGGAACTTCACCAGCGTGGGGACGGGAGACATCCCGAGTGGCGAGTCCTCCAACGGAGGCTGTCATGTGGTGAGGACCCTCCGCGGAACGTACACCACCGGTTCAGGGGTGCTGACGCTCACGCACGGGGCGGCCACCGACGAGCGGACCGGGTGCGACGACCCCGGCGACAACGGCGCGACGACCGGATCTCCAGGCGCTGGAACCGATATGTACCCATTCTCGGTGAGCGGCGGCGTACTCACGCTGGGAAGCGGGACCGAAGCCTTCATGCTCACTTCTTGCTGAGCGTGGGTCTCGCGCTGTGAGGTCGAGAGGCCTGCTCTCAACTATTAGCCCACCACGTATCGGCCCGCGCGGTTCTTCGTGGGAGCCAGGCCACCGACCGCATAGGCGAGCAGTGCGAGCTGTCGAGCCTCTTCGACCTGGGCGAAGAGCGTGCCCGAGCTGCGTTGGGCCTCCTCCACTGTCTCGAGCAGCTCCGCTTCGGAGTGGTCGCGAAGCTCAGGAGGGACGACGACCTTCCGCGAATACTCGGCGACGCCCTTCGACGCGTTCTGGACATGGCCTTGCTTGACCCAGGTAGTCATGACCATCTCGAGATCGAGCCCTCGGCGCGGTAGGACGAGGACCAACGTGGGGGCCACGGCCATCATCATCAGGTGCCCGAAGCCTGTAACGCATGCCGGGTCCGGGACCGCGAGCGCAAAGACCGCAGCCTCCGGGAAGCAGACTGGCAGAGGCTGCTAAGATTTGATCTCGACGACAAAGACCGCGTGAGGCGCGACGACCACCGCATCGAGCTCGAAGACGACACCGCTGCGCTCGACGAGCCGCGCGTAGGACATGCGAAGCACCCACGCCCGCTGCCGGACCGCCGTGGCGAAGTCAACGTCGACGTCGCGACGGCTGAGCGCGGCGCGTTTCGTCACGCCGAACCCGCTCCGCGCGCTC
>Ga0105047_10001005_pt1 | contig 49705 bp, 38 predicted proteins | sample MAT04_FD_78384 | JGI IMG/M metagenome (GOLD analysis project Ga0105047, IMG submission 78384) | Freshwater microbial communities from Lake Fryxell liftoff mats and glacier meltwater in Antarctica - MAT-04 (megahit assembly) | ecosystem: Environmental > Aquatic > Freshwater > Ice > Liftoff...
AACCTCTCACCTCTCACAACCTCTCACCTCTCACAACCTCTCACCTCTCACAACCTCTCACCTCTCACAACCTCTCACCTCTCACAACCTCTCACCTCTCACAACCTCTCACCTCTCACAACCCCTCACCTCTCACAACCCCTCACCTCTCACAACCTCTCACCTCTCACAACCTCTCACCTCTCACTACTCTCTAATCACACTCCCAACTTACCACTCACTATTCACCATTTGTATCTACATCTTTCATTTACCAAGGTAACCTAATAAATGTACATACGTTCCAAACACCATTCAAATACCGCATAGTAAAGCCTACAAAAATGAGTCGGAAATATGATCGATCGTACTTGTAGATCAAGTAAATTTTACCCCATACGGCATAGAAAGTTTAGGTCAGATAAATATCGGCAGTAGGTAAACCATTTCATGTACAATTGTATAAAAGTCTGGAAGCAACAGCCGGTACCAGTCATGACCAATGGCAGCCTTTCCAAAAACCAGCGCCAATTATACAAGGTCAAAATTGTTGGCTACACCACCAGAAAAAGCAAGGCAGGCGACATTTGTGACACATTGTATTTTTCTTAATAAAAAAATCTTTTAAATCACTTGCAGCTATGGTAACTTTCTTGCCTAATCATTTAGCCAAAAAAACCTTTATGCCCACCACCCCTTTATTGTTTACACGGTTGCTACAGCCTGTTACCATACTGCTGCTGCTTTGCCTTTGCCAATGCAGTAAAAAAAGCAAAGTGGTCTCCATCGACCCCGGCTTTAGCAAGTATATTGAAGCCTATACCACGGGGGTAGTTTCAAAAAAATCAACCATACGTATACAACTGGCTGCCGAAACCAATACTACACATACCCTTAACGAGGCGATTAAAACCGACCTGTTTAACATAAGCCCTGCTACTGACGGTAAGGCCTATTGGGTTGATGCCCGGACCATTGAATTTAAGCCCGCCAACAATCTTAAAAAAGGCACCATGTACACCATCGCATTTAAATTGGGGAAGGTTATGAAGGTGCCTGCCAAATTTGAAACCTTCACCTTTAACCTGCAGGTAGTAAAACCCTCGCTACAGGTACAAGCGTTTGGGCTGGTAGCACAGGGCAACAGCAAGGACCTGATGGGTTTACAAGGCGTAATAAATACGGCAGATGTTGAGGAAACTGCGCTGGTAAAAAAGGTATTGACCGCCAATGTAAACGGCACACCCCAAACCATCGTTTGGCAACCCAACGAGGTAAATAAAACCTACCAGTTTACCATCGAAAATATTAAACGAACCGGTAGCGAACAACCCTTAACCCTTAGCTGGAACGGCGCCCCCATTGATGCCGGACAGAGCGACCGAAAAATATTACCCGTGCCGGCGGTGGGCGATTTTAAAGTGCTATCCATACGTGCAGTGCAGGACAATGAAACCTATGCTTTAATACAGTTTAGCGACCCTATTGCCACTAACCAGGACCTTACCGGGCTTTTGACTGTTAGCAACCAAAGCGAAGTAAGCTTTACCATTAATGGCAGCCAGGTAAAAGTATATGCCCCCGGCACTCTCGACGGCAATTTTACAATAGCCGTAAACAACGGTATTGAAAACAGTTTTGGAAAGAAGTTGGAAAAATCGTTCAGCGGCAACATCTTTTTCGAAAACAGGCTACCCTCCGTTAGCATACATGGCCGCGGCAATATTTTACCGGGCAACGGCGGCAAAATGGTGCTCCCTTTTAACGCTACCAACCTGCGTGCTGTTGATGTAAGCATTATAAAAATTTACGAAAACAATATTGTACAGTTTTTACAGGACAACGACCTTAATGGCGAAAACGACCTCAGGCGGGTGGCCAAACCGCTGGTACAGGCCACCATTGCACTTGATGCCGACAAGAGCCTGGACTTACATAAAAAAACACGCTTTTCGCTGGATATTGACAAGTACCTGAAAACTGAACCCGGCGCCATCTATCGCCTTACCATTGGCTTTAGGCCCGAATACTCCCTATACAATTGCACTGCCGCCGACAGCAGTGCTAACAACGAAGATGAAGAAGAAGATGAATATTACAGCGATTACTCCAACGAAGGAAACGACAATGCCCTGGACGAAGACGATGCCTTTTGGCAACGCTACAACAACTATTATCCTTACGGTTATAACTGGGAGCAGCGGGACAACCCCTGCAGCAAATCGTACTACAACAAACAGCGCTTTGCCGCCCGCAATATTATTGCCAGCAATATTGGGTTAACGGCTAAGCGAGGCAACAACAACCAGCTTGTAGTGGTTGCCACCAACCTAATTTCTACTGAGCCTTTGGGCAACGTTGACCTTGAAGTGCTGGACTACCAACAGCAGTTGATTGTAAAAGGCAGCACTAATAGCGAAGGAGTAGCCACTATCGACCTAAATAAAAAGCCCTTTTTACTGGTGGCAAAAAAAGGCAACGAAAAGGGATACTTAAAATTAGATGATGGTAGCACCCTGCCGCTAAGCCGTTTTGAGGTAGAAGGCGCCGAAGTAAAAAATGGAATAAAAGCCTTTGTGTTTGGCGAACGCGGCGTTTGGCGGCCCGGCGATAGCTTATTTATTAGTTGCATTATTGAAGACAAAACCAACAAACTGCCCGGGCAGCACCCGCTGGAAATGGAGTTGTACTCGCCGCAGGGCCAATTATACAAAAAGCTGGTTCAGGTAAACAGCACCAATGGATTTAATGTGTTTAGAACCGCCACCGACAATGCTGCGCCAACCGGCAATTGGTTGTGTAAAGTAAAAGTAGGCGGCGCCGTATTTGAAAAAAAGCTGAAGATTGAAACAGTAATGCCCAACAGGCTTAAGATTGACGTAAACTTTAGCGGTGCAACGGCCCTCACCAACAAAGGCAATACGCCTATCGCCTTATCGGCCCAATGGTTATTCGGCGCTAAAGCACAAAACTTAAAGGCCAGGATAGATGCATCGCTGTATAAATCTACCACGGCCTTTGATAAATTTAGCGGCTACAGTTTTACCAACCCAACCGCTTCGTTTTCGCCCAAGAGCAGTATTATTTTTGATGGAAGCCTTAGTGCAGATGGCACCGCCAGCATTACCCCCAACTTTGGCCAGTTAAGTGATGCACCCGGCGTACTTACTGCCAACCTGTTAACCAAAGTGTTTGAACCCGGTGGTAATTTCAGCATCGACAATGTGTCAATACCCTTTCACCCTTTTAATAGCTATGTTGGCATAAAAATACCCGAAGGGCAAAAGCCATGGGGCTACCTGGCCACCGGTAAAAGCCACGCCGCCAGCCTGGTAAATGTTGACACCAAAGGCCAACCACTTTTAGGCAGCACCACTGGTACGGTTGAACTATATAAAATTCAATGGCGCTGGTGGTGGGACGATAGCTACGACGACCTCAGCAATTTTACGCAGGACACCTATAACAAACTGCTTAAAAAAGAAACCGTCACCTTTAACAACGGCAAAGCCCCCTACAACATCAATATTGCCGAAAGCGATTACGGAAGGTACCTGGTACTGGTTCGCGATAGCAAAAGTGGCCACGTTACCGGGCAGGTGTTTTATGCCGATGACCCCTACTGGCAAACCCGCGACAATAACAACGATCCCAGTGCCGCCGCTATGCTAAGCTTTACCAGTAACCGCGACAAATACAATGTGGGCGACCAGGTTACGCTAAGCATACCCAGCAGCCAGGGTGGCCGGGCTATGATAAGTATTGAAAATGGCAGTGGTGTTTTAAAAACCATTTGGGCCGAAACAAAGCAGGGACAAACCACTGTAACCTTTAAAGCAGAGGCCGGCATGGCACCTAATGTATATGCCAATGTTAGCCTGTTTCAGCCGTATGCCCAAACCATTAACGACCTGCCCATACGCATGTATGGCGTGTTGCCCATTATGGTTGAAGACAAGGCTACGCTGCTGCAACCCGTAATAAAAGCGGCCGGTGTAATACGGCCCGAACAGGCCAATACCATTACCGTATCGGAGGCCAGCGGCAAGGGCATGAGTTATGTAATTGCAATTGTTGACGAAGGCTTGCTGGACATTACCCGGTTTAAAACCCCCGACCCGCACAAATCGTTTTACGCCAAAGAGGCGCTGGGTGTTAAAAGCTGGGACCTGTACGATTATGTTATTGGTGCATGGGGTGGCGATCTTGAACGTATTTTAACCATCGGCGGCGACAGTGAAGCCGATGTAATTTCTAAAAATAAAAAGGCCAACAGGTTTACGCCCATCGTACAGTTTATGGGGCCATTTACCAGCAGTGGCAGCAGCAAAAGCCACACCTTTACCCTGCCTGCCTACATGGGTAGCGTAAGGGCAATGGTTATTGCAGCAAAAGATGGTGCATACGGTTTTGCCGAAAAGGCTATAGCCGTTAAAAAACCATTGATGCTGTTGGCAACCATGCCACGTGTATTGGCACCGGCCGAAGCATTACGCATACCGGTTACTGTTTTTACCACTGACAGCCGTATAAAAAATGTACGTTTATCTATTCAATCAAACCCTTTTATACAGGCCGTTGGCAACACTTCGCAAACAGTTAATTTTAGCAGTACCGGCGAGCAGTTGGTTTATTTTGATGCTACGGTAAAACCCAACACGGGCATAGGCAAAGTAAAACTGACAGCCACCAGCGGCAACGAAACCGCCAACTACGAGGTGGAGATAGACATACGAAACCCCAACCCTGCCATTACCAGCATAACCGAAAAAACACTAAGCGCAGGCCAGCAGTTTACCCAAAACATTGCGGCCATTGGTACCAATGGAACCAACCACGCGGTGTTGGAAGTGTCCAGCATTCCGGCCATGAACCTGGAAAAACGTTTGCAGTACCTTATACAATATCCGTATGGTTGTCTTGAACAGGTAACCTCAGCGGCGTTTCCACAGGTGGTGTTAAGCCAGTTAACTACTTTAAACCCCTCCAAAAAATTAGCGGTAGAAGTGAACGTAAAAAAGGCCATTGAGAAAATGAAAAACTTTCAACTGCCCAACGGGGGATTTAGTTATTGGCCCAACAACGGCCCGGCCGATGAATGGGCCACCAGTTATGCGGGGCATTTTTTATTAGAAGCACAGGGCAAAGGTTTTATAGTATCAGCCAACCTGTTGCAAACATGGCGCACCTACCAGCGCGGCAAGGCCAATGCATGGAACCAAACGGAACCCACCTATTATGGTGGCGATCTTACACAGGCCTATCGCTTATACCTGCTGGCACTTGCCAACGCCCCCGAAACCGGTGCTATGAACCGCTTAAAAGAATACCGCTTTATAACCCCCGAAGCCAAATGGCGGCTGGCTGCGGCGTACCAACTGATAGGTCAGCGGGCTATTGCGCTGCAACTGATAAGCGGGCTGCCCACCAGTTTTGAGGAGCGGCCATCGCCGGGCAGCACCTTTGGCAGCAACCTGCGCGACGAGGCAATGGTGCTGGAAACACTTACCATTATGGGCCGCCGTGCCGAGGCGTTGGCATTGGTAAAAGCGGTGGCAAACAAACTATCGCAGCAAAGCTGGTATAGTACGCAAACTACCGCCTACGCACTGGTGGCCATTGCACGGTTTAGTGGCGAAAATAAAAATGGAGATAAGATAAATGCCGTGGCCACCATTAACGGAAAACAATACACACTCAACAGCACCACTACCCTTTTGCAAAACGATATTGAATTTACTAATGGCAAAAGCAACGTGCAATTGGTTAACAAGGGCAGCAACGTTTTGTATGTGCGGGTCATTAACCAGGGGCAGCCGGTATCGGGCGATAGTATGGCGGTAGAAAACTACCCCGAAACATTATTGGTTCAAGTAAACTTTATGACAGCTACGGGCAGCACCATCAACATAAACGAGCTACCACAAGGCACCGATTTTATGGCCCGCATCACAGTAAAAAATACCGGCCAGCGAGGCATCTATACTAACATGGCGCTGTCGCAAATTTTTCCCGGTGGATGGGAAATTTTAAACACCCGCCTGTACAATAGCGAAGGCGCTTTTCAATCGTCGCCTTCCACCTATATGGACATACGCGACGACCGCGTGTACCAGTATTTTGACATACGGCAAAACGAAACACTTACGTATTATGTGCAGTTGAACGCCGCCTATCCCGGCAGGTTTTACTGGTCGGGCATATACTGCCAGGCCATGTACGACAACAGCATCAGCGGCGCAGTAAACGGGCGATGGGTAGAGGTAAAACAGTAGGGATTTTTTTATGGGCCGGGCAGAGGTACTTTGTGGGTCTTCAGTGGCGTCGCACTCTTGTACAGAGGTAATTTTTTCAGCGAAAATAAATAACCACAGTCTGCCATCGCAACTGCGGCTACCTATTTTCAGGGCTGGCTCAAACGGCTTCAAGCCTATAAAAACAAGCTTGAGCAACTTTCAAATCTTAAACCGATTTGGAATTTGACGACCATCCCAAAATTGAATTAATTGAATGGATAAAGAAGAATATTCTATCCTGTAGACCAACATTGTTTTTCGTAAAATATTTGTGTAATGATGATTTTTAAACCGATGCGATCTTCTGCCCGGGGTTGGAAAAAATTCAATCAAATTAATCTTGTCCTGGACAGCACTAACAAACCTGGCCACCTCCTTATCTGTGAAATAAGTTTGAAGGTATTGAACAATACCTTCAAAGGTTTCAACGGCTTCATCCGACCATGTTATCTGGAAATCCACCGGGTATATTTTTTCATTACTTCATTGTGCGGTGTCAGTCTTTCTTCATCAGCATCTTTGATTGCCCGTAACAAAGAAGCCTCCTGCTCACTCGACAAATTCAGTAAAAGGTCTTCATCATCGCTCTCTGCTAAAACATTTTCCTGGTCTTCAATCAGGGACAGCATTTTTTGCAAAGGCTTTTTATTCATTCTATCAATGGACTCCCTGATCAATTCGCGTAGCTTAATTATATCAACCATAAAAAATAATTAGAATTACATTGATAAGTTGAAAAATTAGTATTGGCAAGATCCATATTCCGACAACAGTTCCTGCATAAGGGACATCTTCCGGTTGGGTGCCAAGCGAATGCGAAGGCATTCGAAAACATGCGAAGCAGTTTTTGAAACAAGCGAGAGGATTCCTGTTGCAAGAACGAAGCCATGCGGCTTGAGCTTTGAAATTTGCATCATGAAGCTTTTACGATAAAAATATGTAAAGCTGTAAATATTTAAATCAAATTTAAAACGACAGTTTTATTCTTACAACTATAAAAAACATGCATCAATTTATACTATTTGTAAAGCCATTTTTTATACTCATTTTTTACAGACGTATGAGGAATCACCTCACCATTATCTGCTTGCTTTAATGATTGGTTAAGCTTACCCATATCCTCGCTATTCATGTTATCCAGGAGGTCAGGTCAATACGCTTTAATTATTCGGTGGATGACTTCCAGTGTTGCGTTATCGACTGTATCAATAGATGCTTTAATCTTGTTTCACAGACTTAATGTATTTTTCATTACTAACCTTTTCTCAAATTTACTTTTTTTTACAACTGGCTTTTGAAAACTAACAACAACCATATCACCCCCTTCCTGACCAAAGCAAAAAAATACCAGCTCCTTAAATGGACCGTGTTGCTGGTAATCCTTACCGGCTTTTGGTTTTGCCTGCCCAACCCGTTGTTCAGGTCGCCAACCAGCTTTGTTATAACCGACGAGCAGCAAAACCTGCTGGGTGCTACCATTGCTACCGACGGTCAGTGGCGCTTTCCATACGGTGAAGCCGTACCCGGCAAGTTTGCCCAATGCATTATTGCTTTTGAAGACAAACGTTTTTATCATCACCCCGGTGTTGACCCCATTGCATTGGGCAGGGCCATTTACCAAAACATTCGTGGCAAAAAAGTAATCAGCGGCGGCAGCACGCTAACCATGCAGGTACTACGCTTGAGCCGCCAAAAGCGCCGCAACATTTTTCAAAAAATGGCCGAGGCCGTACAGGCCGTGCGGCTGGAATGTGGTTACAACAAAAAAGAGATACTGGCCCTGTATGCTGCCAACGCACCCTTTGGCAGCAACGTGGTTGGTTTACAGGCCGCCGCGTGGCGCTACTTTGGCCGCAATGCCCAACAATTAAGCTGGGCCGAAACTGCTATGCTGGCCGTATTGCCTAATGCACCCTCGCTGGTACATCCCGGTAAAAACAGGCAACTGTTGCTGGCTAAGCGCAATGGCTTGCTGCAAAAATTATCTCAACAAAAAATTATTGACCAAACCACGGCCACCCTTGCCCAATTGGAGCCCTTGCCTTTGCAGCCGATACCATTACCTATGTGGGCGCCCCACCTGCTCAACAGGTTTAAACGCGATTATGCGGCAGCCAAAAATAACGGGCAGCCCACCATCACTACCACTACTATTCAGTTGCTGTTGCAACAAAGTGTCACCCGGTTATTAGATCGCTACCATCAAAGTTTTAAAGGCAACGGCATTAACAACGCCGCCGCAATGGTTATGGAGGTTGAAACAGGCAATGTGCTTGCTTACGTAGGCAACGTATACCACCCTGCCGACCCCGAACTGCAAAGCCATGTAGATATTTTATCGTCGCCCCGCAGCCCCGGCAGTACCCTTAAACCGTTGCTGTTTGCAGCCATGCAAACCGATGGGCAAATACTGCCGCGGCAACTGGTGGCCGATGTGCCTACCCGCATTGGTGGCTACCAACCCCAAAACTTTGCCATGAGTTACGACGGTGCCGTGCCCGCCAACAATGCATTAAGCCGTAGCCTGAATGTACCGGCAGTAAAAATGTTGCAGCAATATAAATACCCACGTTTTTACAACGTATTAAAACAGTGCGGCTTTACCACCCTTACCCAACCCGCCAACCACTATGGCCTCAGCCTTATTTTGGGCGGTTGCGAAGTAACCCCGTGGGAGCTGTCGGGCGTGTATGCCAGCCTTGCACGTAGCTACCTGCATCAATCACAAAACAAAGGGAAAATGAATGGCGGGGATTGGATGATGCCGGGATACGTGAAACGTGAGGTAGTAAGTAGTGAGTTGGCAGTGGTGAGTGGGGACGTGAAACGTGAAAGGTCAAAGGTGAATGGAGAAGAGGTGAGTGGTGAAGAGGTGAGTAGTGAGTTGTCAGTAATGAGTAGGGAGGTAGTGAACGGTGAATTGTCAATGGTGAATGGGGAAAGGGTGGGCGTGAAACGTGAAAGGTCAAAGGTGAATGGGGAAGATGTGAGTAGTGAGTTGTCAGTGGTGAGTAGGGACGTGAAACGTGAATTGTTAAAGGTGAATGGAGAAGAGGTGAGTAGTGAAGATGTCAGTAGTGAGTTGTCAGTAGTGAGTGAGGAAAGGTTTAGGGTGATTAGTGAATGGGCTATGGGCAATGGGGTAGCTAAAATTGGTGAACCTAAGCGGTCAGCATTAAAGGGTGAGCGATTTAGAAATACAGCGCCTCCTATTGGATTTGATTTTACCAGTTTGTGGCAAACTTTTAATGCTATGCAGGAGGTAATGCGGCCGGGTGAAGAAGGGCTTTGGAATCTGTTTTCGTCGGCTCAAAAAGTTGCATGGAAAACGGGCACCAGCGTAGGCTTTAGAGATGGATGGGCCATTGGCCTGACCCCAAAATATTGTGTGGTGGTTTGGGTAGGCAATGCAGACGGTGAGGGTCGCCCCGAGCTTACCGGTATCAACACCGCAGCGCCCATACTATTCGATATTTTTAGAATGCTTCCTACTTCGCCATGGTTTCAAGCACCGGCATACGATTATACTTACCTGCCCGTTTGCCACCAAAGTGGATTTAAAGCATCGCCCGGTTGTACATTGGTAGACACCCTGCTTGTATCAATTAATGGCAAAGCGGCGCCACCATGCCCGTATCACAAACTGGTACATTTAGATGCATCGGGCCAATACCAGGCAACGGCAAATTGTGTATCGCCATCGGCTATGCAACACCAAAACTGGTTTGTGTTGCCGCCCGCTATGGAATATTATTACAAACCCAGCCATCCCGACTATAAAAGCCTGCCGCCATTTTTACCCGGCTGTGCCACGAGCGAGGGGCGACAGATGGATTTTATTTACCCCGACGACCGTGCAAAAATTTTTATCCCGGTGGAGCTTAGTGGCCAACCCGGCCAAACCATCTTTACCGCAGTGCATCACAATGCCAATGCGCAATTATTCTGGCATTTGAACGATCAATACATTGGTACCACAACCCGCTTTCACCAAATAGCGTTAAGACCACCGCCGGGTACGCATACTATAACCATTGTTGACGATGGCGGCGAAACCATTACCCGAAGGTTTACCATTACCACCAAACAATAATGGCCATTATCAACTATTTTTTGTTCAGTAAGGCTTTGGCTATTTGCTCCCACTCCTGCTGCAATGTTAACGTTGGCATGGTGCGGCCAGCACGCCTATACCAATAACCGGCATTGAATTGATCGCCTTCCTTACGGTGCAGGTAGGCATGGATCCATGCGGCGTTATCGTCCGGCAAATCCTGTATGGTTTTGTGGGCCTGTTGCCAATCGCCCATGGCATCGTACCACAATGCTTTAAGATATTGAGATACCTCAGCCAAAGGCTGCCCGCTTTCAATACTGTTTTTAAATTCATCAATATCCATAGCTCACGTATGCTTTAATGCTTTCATACAAAGTAAATATTTTGGATTAAAGGCCATTTAATAGTTCAAAAAAACATGGATTAAGCCCTGCCCAACATAGCAAATAAACTAAAATGGACAAAAACCACGTAAGAATTTTAGACAGAAAACAGGTGGTTTACGTCCCAATAGTTGTGTACGTTTATAAAATGAGCTTAAAAAGAGACTACCCACCCCTAATTTTTAGAACAAAATGGGAGCTTTCAAACCGCTGTTTAATTATGCCCGGTCAATGCACTACTTACATAAAAGCAATCAATAATACCCCCAATCATGCCTCAATATTATGACCAATTAATACTACTGGCGTTAAGAAAGGGTGCTAAGGCTACCACAGCAATTGAAGGCAATACATTATCGGAAGAAGAAATTGCCAAACTACAAGAAGGGCAAAAACTGCCTCCCAGTAAGGAGTATCAGGAAATTGAAGTTAAAGATATTCCGGATGCTTTTAATGAGCTGCTAATTGAAACGAATTACGATAATAAAGAACAATTAATAACCCCTTTTGCTGTTACTTAGATTTCATAAATAGGTTGGCCAAAATTTGGGCGAACATTTTAACGCAGTTCCCTGAAAATTTAGAAATAATGATGTTGTAGTTGGCAATTACCGATGTCCTGATTACAGGGATGTTGTTGCCCTAATTGACAAATACTGCGAATGGCTACGCCGGGAATTTAAATATGAAAGTGAAAAACAACTATTTAGTGATGTTATCATTCAATAAATTGTTGCTCACGTTTATTTAGAATGGATACACCCAATTGGTGATGGTAACGGCAGAACCGGTAGATTGATAGAATTTTATATACTGTCAAAAGGTGGCAATCCAGATATTACGCTGCATATTTTGTGAAACCACTACAACAATACACGTCCTGAATATTACAGGCAATTAGAAAAAGCATCAAAAACAAAAAGCCTTACTGAGTTTATTAAATATGCCCTTACCGGATTTAGGGATGGCTTAGAAGCAACGCTGGAAAAAATTGAGGCAAGTCAATTATTGAATACCTGGCAAAAGTATGTGTTTGATAAATTTGGCGATATTCAAATTGGTCAAAAAGAAGTATTTAAAAGACGGAGAACTTTAGGTTTGGAAATACCAAACGACAAAAAATATACTTTTAAAGAAATTACTGAGTTAAATATTAGATTAGCCCTTATTTATTCTGGCAAAAGTGACCAAACATTAGAACGAGATCTGGAAGAACTTATAAAAAATGAAATTATAATATATCATGAGAATAAATATTTCCCGAATATCTCCTTCTTAAATAAAATGATTGCAAAACGAAAAGGACTTTTGGTCAATGACCCTTTAAATGGCTAGCTACTAAATTTTCATATCACAAATGTTCAAATTATAATAACAATGTTGACACCGGAAGTTGTGGAAGAACAAATTATTTAGATTCAAATGAAGATTTTCTACAGTCTCAACAACTGTAGAAATCAAAAGCCCTGTCGCTTCGTTTTGGCAAGGTTTCAACCAGGGGATATATAAGGTCTCCTTTCTTCAAAATGAAAATTATAGTTTAAATTCTATCAACTTCTATGTATAGTTATTCGTACCTCATGAGGTTAAGCACATAGCTCAAATAAAAGTAAACCCCTGTGACATTCTTACTTAAAGTAAACTATCTCTTAGCTACTAATTAACATTTAAAACGCATTTCAAGTTAAACTACACTAATCATTCATGGTCTATCCTACAACAAAAATAGAAAATATGAAAAAATTATTTATCGGCATATTGGCTTTTACTTTAACTACCGCCTTACATGCTCAAAATGAAACGGCAACCACCAATGCCCCTAAAAAAGAGTGGAAACACAACCGTGGCGGTGACCACGCCATGGAAAAATTAAACCTTACCGATGCGCAAAAGGCACAGGTAAAAACTATGAATGATGATTTACGCAGCCAGTTGCGAGCCGTAAAAAACGACGCATCTCTAAGCCAGGAAGTACAAAAAGAAAAACGTACACAATTAATGAAAGACCATCGCAAAAAGATGGAGAATATACTTACCCGCGACCAAAAAAATGATTGGAAAGAAGCACGTAAAACAGCAAAGGACATTAAGCAACAAAAGGACGATAGAAACGATAATGATGAAAGAGATGATAATAAGTCCGATAAAATGGCAAACCAAAAAGGCCACAAAGGCCCTAAAGGAAAGCACGGAATGAACTACGATAAAATGGTCGGCGACCTGCAACTTACGCCCGACCAAACAACTAAAATGAAACAAATTCAGCAGGATTTTAGCATAGGTCAAAAAGCCATTAACGAAAACACTTCGCTAACAGATGCACAGCGGAAAGAACAAATGAAAGGAATCCATCAAACAAAAAAGAATGCTATGAAAAAAATGCTTACTGCCGGGCAAAAAGCAAAAATGAAAACCCATATGCAGCAAATGCACAAAGGCAATCATCAAGACAGGGATGATGCGGTCACAAAATAATCTTACGAAAGCAATTGACTACACCAACTACGGCCGACACCAACCTGTCGGCTGTTGTTATTTAGTTATGTGTTAGCGTCTATGTTTATTTAGCCGGGTAGAAGAAACTTTTCGTTCTTTCACACTTTAGCAAATTTTTCTAACCTCTATCGTAAAATCATCGAGGAACATACAGCAAGTGGCCATTGCTCATTTCAACTACTTTTTTATTGGTTTGGGAAAGAATATTATTGCTGATTTCAGAATTTAGAACCCACATTCCCTTTGCCCGTGTCGTTTACAGTTATTGCTACTTTTAATCCTTCTTTGTTTTAAAGAATATGATTCAATAGCGTAGTTTACCATGCCACTCAAAAAACTACCGGGGTCAGTAACTGGTAATCTCTTCGATTAATATTTTTTTATTATTTTAAAAACACTTGTTATGATACCCATTAACAAATAATCAATCGCAGCATTTGCAAATGCCTTCAATTACAAAATAGCATTGATTTGATTTTATGTTGTCTGGTAATATAAATTGTTGAAAAACTGATTCGTCAAGTATACTCATTTGGTCACAACTGGTACATACAAAATAGGCAACCTTTGTTTTGTCAGAAGCATAATTTTCAGGGTCTTTCTGTTTAAACATATATCTTAGTTCACCTTCAGAATTCGGTATTCTTAATAATATTCCTTTATGTATAAATAGCTTTAAAGCCCTGTAAACAGAAGTTCTGTCCAATGTGCCAGAAAAATATTTATTGATATAGGATGTGGGCAATGCTTTTTTGTGCAGCTTAAACATTGTAAATACGGCTATCCGGCACCTGGTAATGTTTATACCAAGGCTTTTTAGTGTCGCAATTATAGTAGGTTCCTCTTTCGTATACATTAAAAAAAGGGAAGGCAGGTTTGTATGCCTTCCCTCTGCATTTGGCGGTTATTGAATTTTTATTGTAAATCCACCGATGTCAACAGTGCTAATATCGGTACCTGACTTAGTACTGGTAACCAAATCAGCTACCGCTTTGTTAGGGGGTACAGCAGGATAATGTCTTAAAGTAATTTGCATTTTTCCTGTAGATATTGTGCCGGTTGCCCATGTGCTTGTTAAGCCAACCGGTACTCCGTTTGCATCTGCATCAAGATTTGATACTGTAATGTTTGCACCTGCCTGTACTTCATAATAAAAACGATGTGAGTCTTTTTCTTTTGCCACTTCGTTAGATATAGTATCAACAGGGCTAACTGTTTTATTTAAAAGAATGACTTCCGCACGGTATGATCTGGAAGGTGCTAAAACAATTTCCTGTATTATGGCTGCTGTGCCACCAGGCCCATCAGGGTCGTCAAAACTATACTGCAATACCGCACCGCCGCCTACTGGTGTAAGTTTTACAATCATCGTTGTAATTACCTCTTCTTCATTCGGTTCTTTCATCTTGTCTTTTTTACATGATGTTATAAGAACACCTGCCATTAGCACACTCAGTGCTATTTTTTTCATTTTCATTTTTTCTGATTTTTAAGTGAAAAATATTTATTGGTTATTGATACACATGGTTAAAGGGGATCTTAACCCTTACGCTTATATTTCTACCCATTTCATCTGCGAAATATCGCATACTGTTTAAATAATCCCTGTACACTGTATTCAATACATTCCGTATGGCGATGCCAATGGTAATTTTTGTTTTTCCAAACGATAAGGCAGATGAAGCATTGAGATTTATTAAGTTGTATGCACCGGGGGGCGCCTTGTAATCCTGCTTTCCGTTAGTTTCACCGGGAATATTTTTTTGCTGCATTACATTCAATAATTCAACTGCTACATAACTGTTAGAATTTGTTTTCCCATTTTTGAAAGAAAAACTTACTTCGTTACTCAGCCTGTTGGCAGGCATCAGGATAAGCCAATCGTTTAACGATGTATTCCTTGCATTTAATACCGATAATTTTGATTGCCATTCCATATTTGAGAGCAGTTTAACGGAAGACGACAGGTCAAAACCACTTAACAAAGCATTTGTTTGCCGGTATTCAATAAGTGGAAAAGCCCCGGCAATAGTTAATACCGGGTTAAGCGGCCGTGGCTGCTGGTATATAAAATCGCTAATTGAATTTACATAAAGCAATAAGTCTATTTGAAAAGTTTTTTGCTTGTTTTGAAAATTAACGCCTCCCGAAATATTTGTAGATTTTTCCGGCTTTAAGGTAATGTCACCTTTTTCGTAAGTAGCCGTTCCATGATGAATGCCGTCACTTAATAATTCATTTACATAAGGGGCGCGGTTTGCAAGGCTGATATTTAGATTTAATTTCAATAATTCTGTAGCCTTATAAATAGTATTAAAAGAAGATGCTACTGTGGAAAAATTAAAATCATAGTTTATTATGCTACTGTTAAACCGTAACCTTGTTGTATTGATTGTTTTATTATCATACCTGATGCCCGCCTGCAGTTCCCATTTATGCATACTCCATTTTTCAATAAAATATCCCCCAAAAGAGTAGGCAAAATAATTAGGGATAAAATACCGGCCACCATAGGTATTATCCTGCTGCATCATAGATATGCCGGCAACACCATTAAAGTTTTTTCTTTTGGGATGTTCCCAATTAATATCTTCTGACAAAGTATAAATTGAAAGGTCTAACTGTGGCCTTGTATTGCTACTGCTTCTTACCACATCATATTCTTTTCTGTTATTAAACTGTCCACCAAGCAGTACATTAAACTTATGCTCACCTTTTATTATGGTAGATTTTAATTTGAGTAGCTGGTGTGAAACATCCTGGTAAGGTCTGCGGATTTTATAGGTGTTTTCTCCCAGAAAAACATCATCGGGTTTTTCAGCGGCAATGGCATTTTGCAAATCGGTAAGGTTGCCAATATGTGAGCCATTAAAAATACCAACTTTCACATCGAAATAACTGTAAAATAATTCAGTATTGAATTTTTCCTTCTTCCATCCCAACGTGATTGAAAAATTTTTTTCCTCATTTCCTGTATTATTTAACCTGTAATTTGGTGTGCTGGCATTTGCCCCTTTCTTAAATGTGCCTTGTATGCGGTAACGTAATGCAGGCAACCTGTTTAATTGCTGATCCCAAACGCCAGAAACAACGTACTGCCTGTTATTGGTAAAATAAGCCGAATTAAATTCAGCAGCATAACCGGGAGTGTTTCGCAAAGGTTTTGGTTCTACCAATATCACTCCGGCAATGGCATCAGAGCCGTATTTTAATTCATCCACTCCTTTTATAACAATTAATTTATCGGCAATAAAGGGGTCAATTTCGGGTGCATGTTCATTTCCCCATTGCTGGCCTTCCTGCCTAACGCCGTTGTTAATAATAAGAATGCGGCTGCTATGTAACCCATGAATTACCGGTTTAGAAATGGTGGAACCGGTTTGCAACATCGTTACACCGTTTATTTTGCTCAACGCTTCTGCCAGTGTAAGCCCTTTTGTTTCTTCCAGGGCTTTGCCTGATAATTCTTTTTTAAAACCGGTGTTTTGTATGCCACGCAAACCCGTTACGGTAACCGTTCCTAATGTATTTAAACTATGAGGCAAACTAAAGTCAAGGTGCAATCTCTTGCTCATTGTAATTTTACGTAGCACCGTATCACAGCTTATATGTGTTATTACAATAGTGTAAGTACCTGCACAAACATTATCAAAAGCAAAATCACCATTCTCATTGGTAATAATTATTCTGTCAGGCTCCAGTAGCGTCACGGTAGCGTTCACCAGTTTTTCGCCGGTATCACTATCTACCACATGACCCGATAGATTTAGGGAACAAACCTGCGAAAAAGACGACCCATTAAGCAACAGCAACAATGTGGCGCATAACATAAAATATTTCACGGGAAAAACTAATTAAATGATAGGAACATTGCGGCTCTCAAAACAGCAGGTAGTCGTTAAAATGGTTCGTAACTTTTTTGAGCCAAACCGGAGTTACACATTTGAATCAGCCACTGCAGCCTGCTTTGTGACCATAGAGGTCGCACTCTTCATCATTGTGTTTTGCTGCTCAGCATTTAAAAAAATCCACTAAAGGATTGAAAAGGCAGGAGGACCTCTTAATGTAAGAGAAAGGTGAGTAGCAGAATAAACAGGAGAAATTGCTTTTTGAGTGTAAATAATAAAGTAAGCTAAAAAAACAAATTCCGGTTTTTGATTACTGCCTGTAAACGGAGATGTTGCAACAAGGTTATCACACTGGCAATAAAAACCGTCTTTTCCTATTTCAGTTTTTCCGGCAGTGAGGTTGTTGTAAGTATCCTGATGATTTACCAAAAGGTTATGTAAAAACCTTTTAGGTGTTATTGCAAACGCAAAAACAACCATCAATAAGACGGATACAAAACGCGGTATAAAAAATTTCTTCTTCAATAATTTGACACTATGTTGCAAAATTAGCGATTCTTACTGTTCGATAGTTATAATCTTTACTGATTTTATTTATTTAAATCCGAGCGTATCTAATTTGAATAAGCGCCGGAGCAAACGACGGTAAAGAATATGGCGCAATTAAATCCCTAACAGGATTGTAAAAACGGAAGCACCGTATTCACAAATTCCACCTTTTAATGTTGTTAAAAATGGTTGTCTTTATTCCGGGGAGTTACCAACTTCGCTATTTACCTTTTGCCTATTTAGTGCATGAGGGCCGAGGTTAGACTGTTTTGTGGAAAAAGGATTGCATCAAAACATTTAAACTTGCACAACCGCTGCTCAATTTATTTGCTCTTTTTTAAGCATTTCAAACACGACTGTTTTTGATTGCCTGGTTTTTAGTTTCGCAATCCATTCTTCATCAGTACACAGGCAGGCATTCAGCGCTGCGGTAATATCTTCGCGGTTCATGTCCTGCCCAATAATGACTATTTCGTTAAGCCGGTCACCATACAAGACGTGCCAATTTTTTTCAATCAAATTTTTGTTGTCAATAAAAACCTGGTATTTAATCCGTTCGCCGTACGGCATACTGCCCCACCACACGCCGGCTTTTTGAGTAGTAAATGAGCCCCCGGCCTGGCTCCAGTTATGGGCCTCATCGGGTTTTTGCGCAAACCACATCATGCCCTTGCTGCGCAAAATGTTGTTTGGAAAAGTGGAGTTGATAAACAAAAAAAGCCGCATTTCATCAAAGGGCCGCCGGCTTCGGTACACAAACGACGCGATGCCGTATTGTTCTGTTTCGGGCGTGTGGTGGCCTTTCTCAAGTTCAGCTATCCAACCAGCGCTGTTGCTGGTTTTTTCAAAATCAAAGTAGCCGGTATTAAGAATTAATTTCAGTGGCACTACGCCATGTTGGGCACTAATGATAAGCGCATCGTTATTGATCTTGCGTATCAAGGCTTCCAGCGTACGCAATTGTTCAGGTTTAACCAGGTCGGTTTTATTAATAATGATAACATTGGCAAATTCTATCTGCTCCACCAGCAAATTTGCAAGGGCACGATCATCGTTTGTGGTACCATTTAATTGCCTGTCTTTCAGTGTTTGCGTACCGCAATAATCATTGCTAAAATTGAAAGCGTCCACTACGGTTACCAGGTTGTCTAACCGGCTGATGCGGCTCAGGTCAATGCCGGCGGCTTCATCCTGGCAGGTAAACGTTTGCGCAACCGGTAAGGGTTCCGAAATGCCGGAACTTTCAATGAGCAGGTAATCGAAACGATCTTCGTTGGCAAGGCGCTCTACTTCACGCAACAAGTCTTCGCGAAGCGTACAGCAGATGCAGCCGTTGCTCATCTCCACTAATTTCTCTTCTGTTTTGCTAAGCGTATTGCCCTGGCGCACCAGTGCCGCATCTACGTTTACCTGGCTCATGTCGTTTACAATTACAGCCACACGCAAGCCCTCTTTATTGTGCAGCACGTGGTTGAGCAGGGTTGTTTTTCCGGCACCCAGAAAGCCGCTTAATACAGTAACTGGTAATTTTTTCATGATTGATTTTTATAAATTACTTGTTTACATTTTGTGTTCTTTCATCATTTTTTTGTCTTCATCTATTATGCGCTGGTCGTCTTTTACCAATTGCTCATGCTCTTTTAACAGCCGTTCGTGTTCGGCCTTCATGGCGGCATGTTCTGTTTGCATGGTTGCATCATCTACCATACGTGCCGTATGGTTCTCTTCAAGTTCTTTGTGTTTTATTATCAGCTCCGCATGTTGCTGCAAAATTTGCAAATGCTGCTGCAACAATGTTTCATGGCGTGCTTCCATTGCTATGTGGGCTGTATCAGATTTCATGGTTGGGTTGGCGGTTAAAAAAGCATCATGCTCTTTTGCCAAATCGCTGTGGGCTGTTTCTAAAGCTTTGTGTTGCGTTTCCAGTTCCTGGTGTTTTGCTTCCATTGTGTTATGGTCTTGCACCAGCGTTTCATGGGCGGCACTATTGGACTTGTTGTTGTCGCAGCCATTTAATAGTAAGGCGGCGGCGAGAGAGAAGCAGGTGATTAAACGTTTCATAATTGATTGTTTTAAGATTGATTAAAAATTTTAAGTAAAGGGTGTTGAAAGTCATTTGAAAAAAATTTTATATCTCTTGCTAATAACATTCATTATGCATGTAAGCAACAAAACCTATCGCAGCGTACTGCTCACCACATTACTTGGTGTATTATTTACACCGCTATAAATAGTTTTATTGGTTTGTATATCTGTATAGGCGTTTTCTAATGGTGATATTCCGTAAACAATTATATTAATGTTGTCGCCGGCTTTTAACGGAGAAAAATTTGCGGTGCGTAATTTTATTGACCAATCGCCAGTACTGCCGGAAGCAGGTGCGGGTACCAAAATCTGATTAAAGGTTGCATCATAATTTAAATAGGTAACAGCGGTAGGTGCTTTTGCAAAAAACATTCTAAACCTGCGTTGAAATGTAGTGCTGGAACCCGCTGGCTGTACGGGTGAACTCTTGCCACTAATAATAACCGTATCGCCAATACCTGCAACGGCTGTAACATTAGTGATAAGAGTTTGTGCCGTTTGCCACAGATTATTATTACCAGTGCTTGTTGGTAAATCGCCTCCGGCATGCGTTACACTTAAGCGCTTAAAAAAGCCGAATCCGGTTTTGGTGTAAAGTAGATTGTATGTTCCTGCTTTTGCTTTTGGCAATACGAATTTTCCGGTGGCATCAGTGGTGGCTTCAATTGCGGGAGTACTGTTTTCAATTGTGATTTTCATTCCCGCATGGTCGCTAAGACGTGTTCCAAATTCATCAAACAGGGTTACAAATCCTACAATGTCATTTTCTTTAGGGGACAATACATTTGTTTCGTTGGTTATGTACTCTTTTTTGCAGGCGACAAACATTACTATTGCCATTACTGCTACTGCTACTACTTTTTTCATTTTTGCTTTTTATGGTTATTGATTAAATTGTTTCTAAATAAAGTTTCTGTAATTGATTCGCAGTTATGTTACTGTTGTTGAGTGTATGCACCAGTGCGGCCTGCCGCATAATACCCATTCGTGTTCCCCTATTTACGGCATTAAAAATACCATGGTTAGCCATGAAAATGGTTTTACCATCAGTGGCTAATTCCTTACATATTTTGCTAAACTCGGCGGTGGCTTTTGGGTCGAGACCGCTGGTAGGTTCATCCATTAAAATAACATCGGCATTTTTTGCAAGTGCAATGGCAATGCCTACTTTTTGGCGCATACCTTTACTATAAGTGCTTAATCTTTTTTGATGTGCTTCGCTTTGTAAACCAGCTTTGGCTAAAAAGCCCGTTAGTTTTTCTCTACTGTATTTAAAACCTGCCAGGCGGCTAAAAAAATCAAGGTTTTCAATGCCATCTAAATTGCCGTAAAGCTGCCCCACTTCTGGTATGTAAGCCACAAACTTTTTGGTAGCTAAATCATTTGGTTGAACCTTTACATTTTTTATTTTGACTTCGTCTGATGTGGCATTGGTGAAGCCAATGAATAGATTAATGGTGGTGGCTTTACCAGCGCCGTTTTGACCTGGCAGGCAAAATATCTCCCCTTTATCAATGGATAAATTAAGGTTGCTTAGCGCAGCCGTACCATTGTACTGCTTACCAAGCTGCAATGCTTGTAATACAGGCATACAGTATGTTTTGTAACAAGAAATGGAAAATAAGACTCTATAACATGTAGGTATAAAATCAATAGCAAATAGTTATGCTATAGCAGGAGGGCCTTTGTTAGACTTACTATAACCGGGGTTGGTTATAGTATTTAAAATAAAAAAACTATTAAATAAAGTAAAAAAACTTAAGGTAGAAAAGTGAAGAGTGATAGCATCGTTATTAGCAACCGAATAATGGTGTGAACATATTTTACAATTCGCATCTATAGCAGAAGTGGATTTTTTTACCATCTTCGATTGTTGTGCTGCCGGGTACTTATCGCTAACAGTTTTGTGTTGATGCCAATAAGAAACCGGCATTGCCACAAACGCATACAAAGCGAGCAGGCAAGCAGTTATAATAGTTGTATAATTTCTTTTTAATTGCACTATGGTTGCAAATATATGATTTCTTGTTCGATGAATTAACATTCCTTTTAAAATACCCGTTGTGGTTAGGTTAAAAAGTGGTTCTTGTTAAAATCGTTGCTATGGTTGATGACATTTTACTCTGAACGTGGTAGTTGGGTTGGCCGTAATGACCCCAACCAATTTCGGCTGACTAAAATTAGCCCGGCGGGCAAATGCAAACGGCCGGCCGCCAGGGCCAACAATACAACAGTTAAATAAAACGGCTGGCTATAGTTAAATTTAAGATGATAAACCTCCTTATTTATTGGCACGCCAGAAGGTATGGTAGGCTGTATAAAAACGCCTTGCATATCAAAACGCTCAATAACCGTCACTAATTTAACTCCTGTTTTTACTTAATTCCCCAACTGCGACACGAGGTGTTCCAGGGCCGATTTGCTGCTGAGTGAAATTACCTTTGTTAATTCGTTCATCGGGGCGCCGAAATACCTACCTGCCCGTCTGACGCGCAAATTAGGCGTTCCACCATACTGCTAAACCGTCCACAGGAGGCCTGTGGCGTCTTATCGCATTTTATGCTTCAAAAAAATGTAGGAGAATTTAAAATCAATAGCTGGATAGTTTGTCCCGAAATTTTTGTCAATGTCCTGCGCATATCCAATTCCAAAGGAAGAATTAATACTACACTTATTCCCTATAGCCCTTTGAATACCCCAATGTATGTTTGTAAAAATACTGTTTCTTGTCAAATCTGTTCGCCGGTCGTTTGGTGTTACAAACTTCAATCGTAACCCAAAATGGTTGCCTGAATTTAGCAGTGTATTTTTACCCTCATTACTTCTTTTATTTCTATTATAAAATATTTTGGTGTTAGTGAAAAATAAAATGCCGGATTTAATAATTCTAATGTATAATTTAAGTAAGCCTCGCCAATATTGTATCCACCACCTGCACCTGCCGACAAATAAATTGTAACCTTATCAGAAAGTCTCGGTTCGTACGTAAAGCCAATTCCTTGAAATCCAAAGTCAGCTTTTGTTAACCTTGACAGCTTACTTGCGGCAGTACTTTGTGCAAATGACAGGTGGGTAAAACCTAAAACGTAAGTGTATAAAATTATTTTATACATCACTATAGTTTTTGGTTGCATGTTCATATTGCACACGCCAATGAGGTAATTATGCAGGCAGGGAATATAAAGCGGTGTGCTACCCCAACCGCTGTCAAATTAAGCTATAAAAGCAAAAGATGACAAATAAAATCCGAAAAAAACTTGACCTGCCGAAACCGGAGTTGACAGGTAGCTGCAGTTGAAGACAACAACGTTCTGCCCCGTTTAAAGCAATACATTTATTGCCTGCCATTTTTCTGTCCTACTGGTTAGGGTTAATTGATGTTGTCAAATATTTGTTTTTTATAAAGTCAATGTTAATTCATATAAAAACAAATGCGAGGCCACTAATTGGGTAGCTAACGATTGCTCCAACTATTAATGGTCAGTCACTTCTAAAGTTAAACGCAATACCCTAATAAATATAAAAGCCTAACGAATTAACTAATAAGTACAACAAGAACATTATTGCAATGATCTGTCCCATTGCCATTTGTCCCTCATTAGCAGCTTTTTTTCTAATCCATAATAACGAAACCAAAAGTGTCAACGCAAATAAAATGGTTAATAAAAGTATAGCAAGGCTACCAAAGTTGCTGTAAGGGGGCATTGTTTACTAAATTTTCAGAAATTATCTCAAACAATACTCCAGCCACAACAGAAATAATTAGTATCCCTAAAGTCGCCGTCAATAGTAATGAAACTCCTGTATTTATTGCTCCAATAATAAGTCCACTCTTCCTTCCTGTAATTTTCATATTATTTTTTACGGAACTTTTATACTGGTGTGGTTGTTCTATAAACTGGTACACAATTAATTAATTAACGCAAATAGCAGCAAGTAAAAAATATGGGTTTTATTGATTACCAAACTTTTACCGGGGTACAACTATAAATTATTATTACGGCAATCCATTTTACTAATGTACCTGTTTATGCCCCAATTATAGGTTTGGAGCGTCACAATAAACTTTTGGCACAAAAGCTCAACTTTCATTAATAATTAAGCCTGCGTGTATCATTGCCAAAATAACTGACTCACAATAACTATCCTAACCCCAAAACAAACTCACCTTTTTTACATCGGAGTAGGGCTGTTGTTTATGCATATATATTACCTTGACCCGTGTTTTTTACCTGAAGCATTTATCCAATACTTTTCAAATTAAAAAATTCGTAAACGCATAAATTTTTACGTGCACACTAATTTTTTTCGTGCACAGGGCCACGTTTCATAGGCTTGAATACAAGGTGAGAAGCTGAATAGTTTGGTTTGGTTTATTTATTTTAAAGGTGGTTGATGTAAAATTATTAATAGATGAATATCCGTTGGCCTGAGGCTGGTGGAACGGCGACTACCCTACAGCCGTTGAACGGAAAAATCACGGCTGATTTAGTAAATAACATGTAGACGATCCTAAAGCATTCAGTCAGAAATTTGTTAGTTTATCCTTCCTTTCGGCCAACGCGGGTTGAACGGGCAAAATGTTTTTTCATGCAATAAAGTACCGCCCGGCACACGCCAGTGAAGGGCGTAACGATTTCGCTTTCGTAAATATGAAAACGCCCGCTGGTATTGTAAAAAATATTTTTATATACCGACCAAAACACCCTGGCTTATTCCCGCAACGTCATATCAGTTAAACTCCGTTGGGGTCATGCATGTGTTTGCTTACCAAAACGTGCGCTAACGCTAAAACAGCCAGGCATAGTAAGGTTACATTTTGGCAGCTTACCCCCCCCTCATAATATTACCATTTTGCCATTGCTTACCAGCTCGCTTAAATAATATTTGGCTGTTGTCAATGGTCATTTTAAAATGATAGAATAATGTTTCACCAATTTGCCCGGTTTTAAATTTAATACCATCGCCTAAATCAGTAACCGTGCCGTTTCGCCGGGCATTTTTAAACTGTAGCTCAAAACTTAAAGCAGTTTTGCTAAAACGAAAAGTATAGCCAACACCTGTCATTAACGACGTGCCTACAGCTTATTAATGTTGGTAGGCTTTAGTATTATCGTTTAACCGTTTTGTAGTTAATTGCCCAAAACCAACACTTCCATTTGCATGAAGCCCCTTGTTAAACTCGTGGCTTACTATAAAATATTTTGCAGCTAAGGCAAGGTTATAATAATTAAAAACATACCTGTCGCCAAAGTCGCCAATTACCGGCAAACCGAATGTGCCCTGTATGCGGGCACCTATCCCCAGGCCTTTCCAGTTTTGTGGCGCAATGTAAAAAGCCATTAGTAAGTTGTTGCCAATACCGGGCTCAAATCCACCACCTAACGACTTTTTTATTACCTGTTTGGTGGCACTGTTTATTGTAGCCTGACCGCCACCCAAACCAATTTCCCCATAAATACACATTTTATTAGCCTGGGCAAAACCGTTATAAGTAATCGTGAAAATAAATATTGTAACTATGATTATTGTTTTCATGTTAGGTTGCTTTTATGATTAATTGCTATTTGGTACACTCAATGCCAGATATAAAATCATGGTAAAAAAGGCTGACTAAACTACCTATGGTATACGAGTGCAACGCCCGTTTGACTGCCAGCCCCGACAAACTCAGTCTGGCGGGGCGTTGGTTGGGCGTGCAACGACTTACTAAAACAGCTATTAAGCTAGGTTCAAAAATATCAGCACCAGGTTGAGGATAATCTTTGTTTTTTAAAAAAAATGAAACCAACATTTAAACTTACATGTTGATTAATGTATTTGACTGGATCGTTAAAACCACTTATACGGGCATTCTTGCTTGAATACTTATAATCAAAATCGATGTTGAAGGCAGATTTACTGTTTTTGATGGGCATTGCATAAGCAAAGCCACCCAATATTGTTAAGAATGAGTTTTTTGCAAGCGGGGCATACGCATGATCAATGAGCAATTAACCGCAACCTTACTGCATATGCAATTGATGGAATTTTATGGCACATTTATTTATTGGTCTTTATTTTATTTATGTGCGAGGCTACAGTTGGGGGTTGGTAAGGCATTGATTACCTACCTGTACAAAACTTTGTTTGTTAGCGGTTTTGAGGCCAAACGCCCTACACCTGCAATCAGGGTAAAGTAAAACCCTTTTCATATACCCCGGGGGAAGTAAGAAAAGGGTTTTACTTAATGACCAATAAAGTATAAATGGTTAAAGTGTGCGACAAAAGCGCGGCTGGCGCCTCCCGGCTAATGCCATTAGCGCGAGCATTTGTACGTTCAACAAAAGCCTGATGTTTTTTCTGCGCCCTTGCTAAAAAAGTGTTATTAAATCTTTAACAATAAGCCCATTAAAAATCGGGTGTAAGTGCGGCCCCGTTTACTACATTACTTATTTGCACTACACTGGTGGTGCTTCCTGTTTTGCCGGCATTGTCGGTAACCCTTGCTTTAATGGTTACAAATGTTTTACCGGCAGGCATTTGCATAGTACCGCCAACCGTCCAGCCAAAAGTGGTGCGCACATAACCCGAAGGGTCAATTTCGCTACCTGCAATATTAAACACCGGGGTAAGGTTTCCACCGGCAACAATAATGTTTCCGTTAGGTTGCAACAAAGGCACATCAAATGTAACAATCAATCCGGGCACAAACCGGTTTGGTCCTTTTGACGATTGGGTTCTGTCTTCAATAGTTCCCCGTGTTGCCTCTTCGCGGCCCTCGCCATTTTCATTTACGCTAATACCTGCTTTACTTCTATCAAGTGCCGATACCTGTATAAAAAATAATGAACCACTTGTTGGCGGCCTTGGCGATGTAGCAGGACCCGTGGAAACACTGGTGGGAAGTTCCGGTGCAATCATTGTTACCACAGGACCGTTCGGGTTATCGGCGCCGGTAGTGTTTAATCCCTCCACGGGTGATGGTGTTAATGCCTGCCCGCTGGTGCCTTTATCTTTGTCGGCTTCCACGTTCAATTTAATTTTATCAGTACCTGTTTTACCTGCTTTGTCGGTAACGGAAACCTTAATAGTAAACTGTTTTATACCATCCGGTATTGATTCTAAAACGTGCCATGCTGTCCAAATGGTAATACCGGGTCCCGGCGTATCGTCGGTACCGGCAATGTTAAACAATGCTGCAAGGTTGGTGTTTTTTGCAATGATGCCTCCATCGGGTTTTATAAGGTCGCAGTCAAAAGTAACGTTAAGGCTGGGCATGTTAGCATTAGCGCTTCCCAACAGCGTTGTGTTTCTAATGTCCAACCCTTCTTTTGTTATTACATTAACGCTGTCAAGGGTTATTACCTGCACATCAATCATAAAGCCACTACCATTAAAGCTACCGATACCCACTTTGCCATCGCCTTTGGCTACTTTAGCGCCTGCCACCGGCGAAACAATTTTAACGATAGGCGCAGTATCTTTTACCTTGTCTTTGTCTTTATCTTTTTTACACGCCGTTGCACTTAAAAGCAAAACAACCAATAACAGATTTTTAATAGATAACATGTTGATTAATTTTAATTTTTGAAAAATGTTTTTAATTGTAATACCTATGCCAACTATCGGCGATTGAAGCAATCGGGTTGCCCAACTAAAAAATATATTTCAGAAATTTTTTTTGAGTTGGCCTATGAGGTTGCTGCCGACAGTAACTTTTAAACGTGGTTTGGCTGTTGTATTTTTTTTCGGATACCAGCATTTGTTTTTTATTGCATCATCCTTGCTTTCGATTAACCGGAGGGGTTCGCAGGCATATTTTAATAGCAGTGTGACTTTTTACCTTAGGCCTGTCAAAAAATCGTAATCCCCGTGCAACTTGGGTGAGCCGGGCATAACTTTATCATCAAATTATTGGGTAGTGTAAGTTCTAACTACGTTTATTTAATACAAATTCGCTTCAATTTTAAAATATTGTTTGGTTTTGTTGTTACCTGTCATGCAGTAATTCAAAGTTTTCTTTTAAAAAATATTTTTTTTTGGCAACCATTGGTGTAATAATTCCGATTAGTAATAAATAAAAAATTTAGGTTGTGCTTAAAAAAGAGGAACTGATAGCTTGCATAGAAGGGTGCAGGAGAAACAACAGGGAAAGTCAAAAAAAGATGTATACTTCTTTTTATGGCTTTGCCATGTCTATTTGTTTTAAGTACACCAACAAAAAAGAAGATGCGGTTGAAATTATAAATGATGGCTTTCTAAAAATATTTAAAACCATATGTCAATACGAGGCATCGTTTGCTGACCGGTCTTCATCGTTTACAGGGTGGCTTAAAAAAATAATGATCAATACCGCCATTGACCGTTTTAGAAGAGATAAAAACCTGCAATTGATACACGACCTTAACGCCGAAGGCGACGAAGCCAGATACGATGGAGAAGATGTGATAGGAAAATTATCGCACGACGAAATTATGAAAGCCGTACAAAATTTGACAGCAGGCTACCGGGTTGTTTTTAACTTATATGTGCTGGATGGCATGACCCATAAAGAGATTGGCGATTTTTTAAATATAGCTGAAGGCACCTCAAAATCAAACCTTGCCAAAGCAAGAAAAATTTTACAGAAAAATTTAGCGCAATCCTATTCAACCTGCAAATGAATTTATGGAACCAGAAGATGTAGATATGAAAGCAAGAAGTGCAAACGAATATAGCATTCCACCTTTTGAAAATGAGGCATGGGATAAAATGGAGTTGTTATTAAACCAGCATTTGCCAAAGAAAAAAGAGAAACAACGGATTTTTATTTGGTGGTTTGCTGCCGTTATTGCCATTGGAAGTATGGGATATTACCTTACAAATTATTCATCAATACTGTCAAACACTGGTACGCAAAATAGTATACTGACCAATAAAAAAAATACCACTCCATCATTAGCAAAACCAACACCAACCACCAGTCAAAATATAAATAAAACCAACCTCCATAAAGCGTCGCTCTCTACATTAACTCCTAAAAAATTAAAAGTTGAAGTAGTGGCTGAAACTGTAGATAATCCAATGCAAAAGTTAACACATGCTACTGGTTTTTTATTAAAGAATACAAATGATGTACGCTTCAAAAAAAATAAAATAACAAAACAGTCAAGGGTTAGTTCCGAACCACTTTTACAAACATCTTTATTAAGTACCGTTGACAACCTTCCACCTTTCTATACCAACAAAACTTTGAGAATTAAGGTGAATGGAAAACCTGGAAACGATAATGAAATAGTTAAAGCCGGGGGTAAATTACCGTCTACAAATAACGGCGTGTTACCTGCAGAGGATACTATAGCAACCAAAAAAATTAAAGAGATTAACGAAAAGAGCACAGCGGTTGGTGTAAATAAAACTGCTGTTAAAAGCAACCAAAGCAATAATCATTTTTACCTAACCCTTGCGGCTGGTGTGGAGGCCAACGGAACAAGCTTTTTAACTGGCGGAGCTGCTGCACCTATATTTGGTGCAGGTGTACAATATACACGGGGCAAACTCTTTTTTAGAACAGGCGTGATGGTTACAAAAAAATTATATGTTGCAAACGATAAAGATTACAACCGCAGACCAGGTAGCTGGATGAGCAATGTAACATTTAATAATATAGAAGCCAATTGTAAAATGATAGAAGTTCCAGTAAGTGTTGGATACACCGTTGTAAGAAAGAAGAGAACAAGCGCCTATGTGATGGCGGGCACTTCTGCCTTCTTTATTAAAAAAGAAGACTATCAATTTTATTTTAAAAATCAATCTGGCAACGACATTACCCGTAGCGTAACGTTTACCAATAACAGCAATCACTATTTTTCCTCATTAAACCTATCTGCAGGTATAGAACAAAAAATATCGAACAGGTTGTCAATCATGGCAGAACCAACCATAAAAATTCCGCTTGGTGGTATTGGTTTTGGAAAAGTAAAGGTTTACAGCGCGGGGCTTTTAATTACTGCAAAAATAAAACTGAAGTAAGGTTTTGACTTTTCTTGAAATATAAAATAATATACAAATGCCAATTATTGTTTATCCGGGCTAGTCAAAGCTACTTGACACATAGCCATGGAGTTTGTTTGGTTGGAGATTTATTTTAGTCAACGTATTTACCTAGTCGATTAAAAATAGTTGCATATCAGGTATTTGTGTGCATACGCATTAATTTATGCTGAGGGTGATAGGGATGGCAGTAAGTAATTCCTTTTATTGCCTTAGAGAACTAATATCGAGATTCCTTTTGTGCGCTCTACTGCAGTACTTTATAAATTACCTGGAGGTGCCGTTGCAATCATGTAAATAGGTAGGGCTATATTTGAAAGTGACGATTCTTATCAATGGGAGTAAAGGTTTCTTACATAAGCTTAGGCTTTTTAAACGGTGTGGCGGCAGACTTTCCCTGGGGGAGGTGAAAGTATTGCAGAAATTACATCTAGGGGCGATTTTTTAATTATCAACTGCTAGTTAAACAGGTACTTCGTCATCAAGGCCAATTAACTCCTTGCCGGGGATCCCCCGCTGGCAAACACGGCATGTAAGAGAGACAACCGGCAATCAAAAAAACCATCGCAAAACTTTCAAAAGCAACTATCTACATTTTCAAATTTGACATTTAAGGTTGGAAAGCGGTAAACGCCGGCTCGTTATAAATGATATTGTTCTTTAATAAACGCTTCAACTTCCTCGCCTTTGTTATGCAAAGAAATTAACCGCTGGCGCAATCCAACAAGATTGATCCTCCAGAAAAATCTGTTTGAGTAAGCCTGGTTCAATAGTTTTTTTCCGCCCTCAGTAAGTGGTACCGGCTGATCCTTTTGTTTATTGAGCGCAATAAAATCAAACAACTGGCTATATAACAGGGTATTTGACGTGATGGAGTTCATATTGGTTTGTGTAACTGCCAACAGGCGCACTGCCTGGTCGTACTCCATTATTTTATTTGAAACCGCAGTTTTACGAATAAGTCTTAAAGCGCCACTACTTTTTAACTGTTGAATGGTTCTGTCGTTTTGGACAAAGTCAGGAAACCCAAGTGTCTTTAACCACAGGTCATAAGCTCTATTAGAATTTTGTTGAATATCGTCAGAAGACAATACTGACAACATGCTGTCTGACAAACTTACTCTAATGGTTAGGTCGGCAACAAGTTTGGTTGTTTGCTCCACATCTGCGTGTATATCCTCTACAATTGAATGCATATAAGCTTCCTCGCGGTGATTTTCAATCATTTGCTCCAACCGCCATTCGGCAAGGAACCCGCAAAACACGGCGAAAAACAACATTAAAAACTCCCAGATATACGATCGCCAGGTTTTTTTGCCTTCATGATGCGGGTGATGATGAACCTCCATGTTGCTTACAGTATTAGTGGTTGTAAAAGTGTTTGCAATTACCTTAAAAAATTTGGAAAACACCTAAGAAAAATATCCGAATGGTCAGATTGTAAAATATAAAGGTGATCAAGATTAGTTTCTTGCCTGCGTTATTAAGCATACTACCATTACTGACCAGGTAACAACGTAGTTAATAGAGGCTGCTGGAACCAAAGCTGATTAGATCTCAAAAAGTTGAGCAGGTATTTGTTGACCCGGCATGGCGCTCCATCGTTTATTCAGTGCTCCTTCTTCATCCTGCTAAGGGATAATATTGCAACCATTTATTTATACGAAAATGTTTCGCCCAGCCCTGCATAAACGTAGTTACTACCAAAACTATCTTGTAAAAGTTTAAATGCGAGATGCCCGGTGCAATGGGCGGGGGCTACTCTATGCACCTTCAATGTATTTTTTATGTTATCAACCTGCGCCAACGTCTGCTTCCTGTCAAACGGTAGCATATGAAAACCCCCGTAAACCAGGTCAATGTTATTGTTAGTTTGCTTTTTAGCTTCCACTATAATATTCTCAACACCCGAATGCGAACAACCCACTATCAGCACTTCCCCTTTTTCGGTTTTCATGGAAAGAGAAAGTTCGGGCAACCCTGTTTGCTTGCAATTATCCATTGCTCTATCAAACTGGCCTTCCACAAAACTTTTGCCCGGATAGCAAGAAAAATAGCCCATAAATTGCGAACTGGTAGCTATGAGGGTAAGTCCGGGCAAAATTTCCTTCGATGACTTTATAAATTCAACATTTGCGTTCCAAAATCTACCCGATTGATTAACTGTAAATTTTGTAGGCCCACCATCAAAGTACTGCATATATGTTGGTAGGGAGTCCGCAATGGTTGGCTCTTGTCCCGTTGCATCAAAAGGCACCGGGGCTCCCCAAAAAATGTCGTTCGGAAAATAGATTTTAACTTTCGGGTTCACTTTCAGCAAATAATCAAGTCCATTCAGGTGGTCAAAGTGACCGTGCGAAACGACCACTATATCCACCTTAGTCAAATCGATACCTAATTTAATTGTGTTAAATTTAAAGATGCCGGCATTGCTGCCTGCATCAAATAAAATTGTTTTACCCCGGTATTTTGTAATGCAGGAGAAACCAAAATCTTTTGTCAATAAGGTGTCTTTACCAAAAGCATCGTACAAATTGGTAATGGTTCCCTCGTTAGTGCTTTTGGTATGTTGTAAAAACGATGTAAGAAAAACGATAGCTAAGCAACTTACAACATTGATATACTTAACTTTTGTCATGATAATTATTTTTATCCAACATTTAAAGCTGGAGTAAATGAAACTTACTGACGAACAACCTTTGAGCAAATGGGAAGCCATTAAATACATTGAATGTACAATGCGGCACCAATGCGTAGTTGAACATATAAAGTAGAAGGTAACAACTAAAAGCCACATCTATAAAGTACTACCAAACTACAGCTGACATGTTACTGAGGCTGGTGCTGCATTTTTAAGCCGCACTTTTGCCAATACTTTTTCCTCAGCTTACAATTTACTTAGTTGTAAAATGTATGGTTCCCCCGTCGTTTTGCCTGTTATTTAACTGCCGGTTGCTGCTGTGTACTGCAATGAATACCCCCGCCCCACCAGTTAACAGGCATGGCGTTGATAAACACCACTTTTCTTTTAGGAAATGCTTTTTCAAAAATGGATCTCACCTGCGCTTCCTTTTTGTTGGATGAGCCCATAGCTGTATACGTAGGAAGCAGCACCACTCCATTGGTAACCAGGTAATTTAAATAACTAGCGGCAGGTACTCTTAAAAGTGTATCACCAATGTTGGGTTGCTCCGATGGAATAAAATCAGTTATCTCCACATCCATTGTTGTTTCAGTGGAGTCAATTGTACGTACCAAAATTTTCTTTGTGATTAAGTCCGGTAGCGGCACTTTAATAATGGTAAACGGTTTTCCATCAACGTCTTTTGCATTTTTCAGGATGTTGAAATTCTCCTTCATCCGGTTATAGTTTATTTGGTTGATGGGGTTGAGGTTTTTCTCCTGTTCATCTACCCATGCCAACATAATGGTGTTTGCATTGGCAAAACGCACAAACTCATCAGTATGCCCGCCCGTGCCACCCCCTACATACCTACCGGCAATACGCCTCAAAAAATTCTGCGGATCGTCTGCTAATCCCTTCTTCATCCAAATAATATTAATTACGCCAAGCACCCGTTTAAACTCTGCTTCAATGTATTCTCTTTTAAGTTGGGGGTTGCGCTGAAACACGGTTGCCTCACATAATATTAAAGTGCCATTTCCATTTACTTCAATGGCGCCACCTTCGTGTATCACATTGGTTTTTAAACGAACTGCTCCTTCTGCCACCGCCATCAAACTGTCTACAGCACCTGTTTTAGTCATCCTTTCTTTTCTTTTCTCCAGATAAAAATTTACACTGTCCAAATTCCCACTGTATTTCTCTTTCAAAAAACCCGGGTGTCCATATCCATTCCAGCCAAAATCAGCTACGCCCAATTCTCCTTTTTCGTTTACTAAAAAAGCAGCTCCATGGTCACGAATCCAGTAACGGTCGCCGGGCATAATATAGCTTTTGTACATAGTAGTGTCAATGTCATATTTCAGCAGCCGGGCCTTTGCTGTTTGCAAAAGGCTGTCACTGTCAAACGCTATTTTAACCGTAACATGCGCGGCAATTGTTTTTATAATATCTGCTACAACCGGATAGTAATTTTTGGTAGTATCTTTTTCCCAGCCCAGCCAAATAGCATCATGCTTCTCCCACTCGGCAGGCATGTAAAATGTATTACTTTTTTCTTTGCAAGCTATGAGGCCAACAATTAACCCAATGGTAAGTATTCGTATCACTTTTACCGTAAGCATATTTACTTCTGTTTTAAGGTAAAGGGCAATAGCCGTGTAGATAAGGTTGAGCATTAACGCACCTGCACAACTTTACAATGTACTGCCCGGCACTACCGCATGGTAATTTTTAATTTGGAAGATAAGGACTTTTACCGGGCTTTATTTTCAGAAAAATTAACAGCTATTCGCCATTTGGAAAATTTTTATTGGCCAAACAGTTTTGCCTTAATGAAGCTTTACTTGCGTCGCACTCGTGTACCTTTTGTCCATTATTCAACAAAGTGCAGGGGGCATTAACCGTTACAAACAATCTGACTACCAAACAACTGATAGTCATTAAAAAATTAGCATTCACTGCAAACTAAGAAGTAGATAATTACGCTGAAACCTTTACCAGGCAACCGTTTTAGCCCAATGCGCTAAAAAATGGCCAGAAAATTAAAATACATTTATACAATGGAAAATAGGAGGCAAAAGTTACCCGCGAAAAACAGCGGACTGACCCATAAAGTGATGACGTAAAAGAGTGCGACGCAACAATGTCAAATTGATATTCCTATCCCTGGCCCAAAAAAAACCCTGAGGTTATCGCCAATGCGCCTACCGGTTGTGCACATCTATACTACCCATTAAACCCTTAACCACAGCCACTTTAAAAAGTACCATAGCAGTAATTACGCCTGTAAAATAAGGGAGAGTAAAAGCACGTGCCAACCCCAGCCGTATTAAAAAATGATTACCCCGGGAGCTATATCAGCGTTTTCGAACGCTGTATCAAACTGCTTTTTTATGGCTTTGGCAGCTGCGGTTTTTTTCTGTTGCTGTAATGCCTGGTAAAGGCCATATAACGCCCAATGATTAGCAGGGTTCTCTTTCAGGTCTTCTTCAAAAATGGCTGCTGCTTTTATTGCATTGCCCGATTGCAATAACACAGCACCCAAATATTCTCTTGCAGGTAGTAACCAGTCCTTGGGTTCGTTATAAATCATGGCGTCCTCCAATACAACACCTTCGCGCAATAAGCGAATGGCGGTGGTAAAGTCCTGTTGTTTTGCAGCAATAATGGCCTCCAATATTTTTACTGCCACATTGGTTGCATCTGCAGGTGCATTATAGGGTGCCAATACCACCAACATATCTGGCGACTTTATTTTTTCTTTTACCATCTTCAATTCATTATTAGCCTCTGCAAACTTATTCGTTTCTGCAAAAGCCATCCCCCTGGCCCAATGCCATAAGGTAGATGCATAAACATTTTGTTCGTTTACCGGCGGATCATTTAAAATAGCAGTCCATTTGCCAAAGCGCACATTATTTATAGTAGGGATCATGTAGAGATATTGCAGGTAGGTGCCCCCCGGCGCAGGCATGGAAAGGTAACTGGTATCAATACTGCGGCGCGTTGCTATGGCCGATGTATTGCTGTATCCATAGTTGGCCTGCATCATAGCACAATTGGTTTGCATGTGCAGGTTATGTACCAGGTATAGAAAGGCATTGTTTTGTACATCGGGGTAATGGGCCAGGTAATTATTATAGCCTTTTACCGACATTTCATTCACCTTGATGCCTTTTGCATATTGCCCGTTGCGTATGTAAATATGCGATGGCATGTGTATCATGTGCGCTACACCAGGCATTAATTTACCAAGTAGGTCCGCACTCGCCATGGCTCTTTTTGAATTTTTAGATGCCTCCACCGTATGAATATAATAATGATTGGCACCGGGATGATTGCTGTTTGCTTTTATGGCGCCTTCCAGTACGGTCACTAGCCCGGGTGTCCACGGTTGGGCCTCACCGGTATGTTTCCAGTAATCCCATGGGTGTTGCAGCATCAGTGCATCTGCGTATAAAGTACCCACATCAGCATCCTGACCAAAACTGTTGTATGCATTTTTCATAGCAGTTGCATACAATTGATTGAGCGAGGCCCTGCTAACGGAACTGTCATTTGTATACCTGACTGCCATAGCAGCAATGAGTGCTTTTTCTTTCAGGCTGCAGTTGTTTTGCAGGGATAGTGCTTTTTGCGCTGAAGCAAAAGCGTCAGGGGTAGCTGCATATTCAAAGTCGTTAATGTTGGGTCCATACGCCAGTGCCTGTGCCCAATAGATCATGGCGTTGTTATCATCAAAACGTGCGGCTTTTTTAAAAGAAGCCATGGCTTCAATAACATGAAAGGCATAATACATGTTAATGCCCTGGTTAAAATAAAAACGGGCACTGTCAGCAGGTGTATTAATATTCCAACGGTAATTGCCCCAGCCGGGCAAAACGCCTATACCGTTGGCCAGGCTGTCAGCATTTAATTCCATCCAGTCAGGAGAGCAACGTATTGCGGACCGCTGTTTGTATACTTCTTCTCTTGAAATTAGTTTCGGCTGCTCCTTTTTGTTTACATATTGAAAACCTGCTATCAACAATGAAACAGCGAGGGACGCGGCAAAAAACAGTTTCAATATCATCATTACTATTTTTAGAAATTAACGAGCGCACATTCGGGATAACTGATAAAAATAAGTAAAACTATCACTAAAGCATACCTCGTTATTAGGTGCTTTGTTATCACGCAGTTTTTCAGTTAAAGAAAATTACGGTGAGGTATTATATGTCTGCTAACTGAGTGGGGGTGTGGTTGGTTTATTTTGTGGGTGATATAGTAGTAAATTGATGGCTGGGTGTTTTGTACTGGTGGGGTGTTCCTACATGGTTTTGTGGTAAAGTTTGGAGACGACGGCATGTTCTGGTGACATTTTAACCTCTTACCATCATACTTTAAGCCTCCTACATTAGCTACCAGCCTGTGCCATACATCGGTGCTTAAATTAACTGACGAAGTGTTTGAAGGAGACGCAATGAGGGGAAAGCCACAACTGAAAATTAAAGCTAATTAATGTAAAATCTTTTTCAACATCCCACCCAGATAGGACAGTGATTTTGTGTTGTACAGTTTCTATAAGCTTGAGTTAGATGAAGATTTAATTGTTCCATTAGCCATAAGTACCTTAATATAATCCTCCTTGGATTTGGTGCATTTTACAAATTCCTGAAAGAAAGATTTGTCTACTTTACATTGAATACTCATAGCTTTAATAAGGTGGTCATTAATATCTTGATTATTATGGCTTGACCTTGTTTTTGTGACAAGAACGCCGTCATGCCAAAATTCAAAAAAATGATGATCTCCCTCCGTTTTTGTAAATCCCTTTTTTAGTAGATTTTGTGTGGTTTTTTTGCCTTGCAACGAAGCCATTATTTACTTTTTACGTTATCGACTAACAATAATATTAAAGTTTTTGCATTCTTAAGGTGTTCGCTCAATTGATTATCAGAAAGATTTGTCAGACATTGATAAGTGTAATCAAATTGAATAAAGAAATCATCTTCTGCTTCTTTGACCGAAGTTCCGTATGCATAAATATCTAATAAGGGACTATCAATTGAATACACCTCCTTTTCAAGATTGGTAAGAATAAACGGCACTTCGCCTTTCAAAATGTAAATTCTTTTATTAGTTTCAATTAAATCAAACTTAAGAGCCAGAGTAGCTTCTTTTTCTGTGTAGAGTTGTAGGTCTTTCTTAGAAAATTTTGGACTTCCACCTGAACCAAGACCACTAACTTTCAAAGATGCTAAAACTTCAATTTTTTCTTTCGTAGTTTCTTTTTCATTTGGCACCATGACTTGCAGAAGATTTTTATGTTTTAAGTCCATCTTTCGCACTCTCGCGATTTTCCTGAACTTATCTGGATAATTTGGCTCTCGTTTTACCACCGTAAAAGGTTTACTACCTGCAGAATTACTAAAAGCATGAACAACCTCTATAACTTCATTTTTAACAGCCGACTCATTATAATGGTCTGCAATTTGTTGAAAGTTTCCTTTATCTAATGATTTGATTATAAAATTAAAGTCGTCATTAAGTTTATTGACCTCATCCTGGACGGGAAATAAAAGATTTGGTAGATTAGGTAACTTCCAGGCAGGAACTGCAGAACCCTTAAAAAACCCTATAAATACTAACCTTGTTAATTCAGGAGCTATCTTATTTTCAGATAAGGAAAATTTAAGTAAAGTATCAATAAGTTTTTGAGTGTTATCACCGATTTTTTTTAAAATCTCCCAACTCAGCGTATTATCCTTTTCTTCCTCGCCATCAACGCTAAAGACTACCTCCATTTGAAGATTTACTATATTTTTTTTGTTCCTTTTGGCAGCCATGAATGCGGAATATTAATCTAAAATGTTGTCTTCGATACAATATTACGACAACTTCAATAATAGGCAGTCATAAAGAGTTTAGGCACAAAATCTAAGTCATGCTGCCGTCGGATTTTATTTTTTCATCCCAAATACGCCAACTTGGTCTTCTTATAAATTTTAACTTTAGAACTTTAGTCAACGCTTTTCGTCGACCGAAGATTTCTATTAGTAATAGGCATAAGCCCACTACTGCAACGCATTTCCCCGCTTTCACCAAAACCCATTGCTAGCTACTACCCTTTTTGTCTGCGTCGTAAGTCGCAACAATCTTATGTAGCTGTTCCGCAAAATTAAAGATGTCGTCAAGGGTTATTATTTCGGTTCTAATTTCCTTTTTTTGATCGTCTATGACTGCAAAATACTTTTTACCGCCATTCAGATAAAGTCTGCAAATTGTCTTACGGTTATTGTCGTCAAGTAAAATAGCAAAATAAGATTGCGCATCTCTGTAAGCGATGCGATTTGAGGCAATCTTTTGCCTAAGGATAGTTTTGACAATCATAAAGCCTTCTAACTCCTCTGCTGTAGTTTCTACTTTGCTCTCTGTAGAGGTCGTGCCAATTGTTATAAGTACTTCTTGTTCTGTTCCTTTTTGTTCGTCTGCATTTTCTTTCTTTAAAGCAGATTTCAAACGTTCGGTGATCAAATCATTGATGTATTGCTGAATTGATTTCTTTGTCAAAGCTGTGAACTGCTCCATTATTTTTGCTGTCAAAACTCCCGGATAAGCTTGTTTTGCAAAATGCTTTACAAATCCTTCGGTTGGATTTTGAAATTCATTATTGATGAACGTTTTGAGTTCGTTCATATACTTTAGCTCATAGGCGGTGTTTACAATATTGTCAACGTCAAAATATGACTTATGGAACTTTTTTAATTCTTCAATTTGGTTGTCCTTAATATCGGTTACGTTAAATTCTAAGAATGGCTTTTCGTCCATCTTATTCTTTTCAACTAAGTCCGTATAAAACCTAAAAACGATTCCATTTGATAAAAGGCCAAACTTTGCTTTTGTAGTATGGAAGTAGCGAAATAGTTGTGAATTGTGCGGGTCTAAATTTTCGCTCCAATGTTTACACTCAACTAAAATTGCAGGTTGTCCATCCTTCATAACAGCGTAATCAACCTTTTGGCCTTTTTTAATTCCAATGTCCGCAGTAAATTCTGGGACCACTTCGAGTGGATTGAAAACGTTGTACCCTAGTGCATTCAGAGATGGCATTATGAAAGCATTCTTTGTTGCTTCTTCTGTACCGATTTGGGCTTTTAGTTTTTCAACTCTATCTCCAAACTGTTTGATTTCGTCTTTAAAGTCCGTAAGTAGTTTTTGTTTGGTATAGTTTGAAAATTGGTATGATTGGAAATTGGGGGCGTGTCCAACTAAGTAGCGGCCAACTTTCAAATATACAAACCTCATCATCGATTTTTTTGAAAATACATCTTTTTTTTTATTACCTAAATAACTTACTCAGACATTATCCCAACACAAAACAGGCCGCCCAAAAAGGCAGCCCGTTTCATAATATACTAAGAGGGAGTAACTACTATTAACCAACATCTACCAAACCAATATACTCAGCCCACTTACTTCCCACCCATCTTCCCATACCGCATTAACGCCTCAATAAAATAATAATCGGCGTAGTTTATGGGAGTGTCAATTTCGCTGTTGTTGGGTAGGTGGCCCGTTGAGTGCATCAATATAAAATTATTATTAGTGCCGGTTTTTGCCAGGTATTGGTCGGTAGACAGGCTTTCCAGTAGTTGACCTGCAAACTTGGTGTATACCTTTTTATCGGCGCCGGGGTAGTTTTTCAGCTCAAGCAATGCCGAGGCGGTAATGGCCGCTGCCGAGGCATCGCGGGGTATGTTGGGCAACCTGGGATCGTCGTAATCCCAGTAAGGTATTTTATCGGCCGCCAGCTTGGGGTGGTTAATAATAAATCGCGCAATTTTATTGGCCTGGTCAACAAAGCGCTTGTCTTTTGTTTCGCGATAGGCCACCGTATACCCATACAAGCCCCACGCCTGCCCCCTTGCCCATGCTGATCCATCGGCGTAGCCCTGGTGCGTAAGCTTGTTGCGTACTTGGCCGGTAAGGGTATCGTAATCAATTACGTGAAAGCTGCTATTGTTGGCCCTGAAATGATTTTTAATGGTAGTTAACGCATGGGTATTTGCTACGTTTTTATATACAGGGTCGCCGGTGGTTTTGCTGGCCCAGTACAACAACTCAAGGTTCATCATATTGTCAATTATTACCGGGTACTGCCATTTATCAGTATTATGATCCCACGACTTTATTACCCCCGCCTTTTTATTAAACCGGGTAATGAGCGATTTTGCCCCTTGTATTAAAATAGCTTTGTAGGCAGCATCGCTGGTAAGGCGGTAACCATTGCCAAAACTGCAAAACAACATAAAACCAAGGTCGTGGGTGCCTTTGTTAAATTGCTCTTTTTCAAGGCCTGCCGTCCATTTACGGGCCATTTGCTCCCACTCCTTATTACTGGTTTGGTCGTACATCAGCCACATCGATCCCGGTATAAATCCACTGGTCCAGTCGCGGCTGTTTACTGTAAACAGCGAGCCATCTTTTTTGGTCGATCGTGGGTACATAGTCACATCGCTGTTGGCCTTATCCATAGCCTCCAAATGTTGCGCTGCCACGCCCATTGTTTGCTTAACGGCCACACTGCCATGCATGGTAAAAGCAAACAACACCATAGCCAACATACACATCCTACAAGTTAAAAGTATCGTCATAACGGCAAGAATTTTAAAATTTAAGTTCCCTAAAAATAAAAGTATTGAACCCTTGAACTATGGCTTCATTTGTGCAAACGTTGGCGGAAAAACTTACCTTCCCAAACCTGTTTACACGGGCGGTAGATTTAATTTGTAACAGTATTTCAACGTCAAATAAGGTGTTAGCCTTCGTATTGCCAAACTACCATCTTCCATACTAAAAGCCATATGATTAACAAGTTTGCACTTCAGTTGCTAATTATTTTATTTGTCTGCACCGCAAATGTATTTACGCAGCCCGATAGTATCACTTCATTTACAACGGTGCCGGGCCACCCCCGCATATTGTTGCTACAGGGCGAAGAAGCCGCCATACGCCAAACCATTGGCGCCGACAAAACCTGGGCGGGCATTCACCAGGCCATGATTGACGAAGCCAACAATATCAATACCCTTGCACCTGTTGAGCGCATAAAAACCGGCCGTAGGTTGCTAGCCAAATCGCGGGAAGCACTTCGCCGCATTTTTATTTTATCGTACGCCTACCGCATGAGTGGTAACAAGCAACACGCCAATAGGGCCGAAAAAGAAATGCTGGCCATCGCTGCATTTAACGACTGGAACCCCTCGCATTTTTTAGACGTGGGCGAAATGACCATGGCCATGGCCATTGGCTACGATTGGTTGTACAATCAACTGCCCGCAACATCGCGTACCATCATAAAAAACGCCATTATTACCAAAGGCATTAGGCCCTCGCAAAACCCTACATCAAATAGCTGGCTGCGGGCCGAGCATAACTGGAACCAGGTATGCAATGCAGGTATTGCGTACGGTGCGCTGGCCATTTACGATGAAGAACCTGCCCTTGCACGCAGCATCATTAACCGGGCCCTAAGCACCATTGTAATTGCCATGAAAGATTATGGCCCTGACGGTATCTATCCCGAAGGATATGGCTACTGGGGGTACGGCACCAGCTTTAATGTAATGTTTAACAGTGCCATGGAAAAAGCCTTTGGAACCGATTTTGGATTGAACAAAAAACCCGGCTTTTTAAACACCGCTCATTTTTTGGAAAACATGACTGGCCCCGGCGGAAGCCCCTACAACTTTTCTGACTCTGGCCCCAATGGCGAATTACAACCCGCTATGTTTTGGTTTGCCGATAAATTAAACGACCCATCGGTTTTATGGGTCGAAAAAAGCAGGCTGATAAATACAAAGCCATCTGCCTTTGTTAAAAACAGACTGCTGCCTGCACTACTTATTTGGAATGGCAACCAACAACTTTCGGCCATTACCCCACCTAAGTACAACGTATGGGCAGGGCAAGGTAGAAACCCGATAGCTATGTTGCGTACCTCGTGGACCGATACCAACGCCATTTATGTGGCGGCCAAAGGCGGCTCGGTATCCATTAATCATGCGCACATGGATGTGGGCTCTTTTATTATGGAAGCCAACGGCGTTCGCTGGGCTATGGACTTTGGCTCGCAGGAGTACGAGTCGCTTGAGTCAAAGGGCATGTCTATTTTTGGCCGCACACAGGATGCGCAACGGTGGACCGTTTTCAGGTACATAAACCAGGTACACAACACCTTAACTTTTAACGATCAACACCAGCGGGTGCTAGGTCATGCCCCACTGTTGAGCTATTCAAACAAACCGGCTTTTTTAAATGCCACCTTTGATATATCCGAAGTATACAAAGGTGTTGCTGGCAAAGCGGTACGTGGGGTGGGCATAGTAAATAAAAAATATGTGGTAATAATGGATGAGGTAGAAACGCTGGCTGAACCCACTACCATCCGCTGGACGATGTTAACACCAGCCGATGTAAAAATTACCGGTAACAGCACCGCCGAACTAACCAAATACGGCAAAAAATTGATATTGGAAGTAAAAGAACCTGCAGTAATAATAATGAAAACCTGGTCGACCGACCCACCACACGATTACGATGCGCCTAACACAGGCACCACCCTGGTTGGGTTTGAAGTACAACAGCCCGCCAGCAGCAAAACAGCATTGGTTGTAACCCTTACACCGGTAGGCACCGTTATAAAAACCGCTTTAAAAAAACAACCCTTGAAAACCTGGGGAACAGCGGTAAAGAAAAAGTAAAATAAATGCAGCTAAAATGTGCATTTAAATAGCCAGGTAAGTATAACCGGTAATTACAAACCGGTAAAATAATTATTACCTCATTGCTAGCCAATGGGCATGAAATATTATTGAATGAACAGCGTGTATAACCGTTTGATATGGATGTGGGCCTTGATGCCTTTATTTGCTTTGGTTCCAAGGCAGGTGAGTGCGCAGCCGGTGGTTACAGATGGTTACAAAGGCATTTGGTTTTCGTTAAACCAGTTAACACAGTACGGCGATAAGTATTCAGGAGGATTGGCCACCTACACCAGCAGCCACGTACCCATGGCCATTTATAGTAAAAAAGCGCATAAAACTTTTTTTGTGTACGGTGGCACCACCTCCGGCACCCAAAAGCATTTGCTTATTATGCTTTCCTATTACGACCACAAAAAAAAGCAGGTACCAAAACCCGTAGTGGTTTACGACAAAAAAGGGGTAGATGATCCGCACGATAACGCGTCGCTCTCTATTGATGGCGATGGCTACTTATGGGTATTTATCAGCGGCCGCAATACAACACGACCGGGTTTTATTATTAAGAGTCAGTCGCCATACAATATTGACAACTTTACACAGGTAACCACAGGCAATATGACTTATCCACAGCCGTGGTACCTGGGCAACCAGGGTTTTGTATATCTTTTTACTAAATACACCAACGGCCGCGAACTGTATGTTACCACCAGCAGCACTGGCGCCAACTGGCTACCCGACCGTAAACTGGCAGGCTTTGGCGGTCACTACCAGGTATCTAACAAACACAACGGCAAAATATATTCAACGTTTAATTACCACCCCGGTGGCAATGTTGACAAACGCACAAACCTATACCTGGTACAATCAGGCGATGGCGGAAAAACCTGGCAAAATGTAAAGGGTGATCCGTTAAAGCTTCCTTTAGATAATAAACAAAACAACGCCCTGGTAATAGACTATGAGGCAGAAGGAAAACTGGTATACCTGAACGACCTGAATTTTGATAAGCAGGGAAACCCGGTGATTTTAGCAGTCATCAGCCGCCACCATGCACCGGGGCCACAGGGCGATCCAAGGCAATGGACCATTCTACATTGTAAAAACGGTAGTTGGCACGAAAAGAGGGCCATGACCTCCACTAATAATTACGACATGGGTAGCCTTTACATATATAAACACCAGTGGCTGATTATAGGACCTACTGAGGCCGGCCCGCAACGCTGGGGCACTGGCGGCCAAATGGCTCTATGGAAAAGTAATGACGAAGGAATGCATTGGCAAAAAGTAAAAGACCTTACAACCGGCAGCCAACGCAACCATTCGTATGCACGCAGGCCGCTTAATGCTCATAACGATTTTTATGCTTTTTGGGCAGATGGAAATGCAGATTCATTATCGATATCGCACCTTTATTTCTGCAACAAAAAAGGACAGGTATACCAGTTGCCGTATACCATGCAAAACAATTTTGAAAAGCCAACCCCATTTGTTCAATAAAGAATCTGAAACAAAAAAACATCTTTTAAAAACCTGATTGATGAAAGAAGAAATTGCCACAGTGACCTTTTGCTAACGCAGCCAATGGCATTCGTTTGCAGGTGCCGGTGGTTAACAATGCAAGTATTCAATTTTAAATAGCTATATGAAAAAAGTCATTTTTGTGGTGCTGGTACTGGTTGCCACAACGGCTGTTGCCCAAACCAATTTATTAAGTGGAAAATTCACTAATAATGAACTGAAGGAAGTGCTGGTGCCCGCCGCCGGTTGGACTCCCTTTCCCCGGTTGAACGATCGTGACGGATGGTCAAAAGCAGACCCCGCCATGATGCAATCGTATGTGGCAGATGCCGAAAAATACATCGGCTATCAGTGGCCGTCTATACCAGCCACCACATCGTTACTAATTGAACGTACCGGCGACCGCGACGAATATCAAAAAGTGAGCTTCGAAAAAAGAATGGTGCTGGGCACTTTATTGCTGGCAGAGATAGCCGAAAATAAAGGTCGTTTTATTGACCCCATCGTTAATGGGGTTTGGAATATTTGCGAAGAAAGCTGGTGGGGAGTGCCGGCCCACCTGCCACAGACCGCCACTTACAAAGGCTTAATGGATCCATCTAATCCCTTTGTAGATTTATTTGCCGCAGAAACGGCTACCTACCTGGCTTGGGTGGACTATTTTTTAGGCGAAAAGCTGGATGCCGTATCACCGCAGATCCGCAAACGTATTTACAACGAAACCAACAACCGCATATTTCAGCCATTAATGAATAAGCAGCATGGCTGGATGAGCAAAAACGCGAATGGAAGGCCGCCCAACAATTGGAACCCCTGGATTTGCAGCAACTGGTTAAATGCCGTTTTGCTGCTTGAAAAAGATACTACCAAACGTACTGCTGCTGTTTCAAAAATAGTATGGGTACTGGATGAATTTATGAACCCTTATCCGCAGGATGGCGGTTGCGATGAAGGCCCCGGCTACTGGGGTGCCGCAGCAGCCTCGTTGTACGACAATATTGCCATGTTAAACCTGGCTACCAATAATCGGTTTAGCTATGTATACAACAATGAAAAGTTTAAAAACATGGGCAGGTTTATTTACCGGGCGCAGATAGGTGAAAAGTATTTTCTAAACTTTGCCGATGCTGATCCACAACCGGGCATGGCAGCCAATATGATCTATCGTTACGGAAAAGATATACAAGATGTTGATATGATGCGGTTTGGTGCTTTCTACCGCAAACCCGAAGAAGCCAAAGTAGGCCGGTTCCATTTTTTTAGAAATTTCTTCTCTTTATTTATGCAGGATGAGTACCGGCAGGCCTCGCAGGGTTTACCGCTGCCTGTAAGCGTATGGCTGCCCGATTTGCAGGTAATGGTGGTGCGTGACAACGAGGGAAGCACCAATGGCTTTTTTGTGGCTGCCAAAGGCGGACATAACGACGAAAGCCACAACCACAACGACATAGGTAACTACGTAGTGTACTACGATGGTCAGCCATTGCTGATAGATGTGGGCCGCGGCACTTATACCCGCAAAACCTTTAGCAACAGCCGGTACGATATCTGGTACAATTGTTCCGACTATCATAATGTGCCAACCATTAATGGGGTTACTCAACTGCCGGGTATGCAATACAAAGCCAGCCAGGTTAGTTTTAAAGATGATGTAAAAACGGCCACCATGTTAATGGATATTACCAAAGCCTATCCCGAAAATGCAGGGGTAAATAGCTGGCAAAGAAGGATTGTTCTGAACCGTAACAAAAACGTAGAAATAAAAGATGTTGTTACCCTCGCCAAAACCGACAAATTAACCCAGCACCTAATGACCAACCATCAGGCTACACTAATCCGCCCCGGTGAGGTAATTATTCATTACACAACCAAAGATGGTAAAGCAAAAGACTTTGTCATAAAGTACGATGCCAATAAGTTTGGAGCAACCATTGAGCAAGTACCCCTGACCGCTATGGAAGACAAAGGCATTCTTGAAAAATGGGGCGACACCATTTATCGCATTAACTTTAATGCAACGGCGCTTAAAAGTAAAAATACCCTGACGTTTACCGTGGCCGTAAAATAATATAACGAACAAAATAAACCAGTCATATTTTGTAAAGATGCATAGTAAAACAGGTGTTTGGCTGACGCAATTAACAACGGTTATATTTACTACAACGAATGACAATCAGCAAGCTCGTGCTGATATTTTGGAACCGGGTTTTATAGCAGTTTTCATTAGTCGTCAGCCTGCCTCTATGATCATAGAGGCCGCACTTTTATACTGTTGGTAATTTTATTCAGCCTTTTTTATCATGATTTTATATTTAGCATCGAGTGTACCAAATAGCGGCAATCATTCAACAACAACACTATCATACAAATGAAAACATTTATTTCTTTAAAATTATATTGGGCATTTGCTTCTTACTTATTTATGTATGTAGCATTCATGCAACAAAACATATTTGCTCAGCCAAAAAATAATGGGCAGCAACAAATAAAGTCTGCATCCGACCTCGAAATTATTCGCCAACGCGTAACCGACGACTTGTTGGAACCAGCAGTGGACGCAACCCGTATTCAAAAACTAGTGGCTACCATTAAGCCCGATGGTAGCTGGCCCGGCATCAACTATATTGATACCAGCCGCACCGGCTTTCAACATAAAGACCATCTTGAAAATATGCTTGACCTGGCGCGGGCTTATACAAAACCAGTAAGTCCGCTTAGGGGTAATGCCGGGGTACTAATTACGGTTTCAAAAGCCCTTGACTTTTGGATTAGCCGCGACTTTATTTGCGCCAACTGGTGGTGGAACGAAATGGGTACACCCAACCTAATCATTAACACCTTATTACTGCTGAACGACGCTTTGACAACTAACCAACGTATCGAAGGTTTGCGCATAGCCTCGCGGGCCAGCCTTACCGGCTTTGGTGCAAGGGCAGGCGGCGATTTTGTACCCATTGCAGGCATGGTATGTAAACAGGCACTATTTAAACGCAACGAAGCCATGTTGACCAACGCACTAAAAGTTATGAGCGACCAGGTGGTGATTACCACCGACCGCGGCATTAGTGCCGATATGGGTTTTAACCACCGCACCGATCATGTAACGTCCATACACACCTATGGCACCAGCTATGTTAGCGCCTTTACGTATTGGACGGTAAAAACGGCAGCCACACAGTTCAGCCTGTCGCAGCAAAGCGTGCAATTATTGGCCGATTATTATTTAGATGGTATCAGCAAAGCCATGGCCTTTAGAAAATACACCGACCCCGGGGCCCGCAACCGCGACCTTAGCCGCCAAAGGGTTTCACTTGCAGCAGGTACCGACATCCCTAAAAATTTTGTGCAGTCAACCGACTACCGCAAAAGCGAAATGGAAGAGGTGATAGCCATCAGGGAAAGTGAAAAACCCAATACCCTTACATGGGATAAATACTTTTGGCGTATGAGCTACCAAACGCACCAATCAAAAAATTTTTTCACTTCGGTGCGCATGCATTCGTCGCGGCAAAACAATGTAGAAGAACCTTACAACGATGAAGGGCTGCTGATGCACCACCTGGCCGATGGCGCTAATTTTTTAATGGTAAGCGGCAAAGAGTTCGACGAGATTTTTCCGGTGTGGAACTGGCAAAAAATACCGGGCACAACAGTAGTACAAAAGCCCATGTTGCCATCGTTTAACCAAATATCGAAAAAAGGGAAAAGCGATTTTGTTGGTGCCGTTACCAATGGAATATACAGTGCTGCCGCCTTTAACTTTAGCAGTGTACACGATCCGCTAACGGCTCAAAAAGCATGGTTCTTTTTTAAAGATGAATATGTTTGTCTTGGTGCCGGCATTCAATCCACCGCCGAATACCCGGTAGCTACCACCCTTACCCAATGCCTGCTAAACGGCAATGTAGTAGCCGGAACCACGGCAGGTAAGCAAACAATTGCCAAAGGCAACCGGCAATTAAACAACGTACAATGGATAAACCATAACAACGTGGGCTATATTTTTCAGCAACCATTATCGGTACACGTAAGCAACCAAACCGAAACCGGCAATTACCGCCAAATAAATCACCAGGAGTGGGCCACCGAAGCCCCGGTAAATAAAGACCTTTTTACGCTGTGGATGGACCACGGTACCCGCCCACAAAACGAGCGCTATGTGTACACAGTATTGCCCGCTGCTACCCCTGCACAAACAGAAGCTTACTGCAAAAAAGCATCAGCCGTAGTGCTATCCAACACAGCCGCGCTGCAGGCCGTACAACACAAAAGCTTACAAATAACACAGGCAGTATTTTACCAGCCGGGCACTATTAAAATAAATGACAAAATTAGCCTGTCAACCGAATCGCCTTGCATATTAATGGTAAAAATGAATAACAACCAGTTAGTACAATTGTCCCTTACCGATCCCACCCAAAAATTGAGTTCGGTTTCAGTAAAAATAAACACACCCGTCACTGCTGCCTCCGGTCCGTTTTTAATAACAAAAGTGGATAATGACCAATGGAGTGTAGTAAAAGTATCCTTGCCCACAAAAGAAATGGCAGGCCAAACGGTGGTGATAAATAATGCGCCTTAGGGTAGGGAAAGGCCGAAACCCATTAGCACCAAAAGGCCTGAAAGGCCGAAATCCCACAGCCCTGGGTAGAGCTTAGGTAGTAAACACCATACCAACGATTATATGCAACCATCGGCAAACAAAAGGCCTGAAAGGCCGAAATACCACAGCCTAAGGTAGAGCCTAGGGAGTAAACAACATAGCTATGATTATCGGCAACAAAAGGTCTGAAAGGCCGAAATCCCATAGCCCTGGGTGCAGCCCGGAGAATTAATCGACATACCAACGATTATATGCAACCATCGGCAAACAAAAGGCCTGAAAGGCCGAAATACCACAACCATGGGTAGAGCCCAGGGAGTAAACAACATAGCTATAATCATCGGCAATTAAAGGCCTGAAAGGCCGAAATCCCACAGCCATGGGTGCAGCCCAGGGTACAAAATGCGAAACGATATTCTAAGCCCTGTAAGGGCGAGATACCCTTTTTGGCAGTGTCCATACCAACAGAGGACAGATCGAAATTTATTATCGAATTATACTTA
>Ga0105047_10001007_pt1 | contig 49686 bp, 41 predicted proteins | sample MAT04_FD_78384 | JGI IMG/M metagenome (GOLD analysis project Ga0105047, IMG submission 78384) | Freshwater microbial communities from Lake Fryxell liftoff mats and glacier meltwater in Antarctica - MAT-04 (megahit assembly) | ecosystem: Environmental > Aquatic > Freshwater > Ice > Liftoff...
AGCTGATTTTTGAGGAGTCCTCAAACTGTCTGTGAGAATGGTACGATCGCTGAACAATTGAGCATACGATATCTAAATGCAGGATTGGGGAATTAAGGAGATGAATGCGATCGCCATTCGCCAGATAAAAGGAAAGACAGATTAAACATTAGCAAAAACCAAATAATCTTTAATTTCAGACAATCAACTTTTGCAATAGAGGATAAGCCCATGATCCAAGCATTGCGACAACCAATCGCGTTTAATGAGTTTATAGAGTGGCTCCCAGAAGTCTCTGAATGCCGCTATGAGTTACACCGTGGAGCCATTGTTGAGATGCCCAAACCGAGAGGCAAACATTCACTGGTCACGGGAGACTTAGTATTCGGACTGGGGAACGCTATCCGTCGGGCAAATCTCCCCTACACGATTCCAAAAGAATGCATTGTTCGTTCTCTGGATGGAGAATCAGGTTATGAACCAGATGCGATCGCCCTGGACAAAGCTGCATTACAAAATGAACCACTGTGGGAGAGTGGCTCCATCCTCACACTCGGCGAATCTATCAAGCTGATTGTGGAAGTGGTTAGCACAAATTGGCGTGATGATTACTTCACTAAGTTTGGGGAATACGAAGCACTGGGGATTCAGGAATACTGGATCGTTGACTACGCAGCACTAGGTGGACGACGATTTATCGGCAATCCGAAACAACCGACTTTCACGGTCTGTAACTTGGTCGAAGGTGAATATTCTGTGCAGCGCTTTCAGCGAGGCGACAACATCCTCTCACCCACCTTCCCAGAGTTGGATCTAAGGTTGATCAAGTTTTTGCAGCAGGAGCTGATTAGGGCGACCAAATTCTCGTCAAATCCAGCACAAATCCAGGCAACACCTCTTCACCGCTAACTGTTGCTGGAGACTGTAAAACCTCTACATCCTGCCCTAATCGATAGATCTCCGCTTGTTGATCTTGAGGATTAATCAATAAACCCAAGCGCACTCCATTTTCTCGATACTCCACCATCTTGGCTTCGAGCTTGTCTAATGAATCAGTCGCAGAGCGCAATTCAATCAGAAAATCGGGTGCTATGGGAGGAAACTTACGGCGTTGTTCAGGCGTTAACGCCTCCCACCGCGATCGCTCCACCCAAGCTGCATCCGGCGATCGCTGTCCTCCCAATGGAAGCCTAAAAACAGTAGAAGAGCTAAAAACTTTTCCAAGTTCAGTGCGACGATTCCAAATCGTCAGATCCGTTCCCAGCTCTAGTTCATAACTGCCACTTTCACCGCCCATTGGAGACATGATGATTAGTACCCCTGTTGAGGTCAATTCAAGCCGTTGCTCTGGATTAGCAAGACACACTTGATAAAATTGCTCATCTGTTAAATGAAGAGTGCTGAGGTCGAGTAATAAGGGTTCCAAAACCATTGATTCAGCGAGGGGCATACAACCTCCAAGTCTTTGTCGGGACTGTTTTTTAGGATTATAGCGCTTCAAACGTGGCAAGAAATCCCTCTAGCGTCATGCACTCCGCCACAAAGTCTTCTGCATCACTCACGTTTTCCAGCCGATACTCCATAATGCGGCGCTCATCGCCTTTCATTTTTTTGGAAGCGATCGACTCTCCAGGATACTGAACCGCCATCGCCTTAAACGCTTTGGCGTGAGTAGCCCAGCTTTCTGCCGAACATTGAATAATTACCCGCCACATTATTTAACTCCTCACCATTTTTACAGAGTATCTTTGCAAAGTGCGACCCTAAAGGGTATCTCGAAGCGATCGCCTACGCACTCCGAAGCCGCTTGCGGGCACGACTTGCCGAAACGGGCTTTTTATTAGGCATGGGTGGATCTTGAGGCTTAGAAGATTGGGGTTTAGGCGCAGATTGGGAATTTGGTCTTGCTCCTTGGTTGCCTCGCCCCTGATTCGATCGCTGACGCTTTTCTGGCTCTGCCTGAGCATGGGCTGAACCCTTCGGCTCATATCCTGGAACCACGATCTTGGCAAGGGTTTGATTAAGCAACAGCTCAATGCCTTTCAAAAGTGGACTTTCTTCTCCACAAACTAAGGAAACTGCTTTCCCGCCATTGCCTGCACGACCTGTACGACCAATGCGATGCACATAGTCTTCGGGGACATGAGGCAGCTCAAAGTTAACGACATGGGGCAGTTGGTCAATGTCGATGCCGCGCGAGGCGACGTCAGTGGCGACTAAGACGCGCACTTTTCCAAGCTTAAAGTCGTTGAGGGCACGGGTACGGGCGGCTTGAGTTTTGTTGCCATGAATGGCAGCGGATCTCAGTCCATCTTGACTGAGTTGCTCGGCTAGGCGGTTAGCACCATGTTTTGTACGGGTAAAGACTAAAACCTGCTGCCAATTGTGGAAACTGATCATGTAAGCCAATAGCTCACGCTTGCGATCGCGATCGACCAAATGCACTACCTGCTCTACTCGCTCTGCGGCGGTGTTGCGGGCGGCAACTTCAATCAGAGTTGGATCTTTAAGCAGCGTATTTGCAAGCTGTTGAATCACCTTTGAGAACGTGGCGGAGAACATCAGCGTTTGCCGAGATTTAGGCAGGGCTGCTAACACTTTGCGAATGTCGTGGATAAAGCCCATATCCAACATGCGATCGCATTCATCCAACACTAAGATCTCAATTTGGGAAAGATCCAGCGTCTTTTGCCCTAAGTGATCCAGCAACCGACCGGGTGTTGCAATGACAATATCAACCCCGCGACGCAGCGCTTGAATTTGTGGCACAATGCCGACTCCGCCATAAACAACTGCCGATCGCAACGGTAAATGTTTGCCGTAGATTTTGACGCTATCGCCAATTTGGGCTGCCAGCTCGCGCGTGGGAGTCAGAATGAGGGCACGCGGTGTGCGCTGCACTTTGTGAGGCGGAGTGGCGCTCAAAAGTTGCAGCATGGGTAATGTAAAACCTGCCGTTTTGCCTGTCCCAGTTTGGGCACTAGCGAAAACGTCATTCCCTGCCAGAACGGCTGGAATTGCCTGCTGCTGAATCGGGGTAGGCTCGGTGTAGCCCTGATCAGCGACAGCACGAAGAAGGTCGGTCGAAAGACCGAGGTCACGAAATTCCATGAATTAATTAGCTCCAAGTAGTGCCCCTATCCCAAATCGAACGATTGGGGCCAGTCTAAGAGCGAGAAATGTGTAGTTGGCTCGACGAAACGAGTTGTCTGGCAGCCGCAGCAGACCGGAATGTGCGGATGATAATTAACTTTAACAGAAATTGACATAAATTATCCGGAGCAGGTGGCGATCGCCCATTCCCTCGATCATCAACCCTCGTTAATCGTGCTGAATATCGACATTCATGACGTAATGCCCCACCTGAACTTTATTCGACCAAAGCTCATACTCTACCCGCAAATGGTGCGGCAAGCCCTGACCTTCTAAGGCAAGGCTGCGAGTATAGTTGCGCAGTTGAAATTGGTCTTTTCGGACTGAAGATGCCGCTTGCAGCCAGTAGCGGCTAATCCCGTAAACCCCTTGCTCCCAGTAGTGCCGATAGCTAAATCGCCCATTTCCTTGCATGGTCATAATGACGCGGTAAGGCGAAAGTTCTAGCCACAGTAATCGAGGCGTTGGGGGCGCTGAGGATTGTGTCTCGCCCCGATCCTGCAACCCATCCATCACCAAAGGCTCGGTTAGTAAAAGATGAAAATGATCAGAGTCCTTCTGATAGAGGGTCGCGTCTGTTTCGACCACCGACCAGACTGGTAAATCAAACGAAAGCAAGGATAGACAAACCGGAATGCGGTGCTGGGTCAGCATAGGTAAAGACGGAGGGATGGGGTAGGATGTTTAGCGCCCCCTTTGTCAAGTCTATTCCAATGACTGCCACTGTCTCCCTTAATTGCACCGAAACGCATCACACCTTAACGATCGCCCCTTCCACGATCGGGCTATCGGGTCAAATTCAGGTTCCTGGCGACAAATCCATTTCCCATCGAGCGCTGATGTTGGGGGCGATCGCCCAGGGCGAAACTCAAATTCAGGGCTTGCTGTTGGGCGAAGATCCCCAAAGTACAGCGAACTGCTTTCGGGCGATGGGTGCAACTATTTCAGAATTGAATACCGAGCGGGTGACGGTGCAGGGGATTGGCTTAGGACAACTGCAAGAACCCATCAATATTTTAGAGTCGGGTAACTCTGGCACCACCATGCGGCTGATGTTGGGGCTATTGGCTTCTCAACCGCAGCGGTTTTTTACCGTCACGGGCGATGCTTCACTGCGATCGCGCCCCATGTCTCGCGTTATTCAACCGCTGCAACAAATGGGTGCCCAAATTTGGAGTCGGGCGGGTGGCTATGCGCCGCTAGCAGTGCAAGGGCAATTTCTCAAGCCTATTCATTTTCATTCGCCGATCGCCTCTGCTCAAGTCAAATCTTGCATTCTGCTAGCAGGGCTGTCGACCGAAGGCGCAACGACTGTAACCGAACCCTCGCTATCCCGCGATCACAGCGAACGAATGCTGCGGGCATTTGGCGCAAAGCTGACGGTTGATCCCGAAACCTGTAGCGTCACGGTCACGGGCGGAGCCAATCTTTTAGGGCAATCTGTCATTGTGCCCGGAGACATTAGCTCGGCGGCATTTTGGCTGGTTGCGGCATCTCTGGTGCCAGGGTCAGACCTGCTGATTCAAAACGTAGGGGTGAATCCGACCCGCACTGGCATATTGGACGTGCTGATGGCAATGGAAGCCGATATTACTTGGGAAAATCAGCGGGAAGTTGCGGGAGAACCTGTTGCCGATTTGCGGGTGCGATCGAGCCTGCTCAAAGCCTGCACTATTTCTGGAGAAGCGCTGATTCCTCGGCTCATTGATGAAATCCCCATTCTGGCGGTGGCGGCAACGATGGCTCAGGGCACAACGATCATCCGCAATGCAGCAGAGTTGCGCGTCAAGGAAAGCGATCGCCTCGCCGTGATGGCAACCCAGCTCACCAAAATGGGAGCTAAAGTAACTGAGCTACCCGACGGACTTGAGATTATCGGTGGCACTCCACTCATGGGCGCAGAAGTTGATAGTGATACCGATCATCGTATTGCGATGAGTTTGGCGATCGCTGCACTCGTTGCAAAGGGCACCACAACTATTCATCGCGCCGAAGCTGCCGCAGTTTCCTATCCTACGTTCGTCAGCACCTTGCAGCAGGTTTGTGGATCGTGAAAGGGGTCTTTATGACAACCTAAAAAATGCTTTCATCTGTGCAAACCCAACATAGATTAAAATATCAGGCATCCTTCGTTCTCTTTGCTGCCCCCATAGAAAACTATTCCGAATGATGCCTCTAAAAAAAGACCCAGCCCAATTCTCCTATCCCTATTCCCGAACTATTTCCCGAAACTCTCCCACTCTTCAATCGAGAGAACATCGCCCGTCTGGGAATAATGGAAAGAACAGACAGAGCTTAGTTCAGCCCAAAAACTGGGCATTTTTTTTGACGGTTATGTGGCATCGGCTTAAAAATGTTTTCTTTAGCCTTAAAAACTACGACCTCCTGGGTCCAAATTTGACAACGCGACGACAGGTCAAACAGTCATTGCGCCATCGCCCTAACTTAGGTTTGCGTGAATGGTTTGAGTCTTTTTGCGAGTCTCGTCAAATCGCTTACCCGGTCGTCAATTTTCTTTATACTCGCCTAGAAACCTATTCGGGCATTGAACTGGGTAGACTGCTGCCGAGCGATCGCCTCGAAGAAGATTTACATTGGACAGACCTTTGCGGCTTCGATTGGCAGATTGTCCTCTGCGAAGATTTTATGCAGCAGTTTAATGTAGATATGACCCATTGCATTGAAGACTTTAGCCCCAACACCATTGATAATCTAGTCCTGCTCCTGCATCAGCAGTTCAAACAGCAGTAAGACTACCTCAATTAATCTTGATTCCTAGAGGGCTTTCGCCTGAGCTTAATGCAAATCATTTGCAAATAACAGAGCTATAGAGTAATTTAGATAGAGTAACTATTGAATAAATTCTCAATAACTTAATCGCCATGAGTCAGTACGAAGCGATTCGGGATCAGAAAATTCAGACCTCATTTGCTTTAGAAGGACGATTTTTGGGCTATGCAGCCGACGATCGCGGCAAGCTTAAGTTTATTCGGTTAGCCAGCACCAGTGAGCATCATATCAAGCTATCAAAAGACCTGCGATCGCAGCGTCTTAGCCCTGGGGAATGGATTCGGGTTGTAGGCAGTCGCCAGGTTAACCCTATCACTGGGCAAGTCAAGCTTAAGGCAGAGGCGCTGACGATCGCCCGTCCGCTATCGTTAGCTCCGGCGGCATTCCCGGTTGCAGAGGCAAAGTCTTCAAAACCCGAGACAATTTTGGTCTGCCAAAAGTCAGATTGTTGCAAGTTGGGTGCGAAAGCGATCGCCAGTGCTTTACAAACTGCAATTCAAGAACAGGGCTTAGCCGATCAAGTTATTGTCAAGGGAACAGGCTGCATGAAGCGGTGCAAGGCAGGGCCCAATTTAGTGATGCCCGACAAAACCCGTTACGCCAAAATTTCGCCTAAAGCAATCCCGGCTCTGATCGAGCAGCATTTTGATCCTGCCGCTAAGTTTAGTTCTGCAAAATCGGCGCAGATTGTTGCAGAACCCGTAGCTTCTTAGCCGCGTCTCTGGGTCATTCACTGGGCGATCGCCTCAAATTCTGCCTTATTTAGACCATCCTTTACTTAGACAACCGGAGTAGGGGCAGCGCGATCGCCATTCCCACCATTCCTAACCCTGCACTCAACGCCAAAATCATCCCCACTGGAATCTGCACCGATTCAAACACCAAGAACCTGAGTGCTACTGGAGTCGCGTTTTGAACTGAGATCAGAGCGATCGCCACAATCCACACTGCAAAAATCAGAGCTGTTAAGAATTTAGACATGGCGTTTAAGGAGTCCGTAAAGGGATGGGAGCAGCCAGGAATGCTGATGGTGATACTGTCAGAGCTGTCGTTGGGCTAGAGGCTCCAGCGCTGGGTGATGGGGGCGCACAAGCTTCGCTTAAACAAACCACGAGCACCGATTCAATTTTGGCATCTTCCTTGAATTTTTGGGTTTCATTATACTCGCCTGTCGGAGAAGGATAAATGCCAGCCGCATTACTAGAGCCGTTGCCTGTCGCGAAGGAAATATTGTTGGCGGGCTGGCGCTCAAACCGAGCGTATTCTCTAGACTCGTTTTGAGTATTGTAAGACAGAGTAGCTTTGCCATATGCCTGCTGTGCTTTTGCCAGAGTGCTGCCTGCCCCGATCCCTGCTGCTGTTAAAAACTTTGGATTTTTGGTAAGCAAGCCTTGAATGGTATCGGCATCGATAAGCGGTTGCTTAGCTAAGTACAGAATATAGTACTGAACCTCTCCCGATCGCTGGACTGCGATCGCATCAAAATCAACAATAAAAGGTGACTTCACTGCAAACTCGACTCCCGTGCCCAGCGACTTCTTTAAATCTCCAAACGTCATGCCCAACTGAGCCACCCCGATCGCCTTGTCTGAAATTATTAGACTGTCGGCAGCAATTGGACTAACGCTTGGTTTTACGTCAGCCAATGCCGGGATAGGAGAAGAAAAGTCAACGGAGTTAGGCGAGGGAATCGGCGATGCAGTAGGGGAAGATTTACCGCAAGCAGTCAACATTAACAGCGCCCCGAAGAAAAACAGGCTAGGGCATTTGCTTTTTTTGTAAAGGAAAAATTGTTTAGATTTGGACGATATCATAGTATTGCTCTAACTCTTGAATCGCTATAAACTGTTGGGCTTTAAAGAATAGGTGTGGATTTCAAAGACAGGTAGTTCTCAAAAACATGATGCCTCACATTTCATTTTCCGGTTCGGTTACAGCATCATCAGGAATAGTCAACGCCAACTGGTAGATTTGTCGCCGCGAGAACGAGGTTTGCTGCGCCAATTGTCGGCTTGCTTGAGAGCGAGAAGCGCCTTGATTCATAATCGCTTTTAGCTCCGCTTTTAAGTCTGCCTCTGAAAGCAAGGGTTGTGATAGTTTTGCACCTGCCACCACAAAAGTATATTCTCCTTGAGGTTCACGGGTTTGGTAGTAAGCGATCGCTTCTGCCAACGTTCCCCGCCAAAACTGCTCATGCAGCTTGGTCAGTTCCCGCCCTAAAACAACGGCTCGATCTGCTCCTAGAGCTTCTACTAGATCCTGGAGCGTCGTTCGCACCCGATGGGGAGCTTCATAAAGCACTAGCGTCCGGGCTTCTGACTGAATCTCTTCTAAGCGATCGCGCCGCTCTTGCCCCTTCACAGGCAGAAACCCTTCAAACACAAAGCGATCGGTCGGTAGCCCCGCCGCACTGAGTGCCGCAACCACCGCGCAAGCCCCAGGAATGGGAACTACAACGATCCCCGCTTCGGCACACGCTTTAACTAGCTCATAGCCTGGATCAGAGATCCCCGGCATCCCGGCATCTGTTACTAGCGCAATCTTCTGTCCATCTTGCAGTCGTTGTAACATATCCGGCAGCCGACTCAGACGATTATGGTCGTGGTAGCTCATTTGCGGGGTAGTAACTTGAAAGTGGTGGAGCAACTTACCCGTATGCCGAGTATCTTCGGCTGCAATCACATCCACACTCTGCAAAATGGCGATCGCCCTAAAGGTCATGTCCTCCAAGTTCCCGATCGGGGTCGCCACCACGTAAAGAACTCCAGCCTGCGCTTCCATGCCACACTCTCTAGTTTGCCAAATCACTGTATCAATTTTCCTGCACCAAAACTCTTGCTCCTTAAAGCTCAACAATTGCGCAATATAAAGACGAGTTTAGGTATTACGGGCAACATTAATCCAGAAAAAGTACGTATATATTATTCTATGACTGCAACGATAAGGCTAAGCCACACGGATGTTATCTCTGAAGTCAATGGGTTTGTGAAGACTCGTTGAAGCTCGATGCATGTTAGTTCATTCTCAGAGATAGAAGTTAATACTTAAAGCGCGGATCGTCTTTAGTTTGCAACTTCAGGTACGCCGTTCGCCATCTTACTTATTCTGCTTCCCCCACCTGTCATGACCACGACTCCCAAGGCAAATCCTCTATCCTCGACAACCTTATCCGACTTCAGGTTCCATCCTTGTGGCAATTATGCCGTAGCAGTTCATAGTTCTCTTAACAGTAAACTGAAGCGCTGTATTGATATCGTCGGCGCACTGGTAGGGTTAGGGCTAACGGCTATTTTCGCAATCCCCATCGCGATCGCCATTTATCTCGACAATCCCGGTGCCATCCTCTATCGGCAAGAGCGCTGCGGTTTCCGTGGTAATTGCTTTGGTATCTGGAAGTTTCGCTCTATGGTGACTAATGCTGAATTACTTAAGCATACAGTCATCAACCAAGCCAAAGGACACATTTTCAAAAACGACAACGATCCGCGTATTACCCGTGTTGGGAGGTTTCTGCGCCGCACTAGCCTAGATGAACTGCCCCAGTTCTGGAATGTTTTAATGGGTGATATGAGCCTAGTAGGAACCCGTCCTCCCACGCCTGATGAAGTCAAGAACTACAATAATCGCCACTGGAGTCGCCTAGAGGTCAAGCCCGGAATGACTGGCGAGTGGCAAGCCAATGGTCGCTCTAGCGTGTCTGATTTTGAGGCAATTGTAGACATGGATCTGTCTTACATTCGCAATTGGTCAGTTCTTTATGACCTACGATTGATTCTAAAAACTATCCAGGTTGTCTTGCATCGCAAAGGCGCTTGCTAGGTTGCTTTGGGTGAGAAGTAACGCAATGATAGGATATGGGAATTTGGCAATGCTAAGTTCCCATATTTTTTGAGGGCTTACCAAGATGGCGAAACAGGGACTTTTTGTGGGGTTAGTGACCCTCGATCTGGTTTATCTAGTGACAGACTTACCGCAGCGCAATCAAAAGATTGTTGCTTTAGAAGACTCTGTAACCGCTGGAGGTCCTGCCACGAATGCCGCTGTTACCTTTAGTTATTTGGGCGATTTGGCAACTCTACTTGGTTCAGTAGGTCAGCATCCTAGCCGACAGCTCGTGTTAACGGATTTGCAAACTGTAGCGATCGCCGATTTAGCACCCAACCGCACTCAACCGACCCCCATCTCCTCAATTTTGGTCACTCAATCGACTGGGGAACGGGCGATCGTTTCCTGCAATGCCGTTCAAGCACAAGCTCTGGTTACTGCTATTCCGGCTGATATTTTGCAAGGAATGGAAATTATCTTGATTGACGGTCATCAAATGGCTGTGGGACAAGTTCTTGCAAGGCAATCAAAAGCCCAGCAAATTCCCGTCGTGGTCGATGGCGGAAGTTGGAAAGCTGGCTTTGAGGAAGTTTTGCCTGACGTAGACTATGCCATCTGTTCAGCAAACTTTCGCCCGCCTCAATGCTTTACCTTGACTGAAGTATTTAATTATCTGAATGCTTTGAATATTCCTCACATTGTCATCACGAATGGGAGTCAACCGATTCAATATTTCTATCAAGGCATGATGGGACAAATTTCCGTGCCTGAAATCCAGCCCGTTGATACGCTGGGAGCAGGCGACATCTTTCATGGAGCCTTTTGTCATTTTATTCTGCGCACCGATTTTCTAGATGCTTTAACTCAAGCGGCGGCTGTAGCTGGACAGGCTTGTCAATCCTTTGGAACGCGACAATGGATGAACAGGTAATGTGTGCTCAATTTCAACTCGATCAAGTCAACTCGGTAAAGAAGGAAGGGTAACTCTTGATCTAAAGCAACATCCTTTTATAATTAGCTGGGCAAAAGTATAGAGATTGGGGAAAGAAAGTGGAAGCATTGCAAGCAATGACAGAGCAGCCTGTAGCAGAAATTTTGGCGATCGCCCGTTCTTTGGGCTGGGGAGCCTCCAAAATTTTACGGTCATACTATCGAGGAGAACCCACCCCCGACGGCACAGCGCACGCTTTAGAAATCCAGGACAAAAAAGATGGCCCTGTTACAGCAGCAGACTTGGCTGTGAATGAATACGTGCTGAACAAACTGGAAACTATCTTTGGCGAAAACTTTGGCTACCTCAGCGAAGAAACCTATAAAACCACCCACAAAGCTATTCCTCAAGACTGGGTTTGGATCATTGATCCGCTAGATGGCACCCGCGACTTTATCGATAAAACGGGCGAGTATGCCTTTCACTTAGCGCTCGTTTACCAGGGTCGTCCTGTGTTGACCGTGGTGGCTTGTCCTGAACTCGAAAAGCTTTACTACGCTACGTTAGGCGGCGGGGCATTTGTGGAAACGGCAGATGGGGCTAGCCGTCAAATTCATGTATCAGAGTGCGATCGCATCCAAGACTTAGGCGTTGTCGCCAGCCGCACTCACCGCGACGATCGCTTCAATGCTCTGTTGCAACAACTCCCCTGCCAGCAGCTAATTTACGTAGGCAGCGTGGGCGGAAAAATTGCCGCACTCGTTGACCAACGCGCCGATGTCTACATTTCCCTATCGGGTAAATCTGCGGCAAAAGATTGGGACATGGCAGCTCCAGAACTAATCCTGACCGAGGCGGGCGGACGCTTTACCCATGAAAATGGAGCGCCTCTTTTATACAATCAGGGAGACGTGAATCAATGGGGATGCCTCATTGCTAGCAACGGTCATTGCCACGATGAGCTATGTGCCGATGCAACCCGCATCCTGGCTCAAATCGATCAGGCATAGGATCAGTCCCCTCGCTCCTAACCAGAGGTGAGGTTTACCACTTAGGGCTGGGAACGAGGGGACGTTTAGTTTCAAAATGGCAGGGTGTGACCCTAGTTGGCGATACGAGCCAAGGAATGCACAGGTTTTTGTGATCTTTAACCCACAAGTTCTACTCTGACTCCTCTGCCTCTAACGTTTGCAGTACTGTCTGCACTTCCTCTGAAGAGACACGCTGTTGTAGAACTGTCCAACAATGCCCTTGACCGCTGTTCAACAAAGATTGGCTGCGCAACTGACGTAAAGCACCCAAGCAGGGAGGACAATCACAGCCAAAAAGTGCGACCGCAGCATCGCTCTCTGCTGCCGTAAAGTCTGCCTGAGGAACGTCTACAGGAATGCCAACCGAAGATGCCATCAACTTGATATTTTCTTTGTGCAAGCTCATCCTTGAAGACTTTAGTTGACTATCAACAGGAACATCGCAAGAGGCTAGTGCTGGGGCAGGGTTTTTAGCTTGCCCTGATTCAGAGGCCGATGCTAGACCCGTCATTAATGACAGACCTAGCATTGAACTTGCTAAGGTTGGAATAGTCACTAAGCTCAACAGAAATCTGTAGGTCATCAAATGGACTCCTCGACTCATTCCAAGATGTTGCCGCTAAAATCATAGCCCACTTAATCTAATTTGCTGCAAATCATCGACTTTTAGTGAGGTCTTAGAACCCCACCAGACTATGTAGGGTATGAAGCTCATTTAACACAAGCAGCCCCTATAAACCCGCATGTTTCTGTGGTCTGCAACGTAAGTAGAAACAACGATTCTTTATACCAATAGAATTCTTATAAAGTTAGTATAAACTGTCACTTACTCTAGAGACATCTACGTATATCACGCATATTATGGATTCACAGAGGCACAAGTGGATACACGGGTCTGTCCCACTAGGTTCCATGACTTCCTGAATACTCTTCTTACGTCATATAGAAAACTATGAAACTACAAATCGCTTTCACCCTATCGTTGATCGCTGCCACTTTGACCTTGGTAACGGCTCCAGCTCAAGCATTCTCCGGCTTTTCCTTCACAACTAATTATTCTCCCAAGCCTGCCGATCCTCGTAAAGACATTAAGTTAGAGTCAGTGACATACGGTGGCAAAACGATCGGCAATTTTGGACTGGTTGATCAAGCAAAGATTCAGGCAAATGGCACCAGCATTGGTCCTGGCAGTTCTGATCATGGTGATGACACAGTATCAGATGCTTACCTGCCCGAAGGTCCTAAGGTTGAAAAACCGACCAATGCCGATGTGGTTGCTAGCTTAGGAAATCTCAACCTCAACAGCATTATTGATACTGAGGACAACCGAGGAACTTCGATTATTGATGTTTACTTTAAGAAGGCTGCGAGAACGTTCTACTTCTTTGAGCGCGGGATGAACAGCGATCTAAAGGTTGAAGCATTGGATGCGGCAGGTACTGTAATGGATCACTACACGATTACTCGTGCTCTCTTCCATGCCAACCCAACAGGGTATAGCCTTAATACGACTGAAATTGATGGGGCACAACGTGTGGGTAGCTATGGTTTGACGCTTGGTCATAACGTTGTTGGGTTGCGGTTGTCGAGCGATAATACAATGAATGGTGCTGATTATAAAGTAGTGGCAAAGGTTCCAGAGCCTACAGCAATTGTTGGTTTAGGTTTGGTTGTTGGGGTTGCAGCGCTGTCTCGTCGTAAGAAAAATCAATTGACTGCGCAGTAGGGCATAGCCAGTCACCATTAATCAGGACTTGATCGGTTAATATTTCAGGGAAATTGAAGGATGTCTAAAAGTTTAGGCATCCTTTTTCTATGGGGATTCTATGGGGATTCTATGGGTATAAACAAGGTAGATTAGTGGCGATCGCGCTGTAAATCGTAAATTACTTTCTCGACATACCAGTCAGGTGCTTTGCCAGGATACTTGAGGGTTGCTTGAGTGATCAGGCGGTCTGCAACTCGTGTGTCTTCGTGGAGGAGTCGGAGAAGTTTGCGTTGGAGTTTAGAGTTGGCTCGCGCAGAGCCAATTGGGGTACTAAAGCGACCGTTAGAAAGGCGCTTGGTGGATGGACGGTTGCTGGATGGACGATTGCGCTCGTGGATGGCCGTTAATGCGAAGCCAATTCCGGCGCTGCCTAGAGCGGCGATCGCCAACACAGCCGCGCCATCAACCTCCTGGACTTCTTCAGGGTTTGAGCGAGTTAGTTGCATGAGTGATTCGTTTGCAGGAGCGGGCATCGCCTCGGCAACCAGAGCGCTACCGACAATTCCAGCCAGCAATAGAGAGATAGGGTGAGTGAATTTGGGTAGCGAAAAAGGATGAGACATCGTTAGGTAGATCCTGGGAAGGATAGGTGTCGATACTATTGAGTATGACGGGTGATTGTGACATTAGTGTGGCGATTTTGCTAAGCGCAATTGTCGAGAGTTTTGTTGAAATTTCTGACTATCATTGAGTTGAAAAATTTGCCGCTGTGAGGCTGCTCGGATTCTTGAGGACGGCAAACAATCCACCGTTGCCCAAGCCTGAGGTCGCTCCATTTTCGTTATAGAACAGTTTGCCTTGGGAGCGGACGTAGGTGACGAGGGCGTTGCTAGATTCGGCTTCGGCAAAGGTTGTAACCGTGGCGAAGCTAACTTTTTTGCGGACTGCGGTGAAGGTGGTGCGGTCTAAGACAATGCGATCTTGGCGGGGGTTGAAGTCGAGGATGCGATCTGCTTGAGATACCCGCAAGGGGTCGCCCCCATCTGCTGATCTAAAAGCTGCTTGGGTATCGAACACAAAGCTATCTTTTCCGTCTCCTCCACTCAACACATCTTTGCCAACGCCGCCAGAGATTATATCGTTACCTGCCAGCCCAGTAATATTGTCATTTCCGGCGTTACCACTGAGTACATTGCCTTTGTTGCTACCGATAATACGATCTTTTAGGCTCGTTCCCCGCACGTTGGTGTAGCCTGCGATCGTTCCTATTAACTTGGGTGAACTTTTAACGGTCAGTTGACCTTTCGCCAAATTGACCTCTATAGCGGCGCGAGTCTCTTTAGAACCGTCAACTTCCCCGGTATCGCTAGAAGCCGATCTTAAGAGGACAAGATTAACTTGGTTGAGTAATACCGCCGCGTTACTTGCACCGCCGTTGACTACTACAAAGTCTAGTTTTTTGTCATTATCAAGGTCACCCAGAGCTAGGCTCAATGGTTCTACGCCCACAGTTGATTGTACTTTGGCTGGAAATTCGCCGTTGCCGTTGCCTAACCAAACCGTGGCTAAGCCTGTGCTAAAGTCTGGCGTGACGATATCAAGGTTGCCGTCACCATTAAAGTCTGCCGTTTGGATAGAAAGAGGTTTGCCATTGGCTGACAGATCCAATCGACTCTTGAACGCGCCGTCGCCGTCGCCTAGAAGGACTGAGACGTTTTTGCCGCTCGTTGAAAAATTGGAGACGACCACATCTAGCTGATTGTCATTATTGAAATCCCCGATCGCCGTAGCACTAGGCGCAACACCCAGATTACCCACGGAGTAACTGGTGGGGCTACGAAACTCGCCGTTGCCGTTGCCTAGCAACACGGTGATGGAGTCGGCGTAGAAGTTAGCAGTAACGATATCGAGGTTGCCATCGCCGTCGAGGTCGCCTAGAGAAACAGCATAGGGTTGAAGTTTGTCGCCGACTGTGACGGCGCTGCTTTGAAAGTTGCCATTGCCTTGGTTGAGCAAGATGGAAACGTGAGTCTCACTAAAGTTGGCAACGACCAGATCTGATTTGCCGTCGCCATTCAGGTCGCCAGCAGCGATCGCATTAGGCTGATTGCCCACAGCAATAGCTTTGCCACTACTAAAAGTGCCGTCACCGTTGCCCAGTTGAATAGAGACTCGATCGGCATTACGATAGGCGATCGCCAGATCCAGCTTGCCATCGCCATCAAAATCCTTCGCTACGACAGAAACAGCGCTAGAGCCACCGGACTCTGAAAGAATGGCATCTGAAAAGCCGCCTTTGCCATTGCCCAGAAAAACCGCTAAGTTCTTGCTCAACGCATTCCGCAGTGGCACCCCCAAATCTAAATTGCCATCCCCATTAAAATCTCCCAGCACAGAGGCGATCGCTTTGCCACCCAAGGGTAAGTCGGCGGTAGTGAAGCTGAGAGCGGAGGGATTGCTAATATCGATCATGGGTTATGCAAGATGAAGGGTAGAAAAGCAGTTAATCGGTAGGAAGATTTAAGGTTAACTGGCGATCGATCAGAGGAAACCGTCAGCCAGTCGCATTTTGACACATCAGAACCGCATCCCAACCGATTAACCACCTGTAGCGTGAACTCCGAAAGTGTAGACGCTAACTCTAGATTTCACAACACTTTGTCGCAAAAGATACGGCGTGTTTGGAGGATTACTTTTGATCGAAATTTAATTATTTCTGCAAGTTTCACTTTTTACTGGGAACTCTATTTCTGCCTACCTCTAGAACTTGGGAGTTATATTCTGATGAAACAAGTTCTGCCCTGTCGCCCTGTTGTCTCGATTTTACTTTGGTCTATTCTGGGCTTTGCTCTCGTCAATTTAATCGCCTGCCATTAATCTGCCAATGCAACGAAAGTTAGTGGTGCTGTTTGCAAACCTTATACTAAATGCAGCACTCCTCAAAAACCTATGGACATTCTAGAGATTCTGCAAGCAGACTACCAGCGTTTCCCCCAAAATCAGACCTACAGCCTTTATGCAGAAGATGTCTACTTCAAAGACCCCATGAGCGAGTTTCGGGGGCGCGATCGCTATCAACGCACCATCCAATTTATCGACACCTGGTTCACGAATCCTAAGCTTAATCTCCACACAATCCAGCGCAATGGCAACCAAATTCGCTCTGACTGGACGCTAAGCTGGACAACACCACTGCCCTGGAAACCCCGAATTACGATCGCGGGTTGGAGCGAACTTGAAGTAAATCAGCAAGACCTGATCATTTCACATCTCGACTATTGGCACTGCTCTCGCTTTGACGTTCTGAAGCAGCACTTTAAATCGTGTAATTTCTAGACAATTCGGCTTTCAAAATCATTCAATTTTGCTGACGCTACCACATCGACTCTGCCGTAAATTTTGGGAAGCTGTCCCGTTTTCTCTAGTACTTTTCTGACTTCGCCGTTGGTAATATCTGCGAGCTGGCGATCGCTCCGCAGCGCCAAGCTACAGGCAATGCCCACTCCCTGCCCCACCGCCACATTAAACTCAACAATTCTCCCTGCTGCGCAGGCATAACCATCAAACCCCGAAGCCGGACTCACTACTGCTAAATTTGGGATAGTTTTCATTAATGCGTGACGAATACCAATATTAAACAACGGCGGCTTAAAGGATAAATCGCTATTAATTCCTTTGTCATTGGCGAGCTTTTTAATTCCGGCAATGCCACCCCGCACATCAAATGCATAGCCAAATGTGCCCAAAGCTTCATTGTCGGGTACGCCTCCAGCTAACATTTTGGCACCGCTCAAGGGTTCCATAAACCCTATAAGATTACCCGCGTGGCGAATGTAGAGTTCGGAGGCAGGTGAAACGGCTGTAGCACCCAAAGTTTTGAACCACTGCTCTACGAATTTAAATTCTTGCAAAATATTGGGCGTAGGTTTGGCATCGGCACGGGCGATCGCTTCTGCCTGAGATGCGCTCACTTTAAACAACAGCGCATTCCATGAAAGTCGTCCACCTGGAAGAACAGCAATGTTACCGTTATCGAGAATTGCTCCGCTCTGCTCCAAAGACAAAGAAGTGCCCCGAAAAGCATGGTAAGCCACCGATAGCGCTTTACTCCGAACATCAATATAGTCAACCCCTGCAAACATGGGTCGCAGCTTGCTCTGTGCGTCGATCATACCTTTATGAAGCTGCTGGACAAAGGTAGAGTTGTCATCCGCCACAATATTCAAGGTTTTCTGAGCTGAAATATCGGCGCGATTGGTGAATTTTTGTAGATAGTCATATTCAATTTGCTGAAGTTTTTGAACGGAGATTCCTTCCGTTTCAAATACTAAAGTGACGGGTAGTTCTGAATCAGACAAGCCCATTCCCGCAAAACCTGGCAGCTTCTGCGCGCCTGCATATTGGGCGAGTTCAGCATTTACCGTCGCATCAACAAACTGTTTACCCAAATAAGTATCACCATTGGTCAAGCGAATTCCCGTGATCAGGTTGCCGTCTTTTACCACCGATTCAATATCAATGCGGCTGAGAATAGCTGCGTTAATTTCTGCTAACATTTGCCGCAGAGTCGCATCAGCCTTACGCGGATCAAGGGCAATGCGAACTACGCCCGATCGCTGCAAAAATTCTTTATAAATCGCCGACGGATCGCCAAACGTATCTAACCCCAAAGAGCGGCGCAGGTCGGGTGGAACACTGCTGCGATCGAGATATGCCAACTTTCCTCGCACCAAATGCCCACCAATTCCCTCCAAAGAACTCCCTTTAAACAAAAGCAGACTTCGAGGATATTGCCCTGTCTGCCGCCGATGTTCTCTCGCTGCCGCTACCAGGGCAAGGGCACCCGGAACCTCATCACCAAAAACAATAAAATCGTAGGAGCGTGGATTAGAAGGCATAGTAAAAAAAAGAATAATAGACGACGGCTAGGCAACCCAGTAGGTTGTTTCATTCTCCAAATAAAAGCAGTTTCAGCCCTGTCACAACGGTAGATTTGACTCTTCGATCGCTAACTCTCTTATTATCACAGAGTCTAACTATCTTCATCCATTTCAGACATGCTCTTTTATTATTACGATCGGTGTTATTACGATCGGTGATCACTCGGACTCTCATCATGTAGTGTTTTTATGCAACGAAGTCGCTTTCTAACTTTCCTCGGAATTGCGTTTATTGGTTTAGCGATCGCACTTGGGTTACGGTGGATGATGCCAACTCCTGCTGTCGTCGATCAAGCTCAAACTTCTTTACTCGTCTCCGCAGCTACGAGCCTCAAGGACAGCTTGGAAGAAATTAAACATCTGTACCAAAAAAGTAACCCCAATGTTAGCCTAACTTATAATCTTGGGGCATCGGGTGCGTTGCTGCAACAAATCCAGAATGGTGCCCCGGCTGATATCTTCATTTCGGCGGCGAAGCAGCAAATGGATGCGTTGGGAAAAAGTGAGGAATTGTTGCCTGGAACGAGCGGTGACTTGGTGAAAAATCGGCTGGCTTTGATTGTGCCAACTAACTCGCAAAGCGTGAGGAGTTTCGGCAGTTTACAGAATTCAGCCATTAAACGGATTGCGATCGGAGAGCCTCGCAGCGTTCCTGCCGGAAAGTATGCAGAGCAGGTTTTTCAAAAACTGAAAATCTATGATTCATTAAAGCCTAAATTTGTTTATGCTAATAATGTGCGTCAAGTGCTGGCAGCCGTCGAGAGCAGGAATGCCGACGCTGGAGTGGTCTATCTTACCGACGCTCAGATCTCGGACAAGGTGAAGGTGGCAGTCTTAGCATCTGAGGCAGATCATTCCCCGATTGTTTACCCGATCGCGGTGCTGAAACGTAGCGAGAATCCGCAGATAGCGAAAGAGTTTGTTCAGTTTTTAGAGAGTGATCAAGCGCAGTTAGTATTTAAAAAATACGGGTTTATTGCATCGAAATAAAGTGCTTCAGTCATGCCCTCTGACTTATCTCCGCTATGGATTTCACTGAAAACGGCATCTTTCGCCACGATCGCCACCTTCTTTTTGGGCATTACCGCTGCGTGTTGGATGCTGAACTATCGCGGCAAGGGAAAGCTTTTGATAGAGAGCATTCTTATTGCACCTTTGATTCTTCCGCCCACAGTCGTTGGGTTCCTTTTGCTATTGCTGTTTGGCAAAAATGGCGCGATCGGCAAGATTCTAGTTTCTATTAACTTCAGCGTTGTTTTTACCTGGTATGGTGCAGTCATTGCCGCGATCGTTGTATCATTTCCTCTAATGTATCGTGTAGCATTGGGCGCATTTGAACAAATTGATGCTAATTTTATCGATGTGGCTCGAACTTTAGGTGCATCTGAGTGGACAATTTTCCGGCGAATTCTCATTCCATTATCAATTCCAGGAATTCTTGCTGGAACGATGCTGACGTTTGCGCGTGCCTTGGGTGAATTTGGCGCAACATTGATGTTAGCAGGTAACATTCCTGGAGAAACCCAGACTATTCCGATGGCGATTTATTTTGCAGTGGAAGCAGGGGAAACGAACGAAGCAGGATTTTGGGCGATCGCCATTCTCTGCATTTCAACATCTGGAATTGTTGCCGTTAATTTCTGGCAAACCCTAGGGCAACGAAAAAAGGTAGGGATATGGTGCGATCGAGAAAATCCCTCTAATTCTCCCTCATTTCTCATCTCCCATACCTCTTCATCTGCCTTACTCGTCACCATTCAGAAACAGTTGTCTAACTTTCATCTCGACGTATCTTTCGGCGCTGGTCAAGATCCGCTCGGATTGTTGGGCGGATCTGGGGCAGGCAAGAGCATGATTTTGCGCTGCATTGCAGGAGTTGAAACGCCTACTCAGGGACAAATCATCCTTAATGGGCGCGTGTTATTTGATTCTGAACGCGGGATTAATCTTCCCAGCCGCGATCGCCGCATCGGGTTCTTAGTGCAAAACTATGCGCTGTTTCCTCACATGACCGTTGCGCAAAATATCGCTTTTAGTCTGCCAAAAATGCGATCGAATCTAGCACGCCAACAAGTATCTATTCAATTGGCAGCCGTGCAGTTGGCAGAGTATGGCGATCGCTATCCCCATCAACTATCCGGCGGACAGCAGCAGCGAGTCGCGTTGGCTAGAGCCTTAGCCAGTCAACCCGAAGCGCTGTTATTAGATGAACCCTTTTCGGCACTTGATACTTTTTTACGAAGTCAGTTAGAGCAGCAAATGATTGCCCGATTGGCAGATTATCCGGGTGTAACGCTATTTGTAACGCACAATTTAGAGGAAGCTTATCGCGTGTGTCCAAATTTACTGGTACTAGATCAAGGACGAGCGATCGCCCAAGGCGCAAAGCAAACTATCTTCGATCGCCCAGCAACCTACACAGTGGCTCAACTCACTGGATGCAAAAATTTCTCTCGCGCGGTTTCCCTGTCCTCGACTCAAATTGAAGCGATCGATTGGGGAATTCGATTGCAAATTTTAGAACCGACTCCTCCCACTCTGGCTTATGTAGGCATTCGCGCCCATCAAATCATCTTTGTGAACCCATCGGCAAGCGATCGCGCTGCCCCCAATCTTTTCCCCTGCTGGCTCGTAAAAACCAGTGAAACGCCTCACCGCATGACTGTATTTCTCAAATTCAACTCGGCTCCAATCCAAGAACAAGGCTATCACCTCCAAGCAGAAGTCTTTAAAGAGACTTGGCTAACCCTAAAAAATTATCCTCATCCCTGGTACGTGAAATTAGACCCATTGCGGCTAATTTTAATGAAAGCTTGATCAATCCAGTTCACGGCATTGAGAAATCGATCTTTCTTATAGAACCTATTTGACATCTTTCCGGTCATTGCGAAATCCTGTAAGGGCGCGGCATTTGCATCAATATTTTGAAAACCCAGCCTAGATCCTGGTGCAAATGCTGCGCCCCTACCGATTGATCGTTGTCAGAAATCTACCTTAGAGGATGTCTAAAAAGTACCGCCAATCATCTGTAGGGGCGTGGCATTAGGTCAAAGAGTTCTCAGACTTATCGAAAAATGGTCGCCCGAATGCCGCCCCCTTACTCTCAGATGTCACATCTACGACTTTTCAGACTTCCTCTAAGACCCTTGTCTGACCTGAAAAATGCCATAGGAACAGGTGCTATCAATTGAGCTTTATTCAGCGACATCCGAATTTTTACAGGTGTTTCTAGATTGAGCTGACGGGCACAGGATTTTATCAGTAATTTCATCATATCTTTATCAATCCAAAAACTTAGTAATTGAGAGTGCTTTATGGCTCTCAAATTTGTAGCTTTTAGGTTAACTGATCACCCTCGAAAATCAAATTTCTACGAATATTCAATTTGTTTTTGTTTCCGCAAATAGAATAATTGCTAAACTGCTGTGCGTTTTTACATCAACTATTGCTAGACCGATGGCAAAAATCTTTAATTGGTTCAGAAATGATATTCCCGTACCAAGATCAGCCCAATGCCCTCGAAGGAGAGGGGAGACAAGATTTTTAAAGAATCTTCTATCTTCATCTGTATATTTACTTGATTACTCCTCTGCGACTTAAGCGATCGCTTCAGAATTAGTTATTTTCAAGGTTCTCATGCAGAGAGATTGACTTAAGAAAATCAGTAAATATTTTCAATTTGGTGATATTAATTACAGCTTTAGTTAATCAGTGTGTCCTCTGAAAATTATCCTGATGGACTCACAAAAGCTACGTATCAAGGAGTAGAAACCCAATATGGAATCCTACCATGCTGACCTTCACTTCTACAGCTTTAGTAAGCTTGCTTCTCTCTTTCGGCTCAGCTCCTGTTGCGAAGCCTGCTAACTATGCTCTACAGCTACAGCCTGCAACCGCATCCCAAACCACTGAGATTTCTTTTGCACTATCGACTCGTCCTCTCCCTCATCGCGGCAGTGGACGCATTGACTACAGAGTAATGAGCTAATTTCGTTAGATGGCTAGGACGTCGATTCAATCATCTCTTGATAGGTCGATTAGAGATGATCTGCTTAAGCAGATGAAGATTAAAAAAAGTTTTCTCAGAGAATCTTAAAGAGACGACGAGATAACTAATAATTGTTGATCAAGTGAAGCTTAAAGGAAACATAAGAATGACTTGAGAGCAAGGGTTTGTCAGTGACTTACGTCACAGTTTATACTAATTAGCTTCAACCCCTTTCTAATATTTTTAGGGAGGGATTTAACTGAGATAATTTGCATCTGTAGGAGTAGTATGAACAGATTAGCTCAATTTCCATCTGGAATTCAGTTAGGCTGTTGATTTTATTTTTGGTACAATTAAATTGATACAATTAAATTTGAGTCTGAGTAAGTTTTAGTCTACTGCGACCAGAACTCTCGATTCATACGTAATCGTTAGATTGGCTAAATCTGATGTGCTTCTCTTGTGTAACTCTTTGCGATCGCCTCCAACATGCTTAAAGACATTGATCTGATCAAACGCCTCGGTCCTAGCGCCATGGATCAGATCATGCTGTATCTGGCCTACAGCGCTATGCGTACAGGCGGGCATCGTCACGGTGCATTCCTAGATGCAGCCGCAACAGCTGCTAAATGCGCTATTTATTCAACTTATTTAGAGCAAGATCAAAATCTCCGGATGACCGGACATTTGCACCATATCGAACCCAAGCGGGTCAAGGTCATTGTTGAAGAAGTACGGCAAGCATTGACGGAAGGAAAACTTCTGAAAATGCTAGGGTCTCAGGAACCCCGCTATCTGATTCAGCTTCCCTACGTTTGGTTAGAACAATTTCCTTGGCAACCCGGTCAATCGCGCATCTCTGGGACAAGCCTCACCCTAGAGGAAAAGCGACAAATCGAAGAAAAGCTGCCCCCTAACCTACCTGATGCGCGGCTGGTCAACTCGTTCCAGTTTATGGACATTATTGAGTTTCTCCACGAGCGCTCTCAAGAAGAACTCCCTCCAGAGCAGCAAATGCCCATGAGTGAAGCATTGGCAGAACATATCAAGCGACGTGTGACGTACTCTGGGACGGTGACACGCATTGACTCGCCATTTGGGATGCCTTTCTATGCTCTTACTCGCGCCTACTACTCCCCGGTCGATGAGCAGGAACGCACTTTCATTATGGTGGAAGACACTGCACGTTTCTTCCGCATGATGAAAGATTGGGCCGATCGAGAACACGGAGCCATGCGGATTTTAGAAGAGTTAGATATTCCTGTAGAGCAAATTCCTCAGGCGTTAGAAGAACTCGACGAAGTGATTCGAGGTTGGGCAGATAGATATCATCAAGGAAATGGGCAATCGTTTGTTCTACAAATGGTTGTGGGCTTTAAAGAAGAAGAATCTCATCCTTAGAGGATGTCTGAAAAGTATCGCCAATTCTCTGTAGGGGCGTGGCATTCGGCACAAAATTTCTCGGACTCACCGAAAAATGGTCGTCCGAATGCCGCGCCCTTACACTCTGATGGTACACCGACGATTTTTCAAACCTCCTCTTAACTGTTTTAGATAGTGAAGGGCAGGGTTGACAGATTAAATAGAAGTTAATTGTTATTAGTCTTGACGGCAACTTTATAAAAGATTGAGTATTCTGGAATTAACTTTGATTCTGCTGTAGACCCATAGAATAACTGCTCAGAACTTTTGACCCCCCTAACTCTTACTGCCAGGTTGATCTTTATGAATCAAGCCCATCGCTTTTCCCGACTGATGCAAGCAGCGTTGTATGGTGGGGCGATCGCCACAACCACCGCAATTTCCCTGCTTACCTCTCCATCAAGCCCCGCTGCCCAGCCTATTCCCGCCGCCCAGCCTACTTTTCAAGATAGCCCAAAGGCAGTTTTGGATGAAGCCTGGCAAATCATCAACCGGGAATACGTCGATACAACGTTCAATAAGGTCGATTGGTTAGCCTCTCGTCAAGTTCTTTTAAGCCGTGAATATTCCTCTACCCGCGAGGCTTATGCTGCTCTTAAAGAACAAATTCAGAAGTTAGGTGATCCCTACACTCGTTTCATGGATCCTCGGCAGTATCAATCTTTAACGAACCAAACTTCGGGAGAATTGTCGGGAGTAGGGATTCGGCTGCAAGTCGATGCCACGACTAAAATTTTGACCGTTGTTGAACCGATTGAGAATTCACCGGCTAGTGCAGCAGGGCTTCAGGCAGGCGATCGCATTGTGGCGATCGATGGCAAATCTACAACAGGCATGACCGTCGAAGATGCCTCTCAACTCATTCAAGGCGAAGTCGGTAGTCCAGTCACCCTAAGAATTGAACGGGGCACCACCGCAGCCAAAGATACACCCCTGACGCGGGCGCGGATTGAGGTTCCTAATGTCATGTCTTCGGTGAAGCAGGAGGGCAACGCTAAGATTGGCTACATTCGCCTAACCGAGTTCAGCAGCCACGCGCCCGACCAAATGCGGCGAGCCATCAAGAAGCTGAACGAACAACAAGTGCAGGGCTTTGTGCTAGATTTGCGGAATAACCCAGGCGGATTACTGCAAGCCGCCGTTGAAATCTCTCGCATGTGGATTGATAGTGGTTCTATTGTGCGGCAGGTTAATCGGGTGGGCGAAAGCACTGAGTTGTCTGCGAACCAAACGGCTCTGACCAAGCTCCCGCTGACCGTGTTAGTCAATGGCAACTCGGCAAGCTCTAGCGAAATTGTCACAGGCGCCTTGCTCGACAACCGTCGAGCGACGATCGTGGGCAGTCAAACCTTTGGTAAGGCACTGGTACAATCGGTTCATGCTCTCAACGATGGCTCTGGGCTAGCGGTGACAGTGGCACATTACTACACGCCAGCCGGGACAGATATCAGCCACAAGGGCATCACGCCTAACATTCGGGTAGATCTGACAGAGCAGCAACAAATGGCTTTTTCAGTGAACCAGGCGCTAGTAGCCACTCAGGCTGATCCTCAGTATAAAGAAGCGATTAAGGCATTGCAGACTTCTTTTGCCATGACTCGACCCCAAGGTTCGGCTCAGAGCAATCTAGTTCAGGGGGTTGGAACCAGTAGCCAGCCTTCCAACTAGCCCCTAGCTAGATTCCCGGCATTTTTGAAATGCCGGGAATCTAGCTAGTATTCTGAGTAGGAGCGAATTGCATTCGCCCTCCGGCTTAATCAGCACGATACTTTACTGGTTAGGGGTTGCGCTAGACACACTGGGGCTCGCAGGTTTTGTCGGTCTAGACTCAACAATACCGAAAATATTGATACAAAAAATTGATATAAAAAAGGCAGCTCTGAGAGCTGCCTTTTTTATATCTTGGGAAAGTTCCCTAATCGATCGCAGGCGCTTGCAACACCGCAACAGGTTTTGATCGCTCTTGCCACTCTGCCACTGTAGTTAACGACTTCTGCAACTGAGCCGTGATGGCTTGAGTCTTAACATCATAAATCTGAGTCAACAGCTTAGGATAAAAACCGACCCCAATGATGGGGATTAATAAACAGGCAATGATAAACACCTCACGGGGTTCAGCGTCGATCAATGCCTCATGGGACGTAAGTTCTTTATTCTCAGGGCCGTAGAAAATCTCCCGCAGCATGGATAACAGATAGATGGGAGTTAGAATCACCCCAACCGCCGCCAAGATCACCACAATGACCTTAAAGGTAAGGTCGTAGGCAGAACTAGTAGAGAAGCCAACGAACACCATCAGTTCTGCCACAAAGCCGCTCATCCCAGGCATTGCCAAAGATGCCATAGAGCAGACGGTAAACATGGCAAAGATGCGAGGCATTTTCTGACCGACTCCGCCCATTTCATCCAGAATTAAAGTGTGAGTGCGATCGTAGGTCGCCCCGACTAAGAAGAAAAGACTGGCGCCAATTAATCCGTGGGAGACCATTTGCAGCACTGCACCGCTCAATCCCAGGTCAGTGAAGGAGGAAATACCAATCAACACAAATCCCATGTGGGAGATAGAAGAGTAGGCAATTTTTCGCTTGAGATTGCGCTGAGCAAAAGAGGTCAACGCGGCATAGATAATGTTGACGATTCCCAAAATGATCAGCACAGGTGCAAAGTAGACGTGTGCCTCTGGCAACATTTCCACGTTCATCCGAATCAGGGCGTAACCACCCATCTTCAGCAGGATGCCCGCCAGGAGCATGTGAACAGGGGCAGTTGCCTCACCGTGGGCATCGGGGAGCCAGGTGTGGAGCGGAAAGATCGGCAGTTTGACTGCGTAGGCAATCAGAAAACCTGCGTAGGCGAAAAGCTGGAATTGCAACGGAAAATCCTTTTGCATCAGCGATCGCATATCAAAGGTCACTGTATCGCCATAAAATGCCATTGCCAGCGCCGCCAGCAAAATAAACAGCGATCCTCCTGCTGTATACAAAATAAACTTGGTCGCCGCATACAGCCGCTTCTTACCGCCCCAAATTGATAGAAGCAAATAAACGGGCAGCAGTTCCAACTCCCACATAAAGAAGAACAGCAGCATATCTTGAACCGCAAAGACCCCAATCTGACCGCCATACATTGCCAGCATGAGGAAGTAAAAAAACTTCGGCTTCAGGGTGACAGGCCAGGACGCTAGGATAGCTAGGGTTGAAATGAAGCCCGTCAGTAAGATCAGCGGCATTGAGATGCCATCTGCTCCTACCGACCAACGCAGATCAAGCGAAGATACCCAAGAGTAACTCTCCACTAATTGCAGTTCAGAGCTAGAGAAGTCGTATTGGGTATAGAAAGCATAGACCATCAGGGCAAAGTTAATTAACCCCACGGTCAATGCATACCAGCGGACTGTTTTACCGTCCTTATCTGGGATTAATGGAATAAACAGAGCCGCAATGATAGGGAAGAGAATTAGAGTGGTGAGCCAAGGAAAATTAGCAGTGTTCATGGCGATTTTGTCTCAGTAGTTTGTCATTGCAGCGTTCAGGTTATGCCAGAGACGAGGACTAAACCTAGCACTGCCCCAAAGACAATGAGGGCATAAAACTGCACCCGTCCACTTTCCAGATATTTCAGAGATTCACCCGTCACGAGGGTCACGAAGCCCGCCAGGTTAACAACCCCATCGACAATGCGAATGTCCACCTCTAGCACCTGACGGGCAAGACGGCGGATAGGTTGAACAAAGAGGGCGTTGTAAAGTTCGTCGAAGTACCACTTGTTGAGTGAGAACTCGTAAAGGGGTTTGATTTTATTGGCGATCGCCCCCGCATCAATTTTCCGAGTTAAGTAAAACAGCGAACTTAACGTAATCCCAATCAACCCGATCCCCACAGAGCTACCTGCCATCGGCAAGAATTCTGCCCAGTCTACCTCGTGGGGAACTTCAGTAATGATTTCGCTCGCGGGATGGATGAACGCTTCAAAGTAATTGGCAAAGGGCGTACCGACCAAACCGATCAGCATGGAGGGAATCGCCAAGGCGATTAAAGGCAGTGTCATGGTGAGAGGAGACTCATGAGGAAAGCCCTGATGATCATTGCCCTGATGATCATGATCCCCATGCGCTTCAGAATCGAGGGTGAGTTCCTGAGGATTCATGGCACCAGGCCCTAATGACATCCCTAGTTTTTGAAGCTGAGCCACCTTAAGCTGTCGCTTAATGCCCTCATTGTTGCCCCGGAACTCGCCTTCAAAGGTACTGAAATACATTCGGAACATATAGAAGGCAGTGATGCCAGCCGTCAGGAAACCAATGCCCCATAGCACCGGGTTGACGGCGAAGGTTGCGCCCAAAATCTCGTCTTTTGACCAAAATCCTGCAAAGGGAGGAATCCCAGAAATCGCTAAAGTGCCGATAAAAAATGTAATGGAAGTGATGGGCATATACTTCCGCAATCCGCCCATCAGCCGCATGTCTTGAGCCAGGGCAGGATCATGACCCACCACTGATTCCATGCCATGAATGACTGAACCTGAACCGAGGAATAGCATTGCCTTAAAGTAAGCATGGGTCATGAGGTGAAACAGTCCAGCCCCATAAGCGCCAACCCCCATTGCCATCACCATGTAGCCCAGTTGCGACATGGTGGAATATGCCAGCCCCTTTTTAATATCGTTCTGGGTGATGGCGATGGTTGCGCCAATAAATGCTGTCACCCCCCCTGTCCAGGCAATGACATCCATCGTAACGGGCAGGTTCTCAAACACTGGGTACATCCGCGCCACGAGAAAGACGCCAGCCGCCACCATGGTCGCCGCGTGAATCAGCGCCGAAATAGGGGTGGGCCCTTCCATCGCGTCTGGTAGCCAGACATGGAGAGGGAACTGCGCAGACTTCGCCACAGGACCCAGGAAAACCAGAATGGCAAAGAACGAGGCTAACCCCGCGCTGAGTGCTCCCGATTCGACCAGAGATTGAAGGCGATCGCCCATCACGTCAAATTCAAAGCTGCCCGTAGACCAAAACAGCGCCAACATTCCCAATAGCAGCCCAAAGTCACCAACGCGGTTGACGACAAACGCCTTCTGGCAAGCATCTGCTGCGGCTTGGCGATCGTACCAAAAGCCGATTAGCAAGTAGGAACACATCCCCACCAGCTCCCAGAAAATGTAAACCTGTAAAAGATTAGGGCTAAGAACCAAGCCCAGCATGGAAGAACTAAAGAGGCTGAGGTAGGCATAGAACCGGACGTAGCCCGGATCATGCGCCATATAGCCATCCGTGTAAATCATCACAAAAAACGCTACGGTCGTGACAATCACCAGCATCATTGCCGTCAGGTGATCGACCGTGTAGCCCATCGTCAGGTGGAAATCTCCTGCTGATGCCCACTCAATTAAATGCGTGTAGGGAGCATGTCCTTGAAGCTGACTAAACAGCAGGGCAAAAGACAGCACCATCGCCGTTCCACAAAGAGACACAATGAACCCCGAACTCAAGCTTCGGAGGTTGTTGACCGTTTTACCATACGAAACTAGACCCAAGCCTAACAATGTCGCTCCTGCCAGAGGCAGAACCGGGATAATCCAGGCAAACTGATAAATAGATTCCATAAGTCACGCCCACTCCACAGCGCTCTATCGAGCTGGCAAAACCGCTTTTATTGTGGCATACCTAAGCTCTATAAAATTCTTAAACCAAAATGAAGTTCTTTTAGAGTTCTTACACCTGGCTTGTAAAGGTAGGTTAAGCAAAGCTTCACCCAAGCCTTGTTTTAACACAGTGTGGAGTAGGTAGAGGTGAGGAACTGTTCACAGCCAACCTCTTGATACAAATCCCCGGCTTCTTGAAGAAACCGGGGATTTTAAGCTTTAAGTTCGTGAATAGGTAGGCTGACTCGAAGATTAGATATCGAGATCCATGAGGTTGAGCCGGGGTCCGTAGGTTTCGATGAACTCACGGCGGGGGGCAACGCGATCGCCCATTAGCACCGTAAAGATGCGATCGGCTTCGGCGGCATCTTCAATTTCAATCCGCTTCAGCGTCCGGCTTTCGGGGTTCATGGTGGTATCCCACAGTTGCTGCGGCATCATTTCGCCCAAACCCTTAAACCGCTGAATTTCGTACTTGGCGTTTTCGGGGAATCCAGAGATGATTTGGTCGCGTTCGCGTTCGCTGTAGCAGTAGTAGTGGTTGCGTCCACGCTCTACTTTATAGAGAGGAGGGCAGGCGATGTAAATATAGCCTTGCTCTACCATTGCCCGTCGATAGCGGTAGAAAAACGTCAGCAGCAGGGTGCGAATGTGCGAACCGTCTACGTCAGCATCGGTCATGAGGCAGATGCGGTGGTAGCGAAGCTGACTGGCATCAAACTCTTCGCCCTTAATGCCTAGTCCGAGAGCAGTAATCAGCGCTTGGATTTCAGTATTTTTGTAGATTTTGGCGTCGTCGGTTTTTTCGATGTTGAGGATTTTGCCGCGCAAGGGCAAGATCGCTTGAAAACGGCGATCGCGCCCTTGTTTTGCAGAACCCCCCGCAGAATCTCCTTCTACGATGAAGATTTCTGACTCTGAAGGATCACGCGAGCTACAGTCTGCCAACTTACCTGGCAGCGTCGAAGACTCTAGCACCGACTTCCGGCGCACCAGTTCCCGCGCTCGCCGCGCCGCCTCAGCCGCGTTAAACGCCTGGATGGCTTTGTCGAGAATAGAATCAGCGACGCCGGGACGGAACTCCAGGTACTCGCTGAGGACTTCACCCACCAGAGAATCAACAATGCCTCGAACTTCGTTGTTGCCCAACTTGGTTTTGGTTTGTCCTTCAAATTCAGGATCAGGGACTTTAACGGAAATGACGCCCGTTAGACCTTCCCTAATGTTTTCACCCGCCAGATTAGACTCACCTTCTTTGATTTTGTTGCGTTTGCGGGCGATCGAGTTCATCGTCCGAGTCAGAACAGCTTTTAGACCTTCCAGGTGAGTCCCGCCGTCGATAGTGCGAATGTTGTTAGCGAAACCCAACAACGTATCGGTGTAGGCATCTTCACACCATTGCAGCGCTACCTCAATTTGCACATTGTTTCGCTCACCTTGCACGTAGATCACTTCTTCGTGTAAGGCTTGCTTATCTTTGTTCATGTAGGCAATGTATTCCCGAATGCCGCCCTCATAATAGTAGGTTTCGATGTGGGGCTGATGGTTGGGCAACTCGTCGATGCGGTTGTCGGTGAAGACGGTTCTAACACCAGCGTTGAGGTACGCCAATTCTCGTAGACGACCGGACAGCGTTGTGTAATCGAAAGCAATGCCTGTGGTGAAAATTGTAATGTCGGGCAGGAAAGTGACCGAAGTGCCCGTGCGATCGCCCCCAATAGATTCGATGTGGAGTTCGTCTGTAGGAACGCCGCGATTGTATCGCTGAGTATGCAGCTTGTGGTCGCGCCAGACTTTGACTTCTACGTGTTCAGACAGAGCATTGACAACCGAAACACCTACCCCGTGCAAGCCTCCCGAAACTTTATAGCCGCCGCCGCCAAATTTACCGCCTGCGCCCAGCACAGTCATGACTGTTTCTAGTGCCGATTTGCCAGTTTTAGTGTGAGTGTCGGTGGGAATACCCCGTCCATCATCAATCACCGTAACGGAGCCGTCAGCGTTCAAGGTTACCAGAATCTCTTTACAGTAACCGGCTAGCGCCTCATCAACCGAGTTGTCCACAACCTCGTACACTAGATGGTGCAACCCTCGTGCGCTCGTGCTGCCAATGTACATACTTGGACGCTTGCGAACGTGCTCAAGCCCTTCTAGAACCTGAATTTGATCCGCACCGTAATCTGTCGTCGTCATAGGATGAAGCGCTCCTCTAGCTCGTTTGAAGCCATGTTGGACTTCAAAACATCAAAATATACCAAAATTATAACACAAAAGGGTTTGAGGGGATTTTAAGACGGTTTGAGACAAAGTTTGAAACCTGGATGGATCTGGAGTGTTTCCAGAGCAGTCTTAATTCCTTGTCCATTGAATTCTAATGAAGAAAACAGAATTTGCTACATCAATTTTAGTGTGGAGATCGGCTTTTGAGTACTAAAGTACTAAATTCTTCACCCCTCATTGTCATTTGTGGCCCTACAGCTACTGGGAAATCGGGCTTGGCGATCGCCCTAGCCCAGCAGCTCCACAGTTCGATCATTAGTGCCGACTCCCGCCTGATTTACCGAGAGTTCGATATTGGCACCGCCAAGCCGTCTCCTGCCGAGCAGCAGCAAGTTCCTCATTATTTAATTGATATCTGTGAGCCAACGGAGACGTTGACGCTGGCAGAATATCAACGGCAATCGCAATTAGCCATAGAGTGCGTCTCATCACCTGCTTTGTTAGTAGGCGGGACAGGCTTGTATATTCGGTCGATTGTGAAAGGGCTGAAGATTCCGCAGGTGCCGCCCCATGAAGAATTGCGATCGCAGCTCCAAGCTCTCGGTCAACCCCAGTGTTATGCCTTCTTGAGCCAGGTCGATCCTGCGTCAGCCTCAAAAATTCATCCCAACGATCGGGTGCGAACGCTACGGGCGCTAGAAGTTTTCTATGTAACAGGGCAACCCATCTCTCTCCAACAGGGCGAAGATCCGCCCCATTGTCCCATTCTACAAATTGGATTGGACTGCTTTGAGCCGGAAGCACTGGAGCGGCGGATTGCCCAACGGACGGATGAAATGGTGGCGGCTGGGTTTGTGGCAGAGGTCGAAGCGCTGAAACAGAAATATGGTGATCTGCCTCTTTTAAAGACCTTGGGCTACCGAGAAGTGCAGCAATATCTGGCAGGAGAAGTGGATTTAGAGGCAGCCAAGGCTTTGACGGTGCTGCATACTCGCCAGTTTGCTAAACAGCAACGCACCTGGTTTCGGGCTGATCCGGCGATCGCCTGGTTCGATTCAGAGTTGCCTGATCTGTTCACCAAGGTCTGGGATCAGGTTCAGCATTTCTTAAGTAAAGCCTAAAGCAAAGATCCCCGGCTTCTAAAAGAAGCCGGGGATCTTTACATGATGCACCTTAATTCTGACTCAGCTAAGACTTGTCACCTTCAAAAGAGTTGAGGAACTCCCGAATTTTTTCTCCGGCAACATCCCGACCACCCAAGCCAAATGCTAGAGCGATCGCCACTGCCACCGCACCCAGCAACAAACCAAAAGCTAGATTAACAATGCTGGTAGCAATGCCCATTTGTTGAAGAGACATCGCTGCTACAAACGCCAGAATGCAGACGCGGGCAGTCTGACCTAACAAATTAGCTTGACGACCGCCTGAGAGCGTAATCAGGTTAAATGCCAGGTTAGCCAGGTATAGACCCACTGCAAAGATGGCGATGCCCACCAAGACGCGCGCAGAAACTGCCAGAATGCCGTTCATTAAAGCAGTCAGAGCTGGCAGCCCCAAGACTTCTGTTGCCGTCACCACCCCAAATAGAACGATCCCCACCATAGTCACAATGCCAGCGATTTCCGCAGGCGTGCGACTCGGTACCAAAGCTTCTGTCCTAGGGGCATTGATGCCCATCCCTAGCTCATCGACGGGTTGGACAGTGCGAGGCAGAGGGGGAATGCCTAGCAGAGAAGTAATATTGTTGAAGCCAATGCTGGTCAAAATGCTGGATACTAAATCTGCGATAAACCGCCCGATAAAGTAGAACAGCGCCACAATTAGCCCTGCCGTTAGAATCTGCGGAATCTTCGTCATCACCTGATTCAACATTGCTACTGCGGGAAGGGAAATAGCAGCAATATCGAGGGCATTGAGGGCGGCGATCGCGGTTGGAATCAATACCAGCACATACACCACTGTACCTAGCAGCGTCGAGAGCGACATCCCTCCCGCAGAGCGATTAAAGCCCATGCGTGCGCCCAATTGATCGGTGCCTACTGCTGCCAGCAAGTTAGTGGTGATGCCCTTAACAATGCGAGCCACTAACCAACCGATCGCCCCAATTAGAATTGCCGTCAAAATCTTAGGCAAAGCCGACAGAATCTGATCGAGCAGATTTTGTACTGGAGCTAAAGGCAGATCCAGCGCATTCAGCACCAATGGCAAGAAAAACAGGAATACAAACCAGTAGAGGGCGTTCCCCAACGTTTCGCTCACCACAATGGGGCTTTCCCCACCCACATCCCCAGTATGCTGCTTCAACTTGTCATCTAGGTTAAAGCGAGACAAACCACTTGTTACCAGCGTCTTGACTAGCGTCGCAATAATCCAAGCAACGCCCAACAGCAAAGTCGCTGAACCGAGGCGGGGCACATAGCTGAGGATCTGTTGCAGGAAAACATTAAGAGGCGTTGAAACACTTTCAAGATGAAGCGCATTGAGAAATGCCACTAGGGTGAATGCCAAAATTAGCCAGTAAATAGCTGTAGACACCCACTTACCTATAGGGAAGGGCGCTTCACCCCGACGCTGACCTGCCAGTCCCGAAATTCGGTTGTCTATGCCCGTCTTTTTCAAAAAGCTTTGAATCAGACTTGCCACAATCGTTGCGGCAACCCAACCCACAATCAAAATAATTAGCGCTCCCAAGAAACTGGGAATGAACTGACCCAACCCAAAGCCAGTCCCTTGAAAAAGTCCAGCCGCCGCATTGGTTCCTGGCTGAACAGGTGCCGCCTGAACGGGGGCAGTTTGGGCTAGCCAAGACATTTGAAATAGATAGGACAGGTCTATCTCAGGGAAAACACCGAAACTGATTGCATTCATAGTGACCTTAAGCTGTAGATGAAGAATTCACAAAAGAAATATGAAGTCCGTTTGAGGGCTTATTGTAGAAGGATTTGTCAAAAACCTCAAGATCCTTACACAGGTGGGAAAAGTAAGATCTGAGTAAAATATTTTACTAAGGTGACTTGCATGACCGAAGCCAAAATTACAGCGATTTAAGACGCTATCATTAAATATTCCAGCGATCGCCAGTCGCTCAGTTCAAAGCGCTAAAGTCTGTTCGGAGGGTAGATTTTCAGGAATATTTACCAAACCAACCTCAGCTCAAACGCCTTGACCTTCCCAAAAAGAAGTAGAGTACTTGCCTCACTCTATGAAGCCTGCATAAAGATTTCACTGTCAGACAATAATCTTCAGTGACCCAATTTTGCAACTGCCTCTTATTAAGACGTAACTTCAGACTTAGAGGATGTCTGAAAAGTCGCAGATGTGACATCCGAGAGTCAGGGCGCGGCATTCGCACGACCATTTTTCGGTGTGTCCAAGAACTTTTTGACCGAACGCAACGCCCCTACAGATGATTGGCGATACTTTTCAGACATCCTCTTACACTTCTTTCTGAGATCAGCCTCGGCAAAAAATGCCGAATTAAGGAAAAGGTTAGGCAGATTCGCTGAAACCCACCAAGAATTTATCACTAAATTTGACGGGCAACTGGTGTTTTACTTTACCAATCCCCAAAATAAAGTCATAGATGAGCAAATCTCGCTAAAGTAGCGTTAGTGCCATCCCGTGCGTGGAGAAGATTACAGAAAAATGTCGTCTCACCAGGTTTTTGAACAATCAATACAAGTTGATGCCAGTGCCACGGCGGTTGAGAAGTGCATTACTGACCCTGTATTGATGCACCGTTGGCTCAATCCTGCCCTTCGATGTGAACCCATAGGAGATTGGAGTACAGACTTAGGTGCAAAAAGTCGATTTGTTATTCAAATTCCCTTACTGCAACCGACCCTTAACAGCGTGGTGGTGGAACGGAAACCAGGACTGATTGTGTGGGAATTCTCAGGCTTCTTTCGAGGGCGCGATCGCTGGGAATGTCTGCCGACTGAGAAAGGCACCAGCTTAGTCAACCGCTTCGAGTTCCAAATCCCTAACGCGATCGTGCGCTACGGCTTCAACACTTTCGCCTTCGATTGGACAAAGCAAGATATGCAATCCCAATTACGACGATTAAAGCGGGTCGCCGAACAAGAATATCTAAAGACCGCCACCCCCTGAAGGGGCACCCCCCCGTGGGTGCCCTGCCTCCGCCACCCACAAGGGAAATCCTGCGTACGGGTTCGTACACCCATGCGCGGAAGAGCATCTGCGCATGGGAAGATTACCTGCGCATGGGGAGATTACCTGCGTATAAAGAGGGCACCCACGGGGGGATGCCCCAACGGTTTGGCGGGTGCAAAAAATCGTTCGGTTCCAGAGAGATGAGGGCACCCACGGGGGGATGTCCCAACGGTTTGGCGGGTACAAAAATCGTTCGGTTCCAGAGAGATGAGGGCACCTACGGGGGGATGCCCCAACGGTTTGGCGGGTACAAAAAATCGTTCGGTTCCAGAGAGATGGGGTCACCCACGGGGGGATGTCCCAACGGTTAGGCGGGTACAAAAATTCGTTCAGTTCCAGAGAGATGGAACGCTGCATGGACAGCTTTTAAAGCTTTTACTCCCTCCTCTTCGGGAACGACGCAACTGATTTTGATCTCAGAGGTTGCAATCATTTGGATATTGATGCCCTCTTGAGCTAGCGCCTCAAACATTTGCCCTGCCACCCCAGGACACCTCACCATCCCTGTTCCAACAATGCTGACCTTGGCGATCGCCACATCCATCGTCACTTCGCCCATGCCCCAATCTTGAGCCGCCACTTGCAGCAACGCCTGAGCTTCTTCTGCATCAACCTGCGTCACCGTAAAAGCAATGTCACGGGTCGCCAACCCATTGACCAATCGGCAGCGCTGAGACTGAATAATCATATCGACGCTTATACTCCGATCTGCTAGTAAGCGAAAGATCTTTGCCGCCATCCCAGGGCGATCGGGCACATGCCGAATTGCCAGACGCGCTTGCTTCAGGTCGAGGGCAGCTCCTCGGACAGGAGTGGATGAGGTTGAAGGTCTATGGGCGGCAGTAGGAGAACTGCTGACTTGAAACGTTTCGCAAAGAGCCGCGATCGCCCGATCGCAATCTGCTGCATCTACTGCACAACTTACCTTCACCTCAGAAGTGGAAATCATTTGAATATTGATTCCGGCATCAGCCAGGGTAGAAAACAGCGTTGCCGCTACACCCGGTCGCCCAATCATGCCTGCCCCCGCAATGCTGACCTTGGCAATTTTGCGTTCCACCATAACCTCTGCTTCCCCAGCTGCCGGATCGAGATCATTCCTCAGTGCTGGAGCGATCGCTTCGGCAACCGCTTCGGCACGGGTCAAGGAGTTATGAGTGACAGTAAAGGCGATATCATTAGTATTCGCTTCATGAATCGATTGGATGATCAGATCAACATCCAAATCTTGCCCGGCAATTTCGCCAAACAACCGAGCCGCAATACCGGGGCGATCGGGCACTCGTAGCAATGCCACCTTTGCTTGATCCATATCAAACTCTACTGCGTCCACCGGATGGGCAATCTCCAGCCCTGCCAGCGATCGCGGCTGCGGAATGGGCGATACAACCCGCGTTCCGGGTTCATCCGTCCAGCTTGAACGCACCACTAATAGAACGCCGTAGTTACGAGCAATTTCCACAGCCCGAGGATGCAGCACTTTTGCCCCCAAACTGGCTAGCTCCAGCATTTCATCCGACGTAATTTCGGTCATGAGCTGGGCATCCGGCACAATTCGGGGATCGGTGGTCAGAATGCCAGGCACATCGGTATAGATTTCGCAGCAGTCGGCTTTAAGGGCAGCGGCTAGAGCCACGGCTGAAGTGTCGGAGCCGCCCCGCCCCAGGGTGGTAATCTCTAGCTCATCTAAACTACTGGTGCCCTGAAAGCCTGCGACAACGACCACTTTCCCATCTGCCAAATACCGCTCTACCCGTTCAGTTTCAACGCTGAGAATGCGGGCACGGGTATGATCGGCTTCGGTCACAATGCCGACCTGTCCGCCAGTCATGGAGATTGCTGGCTGACCAATTTCTTGCAGCGCCATGCTTAAAAGGGCGATCGTCACTTGTTCGCCTGTAGACAGCAGCATATCCATTTCTCGCCGATTAGGGTTGGGCGCAATGTCGTATGCCAATTTCACCAATCCATCTGTCGTTTTGCCCATCGCCGAAACAACTACAACCACCGAGCTACCCGCCTGCACAGTTTGTTTGACCCGCTGTGCCACTGCTTGAATCCGCTCAATGGAACCTACCGATGTGCCGCCGTACTTTTGAACAATCAGTGCCATAGTGCTTATGTTGTGAAGCGATCGCCAAAATCTAAAATCGCTTGCCCCCAGGCTACAACGATACCAAGATTTATTCCGGAAGTTTCAACCCACTGTGTCTCTATCCTTCGCATCTATCTTCTTCACGATACTTAACCCCCAATTCCTTGCCCGATTTACCATCGCTCCGCATAATGCTTTGAAGAGGTGCTGCTTCACCTTCGGGAGCGTCGGATGGAGCAGTGCTTCTCATTAAGGCAGTCTTAGAGCAGTTAAAGCAGGGCAGTTAAGGCAGAGCAGTTAAGGCAGAGCAGCTAAGGCTGAGTCAAAACCGTCTCTAAGTCTGGCACTTCTACCCAAGTATTCGTTTCATGGGATTGGTGCATTAAGTCCATCAGCAACTGCGAGTATACGCCCTCCCGCAACGAAGGCGTCAGCGATCGCTCCCGCTCTATCCCTTCCACCCACCGATCAACCACTCGGATAAATGGTGCCAGTCGTCCATCTTCATAAGTTTGAGGAAACGCCAACCGCTCCGGGATTTTTAGTTCTTGCAAAGCCTGCCCGTTCTGGCTGCCCATGATACGGAACCCATGAACATAGTCGCTTTGGTTATCGCTGCCCAAAATCAGCGTGCCGCGATCGCCATATACTTCCACCCAATGCCCTCGCCCTTGATAGGTCACTGCACTCAACGCCATCTGACAAAGCACGCTGTCTGCCAACTCCAGCACTAGGCAGCAAGTATCATCGGCATCCACAGGCTTAGCTTTTCCATCAGTGGGATCAACGCGGGTAGAAATCGTGGTGCTAAGCCGACCGCTTAAGCGTTTCGCGGGGGCAAACAGCCAAGCTAAGTAATCAAAACAATGAGAACCGATCGCCCCCAGTGCCCCACCCCCTTGTTCTTTGCGGGCGTACCAGTTCCAGGGCTTATTGGCATCAGCACGACCAGAGACAAGCCAATCGACTTTAACCAGTCGCTTTTGTCCCACGTAACCTTCTGCTAGCAGTTCAGCGAAACGTTGCCAAGCGGGAACAAAGCGAAACTCAAAGTCGAGGGTGGCGATCGCCCCGTTTGACTGCGCCAACTGATATAGCTCTACCGCTTCTCGGACATTCAACGCCGTCGGTTTTTCGAGCAACAGATGTTTGCCTGCTTGCAGCACCGTCTTCGCCATGTCGTAGTGCAAAAAAGGCGGCGTAGAGAGGGCGACGGCTTCAACTTCGGGGAGGGCAACCAGTTCTTCGATAGTCTGACAGACGCGAGGAATAGCATGGGTCTGGGCGATCGCTCTGCCCTTTTCTAAATCGCGGTGATGAACCGCAACAATTTCAGTGCGAGGGTGAATTTGCAGACCTGGAATATGAATCTTTTGCCCAAAACCTGTGCCCACAACCGCAACGCCAATAGGAGAGTGAACCATGATGAGAGCCAGCCAAACTGAACTTCACTATGGTAGTAGTTTTCAGCCTCAATCTCATGGCGTGTCACTAATTCAAATTGATCTAACTGATGACACGCCCTTGATGGGTTAAGACTTCTGTGCTGCCGCTTGAAATGGGTAAAGCCGAGCTTAGGAGGAGCGGACGGGTGCTATAGGAAGAGTTTCGTGGAAATGGGTGTAGTCAAGGTAGCGATCGCCATTGGGAGACTCACAAAACAAATTAACAAACTGATGATCCCACAAAATTTCATTGGAGCTAAACATGTGGCGGGCATGGATGGTATAAGCAACCGTCTCATCGGTGCCGCTAATTGATACAGCAATCTGAGCGCGTGATTTTGTCAAAGATTCTAACGTTTGCCCATACAACGGACTGTCTTCATTAATAGGATGCATAACGCTCCAGGTTAAGGTAAAACTGGGTGTCCGATTTCGTACTAGTTTAAGTTCATGAAACCGTCGCAGAAAGTTTCCTTCTTGCGTCTTTTCATCCTGCATTAAATAAACTCGAGTCTGTGCCTCAACAATTTGGTTGTGGCGTTGATTAGCGGCACGAAAGGTTAAGGTTGGCACACCGTTATGCCGTTCTATTACCGCCACCTTGCTAAAAATGATCCGGGCAGTGGGCTTAGAAAATCGGGCGAAGGCAAGTCCGGTAACAACGGCGATCGCCAACAAACTAACAATGGCTTCAGCCGTCACTACCACATGGGCGTAGCGCGTCCCCGGACTCAGCACCCCATAACCAATAGAGCCTAGTGTTTGAACGCTAAAGAAAAAAGCATCCCAAAAGTTTCCGGGTTCTGCTCCGACAATACAATCGCCGCCTGCAAGAAACAGGAATGCGAAGATAATGTTAATGAAGATGTAAGCTAACGAAACCAAGCCAATGAATCCTAGCCAAGGAACAGTCAGCATCAAATGGTAGGGGTCGCGCCAGTACATGTACCAAGCGCCCAACCCAACAATATTTAATTTGCCATCCCGGTTTTCAATGCGGCGGATGGAGGGGGGCAGGCGAGTCCGTCCTGGGTAGACCTCTCGAAGCATCCTCTTGCGGGTATCTTGAGGCGACCCCTTATGGGTATCTCGAAGAACTCGCTCTTCCCACAATCTCTTGGCTCTAGATTTCATGACACAACTCCATCAGTCCAAAGAGCAAGTGAATCTAGAGTATCGTGTTAACGCTTCTATTTCGGTAGAACGAGCGAATATTCTGTAGGGGCGAAGCATTTGTACCAGGATCTAGGCTGAGAATCTAAAATATCGACGCAAATGCTTCGCCCCTAAGCCTCTTTGGATTAGATCTCAAATGGGTTCTGTCGTTCTATCGCTGTAAGGTGTATTTTTGATGGAATTCAGGCGCGATCGGAATTTGAATAATAAACTCAGTTCCTTTCCCTAACTCAGAATTGCAGGACAGTTGCCCATGATGCTTTTCTGTGACAATTTGATAGCTGACCGACAGCCCTAACCCGATGCCCTTGCCCACTTCTTTGGTCGTAAAAAATGGGTCGAAGAGCCGATGTCGAGTGTTCTCAGTCATGCCAGACCCGTTATCGATAATGCGAATGACCACTTCATTTTCTAGAAACTCTGTCCTAATAAAAATTTTTAGCGCGTCCTGGGTTTTCAACTTAGAGGCTGAACCCGCTGAATCCGCTGAAACTTTTTGTAATTCAGAGGTATCAATACAGGTTTCTAATGCATCTATTGCGTTCATTAATAAGTTCATCAATACTTGATTGAGCTGTCCTGCATAACATTCTAAAAGGGGTAATTTACCGTACTCTTTAATGACTTCAATAGCGGAACGAGTTTTAGATTTTTTGAGTTGACTTTGCAATATAACCAGAGTACTTTCGATACCCTCGTGAATGTCTACAGGCTTCACTTCAGACTCATCTAACCGAGAGAAGTTACGCAACGATAAGACAATTTTGCGAATCCGTTCGGTTCCAACGTTCATAGACGTCAGAATTTTACTAAAATCTTTGGTAATAAAAGCTAAATCAACATCGTCTTGCTTTCTCTGAATCTCAATATCAGGTTTAGGGTAATGTTGCTGGTAAAGTTGCAACAGTTTGAAGAGGTCAGTTTGGTATTGATTGAGGTAGGTCAAATTGGCGTAAATAAAGCTAATAGGATTATTAATTTCATGCGCTATTCCAGCAACAAGCTGACCCAAACTCGACATTTTTTCGCTTTGAACCAGCTTGGCTTGAGCTTGTTGCAGCGCTCGGAGAGTTTGTTGTAGCTCTTGAGCTTTGTCGCGGTATTGGGCTTCGGTGGTTTGAATCGCGTGAAATAGCCGAGCATTTTCTAACGCAGTGGCAATCTGTCCGGCGAGGGTATTGAAGGTTTCTTGGTCGTTTTCGCTAAAGCGATCGGCGCTGCTGTCTTGAATATCTAATACGCCTAAAAGCACGCCTCGACTGATGAGGGGAACGGCGACTTCTGAACGGGCAAGGCGTGAGGTTTGGGAGTTAAAGGTGGGCGCGGTATGGGCAAGGTCATGACAAATTTGAGCTTGAAACCGACGGGCAGCGATCGCCACTAAGCAATCCTCGCTCAACGTAACATCATGATTAGGAGAATGCTCAGACTCAGCCACATTATGAAACCCGCCCGCGCTGGCTCGGCGCTGTAACTGAGCCGTGACCTCATCCCACAAATAAATTTGCACATAGCTGACTGCAAAGCCTTCTTGCACTAACTGGGTGGCTTCTTGTAAAAGGCGATCGCCATCTAAAATCGATTTCGAGAGTTCGCTGACTGCAAAGGTCATGTACCGGCTTCCTTCCAGTTCAATCGTGCGCTCTTCTAGCCCTTTGAGCAGTTTTCCCACCTGTTCTGCCATCAGATTAAAATTGGCGCTCAATACGCCAATTTCGTCCTTTGATTTAATTTTGACTCGGGTCTCCAGGTTGCCATCTGTAAACTGACTTACCCCTTCAGCTAGATCATCTAAAGGTTTAGACAACCAGCGAGCAACAATGAGTGCTGCAATTAAAACGATGGTGGCAATACTCAGGGCAAGGGCGATCGTTGCCTGAAGGGGAGCATGGATAGGGGCTAGAAACACCTCTTCGGGCTGAGAAAAAGCTACGAACCAGGGCTGGGTTTTAAGCTGAACAATGGCGACTCGCTTGTAGCGATCGGGTGATCCTGGAATTTGAGTGGTGACATAAACAGAAGGGCAGTTTTTAGTCGCTGGGCAGACCCGATTGAGGGCTTGGTCAAAGTCGGGCTGATGGGTAGTGAGTTGTTCAGGTGGAAAATTAGGCAGACGCTCTTGTTTTTGCAGAACCCTAATCTTTTCAGGAGAGAGTGGTACCAGAGACTTGAACTGCTGGCTGATGGGACTGCCATCGACAATATGAATGTGATATTCGTCTAAAACTACTACAAAAGATTGAGAACCCGCCATGTCCTGACTTTGCCTAACAATCTGTTGCAGGGCGATCGCATTGTAACGAACTGCCAAAACTCCAAAAACTTCTCCAGAAGCATTTCGGACAGAGCTGCTGAAGTAAATGCTAGCGGTTCCATCTTGGCGAGATTGAATCCGAACAGGTGAGGCATAGGCGGACTTCAAAACTAGAGGTTGCCGAAAATAGTCATCCTTGGCTCTATTTTGCTGAATATCGGGAGTGTAGGTATCAAAAACGGTATCTCCCTGTAGGTTTAACAACGAGTAAGACAAAATATTCGCCGGATCTCGACGCGCTAAGCTCCAAAATATAGCAGCAACTTCGGCTGCTTCTGGACTTTCTGCCTGCTGCTCAGCCGGAAGTTGAAGATATCTGACCACCCCTGGAAGCTGAGCTTCAACCCGAACTGTATCTAATTTAGTTTGAATAAAACTATCGAGCCGCAGGGCTGTTTGACTGGCGGCGGCGAATAGCGCTTGGTTGGCATTTTGAGTCAGGGCAGCGGCTGTACTCTGCCGAGTTACTTCTGTGAGTAAAATGATGGGCAACAGGGAAACGATTAAAAAAGATAAGATCAATTTCGATCGCAGTGAAGCAAATTTAAGGGATCGAAAGTTCATCAGGAGTAGGCTGTAAAAGAACTTTAGGCGCTGAAAAACAACCCCATGTCCTGCTCAGGATGCCCAATCGAATTATTTTTTTATCAAGTTAATGGAGAGTACCGGGCTCGAACCGGTGGCCTTTGCGGTGCGATCGCAACGCGCTACCAACTGCGCTAACCCCCCGAAGGCTATTATTTTAGCTTAGTCTTTAACCTCTGGTTTTTCTCCGCCCGAAAATACATTCAGCACTCGGTCAAGCTCTAGTTCTGAAAGATAATCGACCGCCCAATTCGCCTGCCGCTGCATCATGTGATAGGGGTAAGAGTTCGCCACCCCCACCACCTTCATTCCGGCGCGTTTGCCTGCCTCAATGCCTGCAAAAGTATCTTCAATTACCAGGCATTCTTCGGGTTGCAGCGCCAGCGCAGGATTTTGCTGATTGAGGCGATCGACGGCTAGTAAATAGCCGGCAGGGTCAGGCTTACTGGTTTTAATATCATCGCCTGCCACAATCACACTAAAATACTGAGCCAGGTTCAAGTGGTTTAACACCCACTCAATTTCGGCACGCACTGCCCCACTCACCACTGCCATTGCCAAATCTGCCACCCGAATTTTGAAAATCAAATCGGTTAGCCCCGGATAAGTGGGCACTTCTTCTAGGGCTTCGAGCTGCTGTTGATAAAAGCGCGACTTCCGCACCACCAACCCGGTCAAATATTCATCGCTCACCACTCGCCCTCGCCGCTGAAGCAAATCGTGCAGACAGGCGCGATCGCTCCTTCCTAGGCACACCTCTCGAAACTCATCAGGATTCGCCTTAAGATTTTCTTCAATTAAAATTTGTGCCAGCAGCTTCTCATGCAATGGCTCATCATTAATAATTACGCCATTGAAATCAAACAACACTGCTTTGAGCATGGGAAGGCACAATTAAAGATAGATAATCTCGTGAATGATTTCACTTGGGCTGAAAGAATTATAACTTTCTGGTGAATTCATTAAAATTAGTAAAGCTGTGAGAATATTCAGCACAAAGGTTAACGATTCAACTAAAGATCAACGATTCAACTTAGATGCATTGGGCGATCGCTTATGAAACCTCGGAAAGACACGATATTTGAGCAGTTTTTGGCTCCCTTCTTCAAGACTTTTTTGATTAACTCAGAAGAAATAAAAAAATACTATGAGAGCCGAGATTGGGAAGTAGAGAGCGATCGCTTTCGCCAGCCCAACTTTGAGTACCCTAAATACTATGCTCAAAACTTTCATGGTATCGAAAATGGCTACTTAAATCTGGGTGCCGCCTTTTCCTACGATCCGATTACTCAGCACGTTCTGCCGCCCGACGAACGATGGGTGCGGCAAGAGTTAATAGATCGCATTCGGTGCCAGCCTCGCCGGATTTTAGACTTGGGTTGTGGAACAGGTTCAACGACACGCTTGCTTAAGCAAAAATTCCCCGATGCAGAAGTCATCGGGATAGATTTATCGCCTTATATGCTAGCTGTAGCAGATGATAAAGCTCGGCAAGCAGGGTTAAATATTCAGTTTCAGCAGGGTAAAGCTGAGCATCTAACGTTTGCTGATAGAAGCTTTGACTTGGTGACCGCTTCCCTGCTGTTTCACGAAACGCCGCCAGCCATTTCTTGCAAAGTCCTAGACGAATGTTTCCGGTTGCTCAAGGCAGGCGGGGAAGTGTTGATTTTAGATGGCAACCAATCCACACTCCGGCAAACCGAGTGGCTCACCCAAATTTTTGAGGAACCTTACATCCGCGCCTATGCTCAAGGCAGCGTCGATGCTTGGATGGGGTCGGCGGGGTTTGGTGATATTCGGACAGAGGCAGTGTGGGGAGTGCATCAAGTTAGCCGAGGGGTAAAGCCGTTGACTTACACAACTACTGATCCGGTCGTTGATTTTAAATCTGTCTGGACTGATGATATGCCTATTCCGCAGGCTATCTGACCTCAGGTCTGACCATAAGCGAAGCGACTTTAATTGACTAGCTTACGGGTTCCCTTGGCAATGACTTTGCTTTGCCAGCGGCGAATGGCGATCGCTGTCCGCACGGTGGGCGGTAAATATCTGCCGCTGTTCAACAACCTATCGTCCGACACGTCTTCAACTGCTAGACGCAGATTCATACAAGTTTGGAGATCGCTAAGATGCGGTTCTAGCTCTAGCGCTCGCTGAATTTCGACCGCCGACTGAAAGCGATCGCGCAATGAAACCTTCAGCATTCGGTCTAACACACGGCTAAAGTGATCACTAACCGTCACCACATTCCGCCAGCACACTTCGCCTGTCACAAAGTCGTGGGTAAACTGCATGGGTGGCTTGCCCGTGAGCAGGTATAGGCAGGTCACTCCTAAAGCAAAAATATCGCTGGCATAAGTCGGACGCAGCGCCAATTGTTCAACGGGAGCAAAGCCCAGCGTGCCCACAAAGTGAGTGGTCGAATGACGCTCGGTGGTCATGTCTGGGTCAACAAACTGCTCTTTAACTGCCCCAAAATCAATCAGCACTAGTCGACCATCATCTTGCGATCGCAAAATATTGGGCGGTTTAATATCCCGATGAATCACTCCGTGTTGATGGATGTAGGTCAAAACAGGCAACATTTCTAGCAAGAAACGCTTTACGGCGGTCTCAGAAAGTGCTCCTTCTCGTTTCACCTCTTTCGCCAGAGTCCAGCCCTTAATGTACTCTTGCACCAGGTAAAACTCGTCATCTTCCTCAAAGTAATCTAACAAACGAGGCACCTGGGCATGACTACCCAACTGCCCTAAAATGGTCGCCTCTCGCTCAAAGCGTTGTTCGGCGCGGCGCAGGGTAAGAGGATTATTGACCTTAGGACAAAGTTGCTTAATGACGCAGAGGGGCGAACCCGGTAACTTGGCATCTTGTGCTAAAAAGGTAACTCCAAAACCGCCCCGACCCAGCACCCGCTGAATACTATAGCGATCGCGGAACAACTGATCAGAGCCGCACATCTGACCCAATTGAGTTCGATGTTGAGGCGAAAAACGCAAATTATCCAGCCTTGCAACTGATGGATTCATGGGGCTTCCAAAATTCAGGGGAAGTAGATACGATCCTGGATGGCTCAAAAAAAGAAGCTACGATTTCCGCGAAGATAGTTTCTGCCGATCATTTCTAGCTCCACTTAGATCAACTTCCACATAAAGGTTTTACTTGTTTTCTAATTCAGTTAAGGAGGCAAGTTTGACCGTAGACCTAGCTATTAACCTAGCTATTAACCTGGTTATTAAATTGTCCCGTTATAACCATCAAGTTAGCATCAGTAGTTTTTGCAAGTCCGTGAGGACACCATGAAGCAGGATCTACCGAGATACTTTGAAATACACTACACCTAAAGAGTGTAGTCGACTCTGGAACACACTCACGAGCCTGCTAAAACTCATGAGATTTTTATTCTTGCACGAATTGCCAAAAATCTGCGACATCGTAACCTAAATCGGTCAGCATTTTTCTTAAGAGCGGTAGGCTCAAGCCAATGACGTTACTATGGCAGCCTTCTAGCCTTTCGATCAGTAAACCTCCCCGCCCTTCGAGGGCAAAGCACCCGGCACAGTGCAGGGGTTCTCCTGAAGCGACATAGGCGGCAATTTGGCGATCGCTCACTTCGGCAAAAAATACCCGTGTTACTTGCGATCGCACTAAAGTTTGGTTCTGAGTCTGATCAATCAGCGCGTGCCCTGTATGAAGTTCACCCACCTGACCCCGCATTTGCTGCCAGCGATCGATCGCATCTGCTACATTCAAGGGCTTGCCATAAATCTTGCCCCCCATTGCCAGAACCGAATCGCAGCCTAAAATCAACGAATCAGCAAACCGACTGACCACAGCCTCAGCCTTACCCTTTGCCAGGGTCTTGACTAATTCAGACGGCTCGCTCATTTGTACCTGCGACTCATCAAAATCGCTAGGACAGACAAAAGCCGAAATTCCTGCCTCGTTCAGCAATCGTCTTCGGGCTGGAGAAGCCGAAGCCAAAATAAAAGGAATCATTGCTTAGTAAACCGAGAAAGAATCGACGACTTTTTTAAACAAATCAGGAACCTTTTCCCATCGTTTTTCACTCGTAGAAAGGTTGAATGTAAAGAGCTGACCCCGCCGCACGACAACGCTGGCTAAGTTGTGACGAAGCTGATCAGGGAGCTTAACGGCATATTCCAAAATGTAATAGGTTTCGTTGCCGACTTCATGGGCGATCGCATTCACCAACTCAGCCGTACGACCTGAATCTGGAGGGGCGATCGCGTTTTTCGACAACCGATAGCCCACCTCACTCGGCGTCCCCAAATCCTTCAAGGTCTTGCCTTCAGGCACTGGATTGATAATGACACTAACGTTCTCAGTTTCCTCAATGATGTCATGCAGCACCACGTCAGGGCCACCCTCAACCTTCACAGCCATCCAGCCGCTAGGGTAAAGAAACTCGTACCCGTCGTAATTATCTGCATAGCTCATTAAATTGGCAGTCACCGAATTACAGCTCTGCAAACTCAAACTCAGCACAACCAGCAGCACCGCCGCAATTCGCTTCAGCATTTCCTAAATTTCCTTATCATCCAGTCCGTCCTAAATCTTACCGTGTTGGCACCGTCTGATATATCAATTCGTAGCATTTAGCATCACGGCGATCGGTGAGAATAAGAGGAAGCGCCCCTTACTGGTGAATTGTCATGTCTGCCTCTCTCCAGCCTTCTCGCTTTGCGGCTCTGCCTCAATTGAAAGACCAAATCGACGGTTTGCCCAATTTTTCAGGATGGGAATCTGCGGTGCAGAAAGTTACCCAGGTCAATCAGGCGCATTGGTTGCCCAAGACGAACGTGCAGTTTGAGCAAATTTCGGCAGGATTTGCGATCGCACTTCACATGCACCAACCCACTATCCCGGCTGGCATTCATGGTGCTCTCATCAGTAACCTTCAGCGCATGTTCGAGCATCCTTACGAAGTCGACAACCACAACGCTGGCACCTTCCTATGGTGCTACACCCGCATGGCGGAATTTATTCCCGAATTGGTTAGCCAGGGCTGTTGCCCCAAAGTCATGCTCGACTATTCAGGAAATCTGCTCTGGGGGCTAGGGCAAATGGGACTCGATGCCCTCGATCGCCTCAAGCGCATCACCTGCGACTCCACCTATCAGCCCTATGTAGAATGGCTCGGCACCACCTGGAGCCATGCAGTTGCGCCCTCTACCCCCATCCCCGACCTGAAGCTACACATCCAGGCATGGCAACACCACTTTGCGGCTATTTTTGGCTGGGAGGCGCTCGCACGCGTCAGAGGCTTCTCGCCTCCCGAAATGCATTTGCCTAACCATCCCGACACGCTCTACGAATTTGTCAAAGCCTTGAAAGACTGCGGCTATCGCTGGGTTATGGTGCAAGAGCATTCTGTCGAAACTCTAGACGGGCATCCTTTAGCATCAAGGCATTTGCCTCATCGTCTAGTCGCTCGCAACTCGGTAGGCGAAACCGTCAGCATCACCGCCCTCATCAAAACCCAAGGCTCGGATACCAAATTGGTGGGACAAATGCAGCCCTACTATGAGGCAAAAACTCTCTCTCGACAGGAAATTAAAGGCATCTCGGTGCCGCCCCTAGTCACCCAAATTGGCGATGGCGAAAACGGCGGCGTGATGATGAACGAGTTTCCTAGCGCCTTTAAGCGCACCTGGCATGAGGTCGCGCAAGATAGCAGCGTTGCGGGGATGACGGGCAGTGAGTATTTGGAGTTGATGGAAACGGCAGGATGTGAAGATGAAGACTATCCCGAATGTCAGGCAATCGCCCAACACCTAATCTGGCAACGAGTTGACCCCAATCATTCCACCCCCGAAGCCGTTCAGTCCGCCATCCAAGCGCTTCAACAAGAAAACCCCAACTTTCACATGGATGGAGCTTCTTGGACTAATGACCTGAGCTGGGTCAAAGGCTACGAGAACGTCCTGACACCCATGAGCCACCTCAGCACACTGTTTCACCAAAAAGTCAGCCCATTGGTGGAGAAAAACCCAGAGTTAACGCAACAAACTCGCTATCGTAAAGCCCTGTTGCACAACCTGTTGCTGCAAACCAGTTGCTTCCGTTATTGGGGGCAAGGCGCTTGGACAGATTACGCCCAGACGATCTATGAGCAAGGAAAATCTATCATTGAGCGGGAGTTTTGATCAGGGCGACCCCTGGGTAAGATTTGGAGACAGTCTTTAGAAATCTTTAGCAATGATCTTGATATGACCGTTTGCAGGAATCTTAAAGAGTCCGTTGCCATTAA
>Ga0105047_10001008_pt1 | contig 49683 bp, 42 predicted proteins | sample MAT04_FD_78384 | JGI IMG/M metagenome (GOLD analysis project Ga0105047, IMG submission 78384) | Freshwater microbial communities from Lake Fryxell liftoff mats and glacier meltwater in Antarctica - MAT-04 (megahit assembly) | ecosystem: Environmental > Aquatic > Freshwater > Ice > Liftoff...
ACTATGTTTAAAAAATTATTCTTACTCACCCTTATTGCCTATGGCAGTTCATTTGGTGCAAGTAGTTCTACTACAACAACTACTACGACTATTACCGATACATACACACATGCCTACGAAGATCCAAGATCTTTAGTAAATAATACAATCAGATATATTGGCAAAAATGGCAATGCAGTTTCTGAAGGCCGCCTCAATATACTTCCGGATGAATTAAAAGTAGAAGTTATTAAACAAGGCTAGAAAAATGCCTTCGAAACACAAATTTCCGGATTGACTTGTCGTAAAATAGTTTTAGGAACTGATGGTAATTTATATACTTCAAATCAACAAGGCGTTCGAGCTTTTAATCCTTCGAACCCTGAATAACGACCTCGAATTATTCAAAAGCGATATCGTGAAGATAATTATTTTGCAAAAATGACAATCACTTCGAAAGAACTTTTTTAACTAACAAATCGTGGATTAATATTCATAATTTAAAAGAAGGTTTTGAAATATTCATACCTCCCTCATCAAATTTTATCATTGGAATTCTGGTTACCTCTGATGAAAGTAAATTATATGTAAATGATTATTATCATCCTATAGTTCAATTTGATTTATCAAATCGAACTATAGGATCATTTCATGATAGCAATCCTACTATGTTACGTAGCTTCTTAAATGAATCTAATGTAAACTTTTCTTCTATGGCTTAAGTGGTGATGGCACATTATTATTTGCTTACGATAATGCTTAGATTTATATATTTGATACTTTTAGCGGCGCCTTAATAACAAGACTTGAAGTACACGATGATACTATTAGCTCATTAGCAACAAATTATAATGGCTCAATATTATATTCAACTTCATACGATAAAACTATTTGAACATGGAAAGATCGATCATTTCATACAGAAGAATTAGCACTACCCCAACCTGCCAATATCTGTAAATCTTTGCTTGAATTAACAAACGAATATATTGCAAATAACTCAAAAACTACTGCTCATCAATCTGGTATGAACTGGAATAATAATAATTTTCCTTCATAACTGAGCCAAGCAATAATAAAAGCGGAATGGCCTAAATGCATCGCACAAAGAACTGTTGAAAATCTTAGTTGGCCGACAAAAATTGTTACTAATAAAAATGGAACATTTATATTTGTTGCTGCATATGATGTTATTTATATTTATGATTCTAAGGATAATTCATTATTAGCAAGGCTACAAACCTATAATAAGTTTAGGCACATTAATGACTTTGCTTTAAGCCCGTATGAATCTTACATATATGTCTGTTATGGAAGCACTTGTCATGGCAATCTAAAAACATTTCATGTATGGAAAAACCCGGTATTAACTGGAACAAGCGCACCACCAAAAGTACAAAATATTCCCCTGCTTCCTAATAACTTACTTGGTTTAATAACGCCGCGAGGAATTGCTATTGCTAGCGCATTGGCATTATATGTATGGCTTTTAAGAAGATAATTTAAATCAAAAAGTTATAAATCATGATTCGCACATTGTCATTCTGGCAAGGGCAATAAAAATATGGTGCTTAGCTCTTGATCCTGATGATTCTGGCTTACTATCCACGTTCCTGCGGAGATATTTTGGAGAGTGGGAAGCTTAAAACTACCTTGCAAAAAGGCGGGTATAACCTGCCTGGCATCTTAAATAACCCTAAAAATGCTTGTTTTTAAATTTGACAAATTAATTCGTGCTGGTAGATTTATTGCTATAATTTCATTTGAAACTATCTATAATTTATCGCGGGAATAGCTCAATTGGTAGAGCGTTGCCTTGCCAAGGCAAAGGTCGCGGGTTCGAGTCCCGTTTCCCGCTCCAGTTCTTATCTATTAATCACATTCGATATAGTTGTAAAACAACATAATTCATGGTAATTTCATCATATATTGCCTCTATATGTCGATGTTTTTAATGAGGTAATGCCCTTAACCCCTACACAGAAGTAATTTAAACAAGGCAAACAACGATGAAATCTATTATGGAAGAAGCATCATCCTTTACCAAAGCAATTGAACAAGCGTGGGCCCGCGCGGGTAAACCCACTGAATTTAGCGTCAAAATTTTAGAAGAAGCCAAACGTAACTTTTTAGGCTTTACAACTCAATCAGCTAAAATAGCGTTATTTTTCAATGAGCAACCTCACAAACAAAATTCACGCGCTCCATTGGCTCAAGCTCAACCTGCTCGCAAACAGTATGCACCGGCAACTCAGCAACAAGTTAAACGCCCTCAACAAGAAATAATTCAACGCACTCCTCAACCTGCGCAAAAGACTATTGAGCCTCAGGTTCAAATGGCGCAATCAGTATGGGAAGATGATATGGTTTTGGATGCTCGTCAATGGGTTGAAGATATGTTATCTACTGCTGGAATTACGGTTTCTGAGGTAAATACTAAAGTTCAGCAAAATCGCTTAATTATCTCATGGAAAAAACAAATCGCTGCAAATAGATCTGCTGAACACGCTGCTTTAAGTAGCTTGGCTCATTTATTAATGCAACATGTGCATATTAAATTTAAGCAACGTGCTCGTGGTTTACGCGTAGCTTTAAATAATAATTAAAATTGCATCTTAAAAAATGCGTTATGGTGAGGTAATTACCTCTATCACATTTGGTAACTTTGAGTTGCAAACGAAAAGTTTTAAACCAAATTGTATATCAATGGAGTTATTGTGTCTGATTTAATTAATCAACCTATTATTGCTCAATGCACCCCTTCCGGGTCTGGTGCTATTGCGTTGCTTCGTTTAACCGGCGCCGGTTCAATAGAACTTGTTGCCAAAATGAGTAAGCTTGCAAACAAGCAAACATTGCTCGAGGTTCCTACACATACCATTCATAGCGGATGGATTATTAATAACCACAACGAACCTGTAGACCAGGTTATGTTATTACTAATGCAAGCACCTCGAACATTTACTGGTGATGATACAGTTGAAATTACCTGTCATAACAACCCATTTATTATTCAAACAATTATTGAACAAGCAGTAGCCCTTGGCGCACGCCTTGCACAACCGGGTGAATTCACTCGACGTGCGGTTGAAAATAACAAGATTGATTTAGTTCAAGCAGAAGCTATTAATGAATTAATTCACGCTCAAACACAACACGCCTTAAAAGCATCACTCTCGCAATTGCGCGGTAGTTTATCGCAATGGACCGCTCAAATTGAAAGACACCTGATTAAAGCATTAGCTTTTTGTGAGGCCAGTTTTGAATTTATTGATGAAGAAATGGAATTTGGTGATACCGTTTGCCAAACCATTGAATTAGCTTTAACAGACATTGCTCACGTAAAAAAATCATTTGATGCGCAGCAACATATTAGACAAGGTATTCGCGTTGCAATTATTGGTTCGGTCAATGCAGGCAAATCGTCATTGTTTAATGCATTGTTAAATAAAGAGCGAGCAATTGTTACCAGCATTGCCGGTACCACTCGGGATTCTATTGAGGCAGGATTATATAAAAATGGTAATTATTGGACGCTTATTGATACTGCCGGATTACGTCAAACATTTGATATTGTTGAACAAGAAGGCATTAAACGTTCATTTGAACAAGCACAATTAGCTGATATTATTTTATTAGTATTTGATGCAAGCCGCGAATTAACTCCTCAAGAGGCTGAGGTATATTATGAATTACAAAAAGCACATGCGCATAAAATTATTCATGTACATAATAAATCTGATGCCATTGATATTGAGCGAGTAGACAAAGCATTGCTCCGAGCAAATGAAAATAATAATTATTTAGTTTCAAGTAAAACTCGAGAAAATATCGAATTACTTGAACAAACAATTCAACATAAAATTAGTTCGCTTTTTAATGCTATTGAATCGCCTTTCTTACTTAATACCAGACAATTTACCTTATTACTCAATTTAGAAATTGCACTTCAAGAAATTATCACCATGCTAAATGGGCCTATTGCCTATGAATTGGTTTCGTACCACATTCAACAAGCATTAGCGCAATTAAGTGAATTGACTGGTAAAACTATTAGCGAAGCCGGCATGGATGCCGTGTTTCGTGAATTCTGCGTAGGAAAATAAAATAGCCTCACACAAATAGGTAAGGCTATTTTATTTATTACTAATTATTTTTTGTTACCAGGCAAATCTTTACTTGCACGACCCAAATGCTTAAGTATAGTTATTTTTTTGCTTTTTTCTTGTGCTTCTTTTTCAGCTTGTTTGTTGTGTTCAAAATTAACAATTGATTGTTTAATCAATTCAGTAACGCTCAATTGATCGGGTGTTTTCCCCTGGTTGTTTACAAACGTGCTATCAGCTCCATGCTCTAATAATAGATCCACCTGCTCTTGCCTGCCTTCTCGAGCAGCGATATGTAAGGGAGTATCGCCATTATTATCTTGGGCATTAATATCTGCTTTTGTAAAATCTTTATTTGATGGCTTAAATATAATAAGAGCTTGGGCAATGTCGTTTAACCCGGCTTCTACTGCTAAATGCAAAGGTGTTTGCAATTGACTGTCGATTGAGTTTGGATCAGCACCCAGTAATAATAAATTACCTGCACCATCATGACTACCACCTGCCTTAGCCATACCTATTGCAACATGTAATGGATATTTATTCTGAGTTGTCCCTGGATACGGTTGATTTAAAAATATTGCATTAGTATATGCTTCTTGAATCACCGGATATTCGAATTTAAAATAATTGAGTATTAATAAATCAAGAATCTGTTTAGGTGTAAATACATCTAAGATTGGTTTAATTTGCTCAGTAACCTGTAATCTATTATTTACAATATAATTATAAATTAAATCTATAGGTGCAATTCCAGCACTATTTTTAAATTGTAATATATATATATCAGGCGCGCATTTTAAAAGCTCATTTATTACCGGCCATAATGGAATTCCAGCCGTTAAGGCATAGTGCAACGCAGTATTACCTACTTTATCGGCTGTGAACATATTTGAACCTTTTTGACACAAATATTCTATCATATCAATTATGGCATATACTCTCTGACCCAATGATCCAGGACCATTTTTCACTAATAGATGCAATGGTGTTTGCCCACTTTTATTTTGTACGTTTACATTAGCGCCTTTGAGCAATAATGCATTAACATGCTCTTTATCTAAATTTAGGACAGCCGAATGCATGTGGGTGTTGCCCTGCTCATCTTGCTGTTTTTCTAATGAATTAACTTTTTTTGTCGTTGCATTGGTATACAATGGATTACTCTGCCATGCAGGCAAGTCACTTTGCGCTTGCAGTAAAACTCCAACGCTCAGTGATAAAATAGATAATAACTTTTTCATGTCCTACTCCCCTAAATTTTCTATTTATTCTTCATCTTCTTCAATTAACGGCGTCATTTTAACTGGAGATCCTTTTTGAACTGCAACAAAAGGAATCGGTGGTTCGTTTAATCTTTCATATGTAATTTGAGCACGACCAAGCAACTCCGGATCCAATACTGCGCCGTTTTCTAATAAAAATTTAATTATGTTAATGCTTTTTAATTGTTCTGCTCCATTCTTATTTCTCAAGGCATTATTTTTAAGCCACAGAGCACGATCTGTGTAGACTTGCGCTCCCTGACCAAACAATGATCCTATATTTCTTTGATCTAACAATGTGCTTTCAGTATGTTTAATCGCATCACTAAAAAATTGAGCAATATCCTTTTGATCTCTGGTTAGTTTATTTAAAGCTATTATGTGATCAATTATTGCTCTACGCTTGATGAGATTTAATTCAGTGCTTTTAAATGCTAAATATTGTACAAAATCAAAATGTAAATCAGCGGGCAATGAAATATTGGTAATACTAATAAGCGGAAGTGCATCAATTATCTGTTGAAACAATGGAATTGCTGCCATGAATTTTACAACTTCAAATTGCTTAAATAATTCGGGTGAAAGTGTTTTCTTAACTGATTGATTATCAAAACCCGGCTTTGCATCTAATGAATATTGCACAAGATTGTCTAATGACAAGCTTAATAATGATTGAGGGCGCATGGGAGCAGTTATATCTGTGGTAACGCTCGATGCAAAAATTAATGAACTGGATGTGGCTAAAATCATATATATCATCACTATTATTTTTTTCACTTTAATCCCTTCCATTTAATAATGCTTTTTCAGCTTCTAATTCTTTTTTGGTTTTTGCACCAATATCACGCAATAATTTAGTGTAGTATTCTACCTCTGGCAGCCTATATCCGTGAATGTCGCTTTCTAAAACAACATCCAAAAATGTTCTACGGCGTTCTTTAATGTCATTCAATTGATCTAGAGTCAGCATGCTTAAAAGAAAACTCACCAATTCTTTATTATTTGCTTGCATTAATTTAAAAATGGGCTGCATCTGCCAAGGAATTTTTTTTGTGGGAGTAGTGATAACGATCGGTGAACCTTTTTCAATAAGCAATCTTACCATCTCTGCATTAATATTTGCTTGAGTGGTTGCGTGGAATAAAGGCGAATCAGTAATTTTTTGCAAAACAGGATTTACATCTGCACCATCATTTAATAATTCACCGACTATAAATGGATCTCCCTCAGCAATTAGATTTAATAAACGATCGAGATAAACAGGACCTACAACTGCTCGCATTAATTCTTCAGGCAAACATTGCCGTAATTCCAACAATGAAATTTTGCCTATGAAAAATTGGTTTTGCCAGTATTTTAAACTCCATTCTAATAAAGTTTTAGGTTGTCGATTGCCTACAGGAACTGGAGAAGTAGATGCAGTGCTTGCTTGAATATCACACGCTAATAACAATGTAATTAAGACGTATAACAACTTGTTCAACATTATTTTTCCCTATTCTTTTAATATATTTATAACCATTATAAATTAATTACAAATAGAAAATCAAAACAAAGATGAATAGTAGAGAAAAAAGGTATATATTACAGGTTTTTTAAGAAAGCAAACAACCCTCAGCCGGTTCTTTATCAAGTAAATTACAGGTTGCTATAGTTTCATTATCTGTTCCAACATGCAACACCGATTCTGTAGAATTAAATACAAGCGAATATATAGCATTATTTGGGCCATTTGGATTTTTAAGTAGATTAATTAATTCACCCGTGGTCGTGTTCCATATGCCGACAGTTGAATCAACAGATTCGGAGAATAATAATTGTTCTTCTATGCTGGAAGAAAGAGTGCAGACATCATCAGTATGTCCTTTAAGTTCTTTTATAACTTTATTGTTGCGCAGATCCAACGCGTATATCTCTCCTGATTGTGCCCCTAAATATAGAATTTCATTAAGTCCTAAGGCCAAGGTTGATAGAGAATATCTACCAGGTCTTTTGAATTGGGTAACCGTTTCATAACTTTTTGTATCCCAAATTTTTATAAAACCACTATCTAACAATGTTATTAATCGCGAATTATCTAAAGTTAAAGCTAGCTTTTTAATAGTGTGTACATCTTTCATTTTTTTTATAAGCCCAGATGTTTTGACATCCCATATACATGTAGTTTGATCTACAGCAGCAGAATATAAAGTTTGGGTTTCACGATCTAACGCAAGCGATGTAATATTATTAAAATGTTCTAAAGGAGAAGTAATATGTTCTGCAGTCTCAGTATTCCATACATCTATAAAACGCGCAGTTGATGAAAATAATCTTGTTTCATCGGCCTTAAGAACAAGATCAAATACGCGAGATTCAGGATTATTGCCAAATTTTTTTAATAATTCACCATTTATAGCATTAACAGCTTTAATCGGCATCTCGGTATGCAATGAAGCTGAATGTAAGGTTTGACCATTCGTGGTTAATGCTAATGAGGAAACACAATCGCTATGCGCTTAACCGCATACGCCAAGTTGGCGCTGCAGCATCGGTTTGATACCTTAAGCAGTAATGCTGCAGAATATTCTGACGGGCTCGGCTTGGGTTCTAAAGTAGTTGAAGTTGCTTGACTTGCACATAGCCAATAGCTGCACAGTAAGATGGTAAGTAATAAATACTTCATCACAACACTCTTATTTTTCTACAACCTAATTTAAATAATTAAATTATTCTGCAAACCATTGTTGAATATCTTTGAACGCATATAAGCGAATGGCTTGGCGCTCACGGTGCCAAGCATCAAGCAACCATTGCTCACCAGGGTGATATTCAGTTGAGCCAACAAACATTTTTAAAGGAATTATAATGCTTACAGCAGTTTCACCACGCCAATTGCAATAGCGAACTTTGATAGGATTTTTGTTAATGTAATAAAGGAATTGATAACTGTGATGATGGTACCATTTGATTATTCATACAACCCCCAAAGAAAAAGGCTTAAAAAAATTTCATTTAATCATCTTAAAAATAAGGGGCCCGTAAGGCCCCTTATTTTGCTTTTTTATGAGTAAATCAAGCGAATTTCGTCACGACGGTTAGGCCACTGAGCGGTACGGTCACCATTGACTTGTTTACCATCAGCAATAACCGGCATTTCTTGACCACGGCCAACAATCTTGATTAATTTCGCAGGAACGCCTGAAGCAACTAAACGATCACGTAATACCTTAGCGCGCTTTTCAGACAATGCTAAGTTGTACACTGATGAACCTGCTGAATGGCATGCATGCCCTTCAATAACGATAGTAGGTAAATCTTTACCTTCGTTACGGCGTTCACAAAGAGTATCCTTCACTGATTGAACGTTTTTATCTAGAGCGTCTTCTTGATCGGCACGAACCTGGAAGCTATTAAAGTCAAAATACACAGTATTAAACTTGCTATCTGCTGCTTGAGCTACCCAAGTAAAGTCGTTCGTTTGCACGCCTGTTGCGATTGAAGTGTTAACATCTGGATTGCCAGATGCAAATTCATCTACTTCATCATCGTAGTAACTATTCATATTAGTACCCGAAGTAGGGATGTCTACTTGAGTAAAGCTGTCATGAGTATGACGCGGCTGTTGTGTGGTTTTTTTATAGCCACAGCCTGGAATACTTAGTAATAGTACTGAACTTAAAAAAAATAATTTTTTCACGGTTTCTCCTCAAAGGTGCTAACGTAATTGATTTAAATTACTCAATATGCTCGAGACTTTAGCACAAATTACGGGGTTTTTCTACCCATGAGTTACAGAATCAAGTATGCTAATAAGAAAAAGAGACGTAATTAATTAAAGATTAATTGATTATACGATCTAAAAAAATTCATACCGGATTAGTTACTATGAAAAAAATCATCATTAACATAAGCCCTTGGCAGACGCGTGTTGCAGTTACACTAGATGATAAACTGCAAAACGTGTTTTTTTCAGCTCATGCTGAACGCCCACTTGAACGAGTATTTTTTAAAGGCATGGTTACCAAAGTGTTACCTGGTATTCAAACAGCCTTTGTAGATATTGGGCAAGAGAAGGCCGGCTTTTTACATATTTCAGAAATTGACCGCGAATTAGCCATTAAGCGCTTTAGCGATGACGCGCAGCTTGATGAGGAAGAAAACAACAATCCACCAACGGCTAAACATCGGCAATCAGTAGATATTGTTAATATCTTAAAAGAAGGCGAACCGATATTAGTACAGGTGAGCAAAGAACCAGTCTACGAAAAAGGCGCTAAGTTAACGACCTGTTTCACCTTGCCTGGTAGATTTATCGTTCTAATGCCAAATATACCCCGAATTGGCGTGTCTAAAAAGATTGAAGATCGCGATGAACGTCACCGCTTAAAAGAAATTGTTCGCCAGCAATTACCTGAAGGTATGGGAGCAATTATCAGAACTACTTCTGAAAGCCGTGATGCACAAGAAATTAGCAAAGATATTGGTTTTTTGGTTGAAACATGGAATGAAATTCAAAAGAAATTCAATGCGGCTAAGCCAAAAGAAAAGATTCATGAAGATATCGAGCTTTCATTACAAATAGTGCGCGACCATTTGGATGATGATGTTGAAGTAGTGGTTACTGATAATAAAGAAAACCAAAAAAGTCTTTATCAATTTATCAAGAGCATTGCTCCGGAGCATCAGTTTAAATTAAAGCAGTATGAAGGTCCTGAAAACATATTTTCCCATTATGGTATTGACAAACAAATTCAAGAAGCGCTGCATAAAAAATCATACCTCAAATCAGGCGGACATTTAATCATTGAGTCGACAGAAGCAATGACTGTTATCGATGTAAATACCGGTAAATTTATTGGTAAAAAAAGCCTTGAAGACACTATTTTGCAAACTAACCTGGAAGCGGCTCAGGAAACAGTTCGCCAATTAAGATTGCGCAATATTGGTGGCCTGATTGTTATCGACTTTATAGATATGGCATCGGGTACCAATCGCCAAAAGCTTTTTAAGTTTTTTGAAAAAACATTGCGTGAGCATGATAAATTTCAGTCAGTGGTGCTTAAAGTTTCGGAGTTTGGCTTAGTTCAAATGACTCGTAAACGTTCAGGCAAAACATTGGTTCAGCAACTTACTGATACTTGTAAAACATGCCATGGAAGTGGATTTGTAAACTCACTTGAAACACAGGCGTATCAGGTATTGAATAAGCTTGAAGTTGATTTGGCAGACCATAAACAATTAAAGCTGGTGACTATAGCCCTTGCTCCAGATGTTTTTGAGTTTATTACATCAACTGAATACAACGCTATTTTGCATTTTGAAAAACAGTTTGGTCCTAAGATCACTCTTGAAAGTCAAAAAGAATTGGCATACGACCAATACAAAATAGAAAAAAGCTGATATTCTAAGTAATCAAAAGTTATTCTAAATCATGATTATGAAGACATAATCATAGTAGGATGTATATTTGCCTTTAGCGTACAAGGTTATATGTCTCGAGCGTTGCCTTTGTAAGCGTGGAATTCAATTTTAAAGGATTATCGTGTCATCAGAGATTTCAGTTTTAAGCCACTACCCGGAATATGAATTAACTATTGGTATAGAAGTTCACGTTCAGCTTTTTACTCTCAGTAAGATTTTTTGCGCCTCTCCAAACGGAATTTGCAAGGATCCTAATACTAATATTTGTCCGGTATGTGCTGGATATCCGGGCGTATTACCGGTACTCAATAAAAAAGTATTAGATAAAGCAATTTTAGCAGGCTTGGCGACAAACAGTCAGATTACACGCAATTCTATGTTTGCTCGCAAACATTATTTTTATCCTGATTTACCTAAAAACTACCAGATCACTCAAAGCGATTTGCCTATTTGCACCAAAGGATACGTTCCTATTCGCACAGAAGACGGCAGTATTAAAAATATTCGCCTTACGCGAATTCACATGGAAGAAGATGCGGGAAAAAGCATCCATGCAGGTGACAGCAATGAAAGCTTTGTAGATTTAAACCGCGCTGGAACTCCACTACTAGAAATTGTAACTGAGCCTGATATCAATAGTACCTATGAAGCAAAGGCATATCTAAAAGCATTGCGCTCAATAGTACAATATTTAGGAATAAGCACCGGCAACATGGAAGAAGGTGCATTTCGCGCAGATACTAATATTTCAGTACGCAAAAAAGGCGCTAAAAAATTAGGGACTCGTGCCGAGTTGAAAAATATTAACTCATTCAAGTTCATTGGTGATGCAATTGAACATGAAATTGAGCGTCAGATAGAATTAATTGAAAGTGGTGGAACAGTTTGTCAAGAAACTCGTTTATGGGATACAAAAAATAAAAAAACTATTGTCATGCGCTCAAAAGAAGAAGCTGCAGATTATAGATATTTTACTGACCCTGATTTACCGGAAATTCATATTGACGATGAATGGATTGAACGAATTAGATTTACAATGCCTGAACTACCTATGCAAAAATTTGAACGCTTGGTAACCAAAGGCCTGACTCCTTACGAAGCAGAAATCATTGTTGATGACCAACAACTCGCAGCTTATTATGAACAAGCTGCACAATTATCTTCTGGTAAACAAATTGTTAATTGGATTTTGCGTGATGTAATAGGTTACTTAAAAGAACATAAGCTTTCATTATCTGAATTTAAAGTTAGCCCTGAAAAACTGGCCGCTCTTATTGAACTTATTGAAGAGGGCACTATTAACAATGCTACTGCTAAAGAAGTATTTGAAGAAATAGCTGTAAACGGTAAAAATCCAGCCGACGTGGTAAAAGAAAAAGGCCTTGAGCAAATGGGTTCAGTTGAAGAACTCGAAGCTATTGTGGCCGAAATTATTGCTGCTAACCCTACGGTTGTTACTGATTACAAAGCAGGTAAAGAAAAATTATTTGGGTTCTTTGTTGGTCAAGCTATGCAAAAAACTAAGGGCAAAGGTAATCCTAAAATTCTTCAGGATCTACTTAAAAAGCATTTAAAGTAATAAAGTAATAAATAAAAAAGCACATACATAGAATTAAATTTTTATGTATGTGCTTTTTTTATAGTTTTAAAACATCGCTCATAATAACTAAGCCACGAATACTAGTTATTAAAGGCTTAAGTAATAGAGTTACTTGTTGAGCTTTATCTTGATCGCACACGGTAAATATATAACTATTTTGAAGTGCACCACTTAAATCTTGTCCATCAATTTCACCGTGAACCCCTCGGCCTGCAACATTTTGTATCAGAGTATATGCTTTGATATCGCATTCTGATAAATACTCTAATACTGTCGTTACATATCCGTCTTCAATAATTATTTCTAATTTTTTTTGCAATTCCATTACGCACCCCATAAATATTGTATAATCACAAAATACACCGGCAAACCTATAATAATATTTAATGGGAATGTAACACCCAAAGCCATAGGCACATACAAACCCGGATCAGCCAATGGTATAGCCAATCGAAGAGCAGCCGGAACAGCAATGTATGAAGCACTTGCACATAATACGGTAAATAAAAATGCATTTCCTTGCTTAAAGCCTGTAGCATACGCAATGCATATTGCAATCACCGCGTTAACAAGCGGTAAAATAGTTGCATATAAAAATGGTGTCGTCCCTTTGTTTAGTAGACTGCGAATTCGTTTTGCAACAATGATTCCAATATCAAGCAAGAAAAAGCAAAGCATACCCTTAAACATATCAATAAAAAATGGCGTGATAGATCCAACAGTAGAATGTGGGGCAATTAAACCAATCACAAAACTACCCAAAATTAATACCACTGCATTATTAAGTATTGCATGATGAAGAACTGAAGCAAACGATATTTTTTTATCAGTTTCACCATAGTGATAATACAGAAGCACCGCAACAATAATTGCCGGTGTTTCCATGAGCGCAAGACATGCGACCATAAAACCGTCGTATGGCACAAAAAATGAAGACAAAAAGCTTGTGGCTGCAACGAAGGTCAAAACACTTACTGACCCATAACTTGCTGCGATTGCAGCTGCATCTTTAATTAAAAAATTCATTCGTAAAAAAAGATAATTCAGTATTGTCAGTAAGCTTGCTGCAATAATCGCAATGAAAAATATAAGCCAAACATTGGTAGTTATATGTGAATATGAAACTTCATATCCACCTTGAAAACCTATTGCTAACAAAACATACAGAGAAAAAAATTGTCCTAGTGGAGGTGGAATCTCTAATCCAGTCCTAAGAACTGTAGCTAGAAAACCTAAACCAAAAAAAAGAATGGGTGGATTGAGTACACTTGAAAAAATTACGTTTTGTATCATGTTAATTCACTTATATAGAAATATTACTCGCCTATGTAATCAAGTCTATATAAATTAAAAAAACGTGCACCAAAATTACTGATCTAAAAATTGTTCAGCAAATATTCTATAAACATCAATCATTTTATAGCATAAAAAATTCGTAGTTTGCTGATCATCACCCTTGAATAATGCTGTTTTAAAATAGGCAAAACAAGGCAAGCTTTGTAAAATATACGGCTGAGTAATATGCATAAATGCATTTTCATAGTTACCATACTGCAACACTGCATTATTATAACTTGTTATTAGGTCCATAATAGCCTGTGTTGTTATTGGTCCCTGCTGTTTAATAATATCGACAGCTATAAATTGCTCTACACTGTAGGAGCTAGCAACAAAAATCATTACACCAATTAATGTTATCATTATTCTATTCATTAGTTTTGCGCCATAAATAAAACTAGGTCTGAAACTTTTTGACTAATATACTCATTGGCTTTTTGAACATTTGAGTTCATGAATTGCACTAATTTTGCATATAATTCAGGGTTATCATTTGGCATATCATCACGCACAGCAATTGCAGCCTGCTCTAAATCAAAACCAGCATTTTGCAGTTGTTTCGCAAAATATGCACTTAATTCAGCATCTAATTGTTCTAATGATTGAACCTGACTTAATTGACTCTGAATTCTATTTGATAATGCATTATAAGCAGCTGCCATAGATTCAGTAGATTCTAAAGATGAACATCTAACAATTACTGCAATAGCAATTATCGCAATCATACTTATTTTATATTTCATGCTTACCCCTTAATATAACTATTTATTACAAATAGAATATCAATCAATTGAAATTAAAAGCAATTATAACATAAACAAATAGCGAATAAAGTGTATTTATAACACATAGATGGCTGTTAAAGCTTAGAAGTTGTAAACCCTTGAATTTCTTCTAGGGGAATCTGCCACTCACAACCTGCAATTAACTCTTGAATTCCCTGCTGTTAAATCATACGGTAAGTGCAGAACGACTATTTGCATACACTTAATCAAGTGCGCGCATCGAATGCCGCTAATGTTCTAACTGCATTTAAGCCCATAGGCTTTGGGCTGCAATCATTAAAGAAATATGCACAAGCATATTGTGTTGTTCTAAATCAGGTCCCAGAGTTGCTAATTGTTTAAGTGGCTCACTTTCACCTTTTTGCGTAGCAACATGCAATAGGGCATTTCCTTGCCCATCTAACGGGTCATTTATTTGCTAATGAATCTGTGAAGGTATTAATGTTTTTGTTACCGCTTGTAAAAGATCAGTCACTACAAAGGCAATACCACCGCATGGTTGAGCCTGCGGTAAACAATGATTTTGCGTTACTTCTAATCGTTACGGCTGCCAGAGCAAGCCGGCAAAATAAAGGCACACTGCAATAATCAGATAATCAATAAAGCTAGATTGGTTTTATTCATATTTTTTCCAATAATTATAATTTGGAAGCTATCTTTTTAGTAATTTCTGACTCATATCTTTCTAAGAGTTCTTTTACTTTTTCATTGCTAGCCAGTTGTGAAGGTTTTTTACCCTGTTGATCTTTAGCATGAACATCTGCGTGATGTTCTTCAACTAAACATTTGATCGTTGCCTCATGCCTATTTTCAATTGCCGCAAAATGTAACGGTGTATGGCCATGGAAGGTTTTACAATGTATTTCTGCATTCTTTTTCATTAATTTAGTTACAACTGCTGTATGCCCTTGTGCACTAGCCAGATGCAGCGGAGTTACGCCTGCGGTTTCTCGAGCATTAACTTTCGCGCCCAATTCTAATAATGCCTCAATTACAACTTCATTGCCTGTAAAAGCAGCGTTGTGAAGCGCGGTTGTACCATTACCATCTGGAATATTAACACTCACACCCTGTCTTAATAATGCACTTACCACAGGCAGCTTTAAATGCGCGCCACAACAATCTGCTGGATCGTAGCAAGCAAACTGTAATACACTAGCGCCATCCCTATTTAAAATGTTAGTTCTTACATTGCGAGCCAATAATTGTTGCGCAATCCATGCCGCCCAGGGCCCTAACCTCATACATGCATAATGCAATGCAGTATTTCCAAAAAAATCTTGGCGATTAAGTTGGTCGGCATCTTCAGTTGCTTTTAGCAAATGCGCAATCACCTGACTTCTGCTCAGTGAGGCTGCCAATATTAATGGAGTTCTACCAGATAAATCAGTAAATGTAATATTGAGGGGAGTAATCAAAGATTGCATTATTTTTTCATTAAATCCATAGTTCCCGGCATCAATAAGACGGTGTAGAACACCTGATCCATCTAAACATTTACTGTCTAAAGAGATCCCGCGTTGTTCGCACAAAAATTTGATTGTTCCGATCATTCCATTTGTTACCGCTATATGTACAGGGGCATATCCGGAATCGTTAAGCCTTGTTAAGTCTGCTCCCAAAGTTTGCAATACTTCTAATGCATTAACATCATCTTGGCCTGCCGCTATATGCACAAGTCGATTTCCTGTTACATCTACTGGGCCATTAATATCACTGGGAAGTATGTGAGCGGGAAGCAACCTCAAAAAAATATCGTTACTAGAATCACTTTTCATTGGTTGCTCAGACATTTGATGGCGAGTAAGAACTTGCAGTCGCGCAAGTGCTGTTTGGTGGGCTGAAAATATATAAGTAGGTATCAAAAATAATAAGACGAGTAATTGTATCTTCATAGTCCCTCATTTGAGCATGTGCAATCTACCAATTGCTGCCACCATAACACCAACCAGCGACCATGTATAGTAATACTATAATCATTAGAAAAATTTAAAACGTTGCCCACAAAAGCATAATTTTAAAATAATTGACATCCCCAAATTCTGATGCGTATTATTCTGATAATTTGCGCAAAATAAAAAAAGGAGCCGTGTGATGACTAATACCTTGCATTACGATTTCATGGTAAAAAAGTTACGTGAATTCTTTCAGGGCCGCGGATTTGTAGAAGTTCCAGCACAATCACGTGTATCAATTATAGCAGCTTGCAAAGATCCTAAAACAATAACTCAATATAAAATAGGCAATGTGATGTATCCATTACCACAGACAGGACAAATGTGGCTTGAATATGAATTGCTAAAAAACCCACATTGGAAAGGTGTATACTGCATTACCACTTCTTACCGCGATGAACCGGTAATTATTCAAGGCAGACACCACAGAGTATTTCCAATGTTTGAGTTTGAAGCTCCGGGTGATTTTAATGCATTACGTAGAATTGAAAGAGACTTACTATTTTCTCTTGGTTTGCCTATGCCTTCAGAAATTTCATACACCCAAGCATGCCAACGTTATGAAAGCGAATTTATTGAAGCTGAGCATGAAGCAATGTTGTGCAACGAATTAAGCCCTATTGTTAGCTTAGAACGTTTTCCAATACGTACTAATCCATTCTGGAATATGAAACAACAAGAAGATGGACTATGCAATAAAATTGACGTGTTAATGTATGGCATGGAAACTATTGGATCAGGTGAACGTGCTACAAATGTTGAGCATATGCGCGATTCTTTTTTTGATATTTTAGAAGGTCAATATTCACAACTACTCTTTGATAAGTTTAGCAAAGAGCGCGTGTTAAAAGAACTTGATGAATATTTATCACATGATTTCTTCCCTCGTTTTGGCGCGGGCATTGATCTAACTCGCTTAGAAAATGCACTGCACAAAGCTAACTTATTTGAATGTAACAATATTTACCCGGCAATTTCATCGGGTTATTCACAATCAATGTTATAAAAAGCCACAAGGGCTGCATTAAATTATGCAGCCCTTGTTTACATTTTGCAGCTTATTCTTACACTAATCAAAGTAATTAATAAAAGTACTATTAAAATTTTCAGGTTAACCATGCAGTTAATGCGATTTATAATTGCACTATCTTTTTTACACGTATCTTTTGTTGTTCACGCAGGTGAGCAAAAACCTAGAGAGCTGAAAAAACCTGGTATTGGCTCAATTGCTTTACTAGAATATCAAGACCAGCTACGATTTTGCAAGCCACCCTATCCAAATTTACCACCAGAAACAAATGTAGTAGCTTGCATAATAAGAAAAAAATTTATTCGAGATGGAATTGAGCATCCTGAGACATTCGTCTCCGTTTTTGCAAAAATCAAAGAAAAAAATAGTGAAGAAACTTATCTTGTTTATACAAGCTCTAATCGAGAACAATGGGTAATGGCTTGTGCAACCGAAATTGCAGTTTTTGATTGGGAAAACCTCCCGGATTAATCTTTTTCTATCACGTCATAATCTTGCTTAAAAGATTCTGTAAACACCAACTTTCTTTAAGTATGCGTTCCGTGCTGCTTTTTTATATTCACCAGCTGTGGCCACAGAAACTAGAGGTATATATACAACGGCCTACAATTAAATTCGCAATTTTAATTTTCGAAAACTGCTTGTAGTGTATTATAATTTTGTCCCAGCTTATTACCCTTTTTAGTATTATTTAAACCCGGAGTTGCAATTAAAAACCCATCATGAGAAGTTAGTTTTTCTTGTGCAGTATACCCAACAATAAAATCGGCATTTATAATTTTCATTGGCAGTGTATTTATGCAACAAATAGTGCGCGCACTGCCCTAAGCACATGCCTGCAAAAATAGCTCCTAATTTTTTGTTTTAACAAATACTCCAGACTTAACTATCACCGCAACTCCAAACAAACTACTGGTCAGGGCATTAATAATTTTAAATACTAATGAAGGCTGCAAGTACAACAATGTGCCATTTATAAACGTTATGAAATGAGAAATTAAGCTCAATTGCTTGAGCACCAGCGTCATGCGCTAACAATGCTGCAGCTACATAATCATTAATTACTTGTTGTTCGCTTTGTCCTGAACTATACACAGAAACTATTAATAATTGATTGTCTCTTCGCGCTGCACGCGTAGAAGCAATATCTGCTTTCATTATACCAAGATCAAATGATGCATTATCAAAGGAATATGAAAGCGCAATTTGATCAGATTGCTTTAATGATGCATATACACTGGAGTACATATTGTTAATAGCAAGTAGTCTATTAATATCTACATAACACACATTGGGAAGATCGTGAGCGCGGCTAGCCCTACTTCTAATTGATTTATAGGTAAAGACATCAAAACCCAACCTGCTTAATAATCTAATACCCATTAGATATTGTAACAGCACATGCAGGAATTCCTTAAGGACTTGCTAAAGAAAAACCAAGAAATGATAGTGGGTGCTCAACCCTATTTCTTTAGCAATACACGGATGGTATTTTTTTAAACCATTGGTTAAATGATATACAAAGCTTTTTGAAAAATCATATATTTGCACTGATCTACCCTTAAAGCAATAGACAAATTGTCCGGCGCATCATACCATGATTAATAAATTAAGTATTTTAGAAAAAAAAAGCATTAAAAGTGTCATATGGACTATAAAAAATCTTTATTTATTTTCCGTCGCGATCTACGTCTTGATGATAATACCGGTTTACTAGCTGCTGCTAAACAATCGCAAACAGTTATTCCCTGCTTTATTTTTGATCCTGCACAAGTTGGTGACACTAATGAATTTCGTAGTACAAACTGCATTCAGTTCATGATTGAATCATTACAAGACCTGCAAGAACAATTAAAAAAGCATAACGGTAAGTTATATTTATTTTTTGGTAAAGCTGATGATGTTATTAAAAAATTAATTGCTCAAGAATCTATTGATGCTGTATTTGTAAATCGTGACTATACGCCTTACAGCTTAAAAAGAGACCAAGCAATTGAACAATTATGCCATTATTATAAAATAGAATTTGAATCACATGATGATTTATTACTCAATTCACCTGAATCAATAAAAACGGGTAACGGTACACCATATGGTGTTTTTACCGCATTTTGGAAACGTTCAATCAAGGAACCCGTTGCTGAGCCAATTAATTTTAAAAAGACAAATTTTTATACTCAGTCAATTGATCTGGAAGAATCTGATTTAATATTTAAAAAAATTCTTCCTAAAAAAAATCCAAAAATTGGAATTCTTGGCGGTAGACAAGAAAGTGCAAAAATTTTAAAACATATCTCTGACTTTACTAATTACCTGAAAACACGAGATATTCCAGAATTAAAAACTTCACGACTTTCAGCGTATATAAAATTTGGAACACATTCTATTCGTGAAATATATCATCAATTTGCCAATGCATTGGGCAAAAATCATCCATTAATAAAACAATTATATTGGCGTGATTTTTTTACCCAAGTTGCCTATTATTCACCATTTGTGTTTGGGCATTCATATCATAAGCAGTATGATTCCTTACCATGGAGTTATGACAAAAAACAATTTACTGCATGGTGCGAAGGCAAAACAGGATTTCCTATTGTAGATGCAGGCATGAGGGAATTAAATGCTACCGGATTTATGCACAATCGTGTGCGTATGATAGTTGCATCGTTTTTAACTAAAGATTTACATATAAATTGGTTGCTTGGGGAAAAATATTTTGCCCAGCAGTTAGTTGATTATGACCCATGCGTTAACAATGGTAACTGGCAATGGTCAGCATCAACCGGTTATGATGCCCAGCCCTACTTTAGAATATTTAATCCGTGGTTACAGCAATCTAAATTTGATCCTCATTGTGAATATATCAAACAATGGGTGCCGGAATTAAAAAAAGCACCAATTAAAACAATACATGATTGGTATAAAACCAAAGAAAATATTTCAGGATATCCTCGACCAATTGTAGATCATGCAAAAGAAAGTGCTCTGAGCAAAATAATGTATAAACAAACAAAGAATTCATCTTATAAAATATAATAAATATATTGTCTTTTAATGGTTAATAATGATACTACTGCAAGTATAAAAATTAGTTTTTATCATAAGGATTATTATGCAAAAAATATCAGTTATCTTGTTGCTCTGTGTTGGTGTATCGATTATAGGCATCAATAAAGCAATGACTACGAAAACAACAAAAAATGCACCTCAACAAAAAATGCCGCCTAAAGTCAAAATGGTAAAGCAAGAAGTTAAAGCAGCAGAAGATGCTTCTGAGGATACAGAGCAAGAATTATCTGAAATGAAAGATAGTTGCCCAGTATGTGTATTAAATAAAAAGCTTTCTAGATCTTTTGGTAATATTGCAAATTTAAGCTACAACTATATTAGTGCATTGTTTAATAACCCTATGGAAACTCCTCCTATTGTTAGTAAAATTGATAGCACTTACACAGCTTTGGCTGAATTACTCAGCTCTTACTATGGCAACAAATCAAAAGATAAATTGGTAGAAATATTTACTCAACAAAATGAACAATTTGCACAGCTCGCGCGAGATGTTAAAGAAGACAATAAGCAATTACTAAAAAACAATATGCCCAATATGACTGCAAATGCTAAAAGCATAGCAAGCATGGTAGCTTCATATAATTCTAAAGCAAATCCTCTTGAAATTACTTCACAATTTGAAACCTTATATACATTATTATTAAACGCTGCGGTAAATAGATTTAATGGCGATTGGGAAACTGCTCTTGATGTATATGACGACATCACCATTGCAGGCCAAGAGCTAGCAAGCACTTTTGCTTCAGATATTATTGATGCATATCCTGCACGATTTAAATAAAAATAATTTATCAATAGGAAAAAATTATTGCAAGTTTGTTCCTTAAGCCTGAGAAAGATTATGTCTGAAAATGCGGTATTATTATTTCCTCATCATTTATTTGAAAAACACCCTTGTATTAGCAACAAAAATGACATTATTTTATTGGTAGAACATCCTAGGTATTTTTCAGACTTCTCTTTTCATAAGCAAAAATTGATACTTCATAGGGCCAGTATGAAGGCATATCAAATAATGCTTGAAAAAAAAGGATTTAAAACTTTATATATTGATCATTCAAAAAGTTCTGAGCTTTTTTCTATCGCAAAAAAAAATCAGATTACTCATTTTAATAGTGCAGATTTTATAGATAATCCATTTAAAGAGCAATTTGCCAAAGAATGCAAAAAGCATAATTTAACTTTAGCAATATATTCATCTCCTATGTTTTTAACACCTTTAGATTTTTTAGAAAAAGAATTAGGAACAAAAAATCGCTTTTTTATGGCAAGCTTTTACATAGCACAACGAAAGCGAATGAATATTCTTGTAAAAAGTGGCAAGCCGGTTGGTGGTAAATGGAGCTTTGATACTTTAAATCGTAAACCACTTTCTAAAAACCACGTTTTACCTAAGGTTACCATTCCTCGCAAAAACGATTATGTAAAAGAAGCAATTCAATACATTGAAACATTTTTTTCTAAAAATCCTGGTTCAATTAATGATTTTTGGTTTCCAATAACACATCATCAAGCTAAAATTTGGTTTTTAGAATTTTTAAAAAAAAGATTACATTTATTTGGAACCCATGAAGACGCAATTAAGAAACATGAATCAATAATATATCATTCCGTTCTATCCCCATTATTAAATAATGGCTTATTAACTCCTGACTATGTTGTTAACAGAACACTTGAATATGCTCAAAAAAACTCTATCTCTATAAATAATCTTGAAGGATTCATTAGACAAATTATAGGTTGGCGAGAATTTGTACGTGGAGTTTATTTATACACGGGAGAAAAACAACGTAAATCAAATTTTTTTAATCATGTTAATAAACTTCCCTCATCATTCTGGAATAGCACTACAGGTGTTGAACCAATAGATAATTGTATTAAAAAAGCAATAAATCATGCATATTGTCACCACATTGAACGGCTAATGATTCTTGGTAATTTTATGCTTTTATTAGCCATAGATCCCAATGAAGTATATAAATGGTTCATGGAATTTTTCATTGATGCATATGATTGGGTTATGGTACCTAATGTATATGGCATGAGCCAATACGCAGATGGTGGACTTATGACTACAAAGCCATATTTTTCAGGATCAAATTATATTAAAAAAATGAGTGACTTCAAAAAAGGAGATTGGTCGGCGTTATGGGATAGTTTGTATTGGTATTTCATTTACAAAAATCGATTAATTATTGCCTCAAATTCCAGATTAAAAATTATGACTATATACTTAAAAAAAATGAATCATATTAAACTAAAAGAACATATTTATAATGCAGAAACATTTGTAAAAAAATTTACAAAAAACGCACATTAAATTTTTTGCACTTTCAATTTTGAATAATGTTTTATAATCTTAAGTAACACAGAAACACCAATAACTGGTACTACCCACCAATATTTTTGTAATCGCTCATTAAATGTTGATGGTTCCCTGGATTGCGCTTGAGAATATAAATCAGTGGAAAAAGCAACCATAAAGTCTATCCCGTTTAAGAGTTCATCAACAGGTAATGCCTCTAAACGATTATACATATCAATAATATCGGTAATGGTCACTTGTCGTTCTGGTTTTTTATTTACTTTATTTATTATATAATTTTTATATGCCTTAAAAATCATGCAAACAATTTCACGCGTCCATTTTTCATTATCTAGATACTTAAAATGCTTTAATTCTTTAGCTGAATCAATTAAAGTTGTTATATTTCGGTCATGTTCAAGTTGCGTATACAACCGTTGTAAATATGAAGAACATTCATCGCAACGCTCATCAAATTTACAATGTAATTGATCAAATTCTTTAAAGAACAATGCCGGATCTTCTATTTGTAGCTTTTTTAATAATTCTAATGCATTACGTAAACGTTCAAATGTATAAAAGCGCATAATGACATTATTGCTGCTTGTGGGACCAATTAATTCTCTATCGATAACTTTGTCATTAATATCTAAAATAGATTTTTCTAATTCATTAATTGCATAAATATTAGTAAACATAAAAACGCTTTTTGTGATCAAAAATACTTCTTTAGTAAATTCTTCTACAAACAGCTCATCTTCTAATGCAGTGTATGCGTGAAAGTCTTCCCAAACAATAAAAAGCGGCTTGAGGCTTTTTGTTTTTATTATCTCTTGTATCGATAATTTAATACGTTCGTGACTAAACGAGCTGATTGAAATACGCGGAATTAAAAAATCAAGCCTAGCCATCTTTTCACTCACTTGTTCAAGAAGTGAAATAGTATGCTTTAGCCGTTCGATTAAAAAATACCTTCTATTAACTAAATTTGTAAATGATGACACGTACAAGCTTGGCGTATACCAATCTAATGTATTAGCCTGTTGAACAATACAGATAAGTATACCAATTATAACTTTACCTCTCATTTCACTTCCCCTGAATTAAATTATTTATATAACTCGCAACATTAACTGCAGGTTTGTAAATCCAAGACATATAATATGCCCAACTGAGGGAACTTTCATTTTCTATTTTTTGTACAATATTCAAAACAACCATTGTTGCACGATCTATTGCATCGAGTGATTCTTGAGTAGTTAGCAAATCCATTTTTTCGTATATATCAGTTAATTCCATAATTTCGCTATTTAACACGTGGTTGGATGCTGAACTTAACTCAAAGTTGGTCATTAAATGTTTATAGGTAGTAAATACCATAACTAACATCTCTTTTAAAAACTTTCTATCTTGAGCATACCGAAATTCGGCCAAATCTTGCCAGAGAATAAAAATAGGTTCAATCGATTGTTGCTTAATCATATGTATTTGAACATCTTTTACTCTGCCATGCGTAAGTTGCTGAATTTCGTCTTCATCAACTTCATAACTACCAAATCGAGTTGATGCAGTTTTTAACACATTAAATACCCGTTCTAATCTATGGATCGTATAAAAACGTGTCATAATGTCATCAACATCAACTGTTTCTTCAAAATCATCAAAGAATCTATTTGCAGTCGATTCGCCTGTTACTTGATTATACATACGATCTATTAATGCAAGGTAATAATCGCGCGAGTAATGATCGTTTATAGGCATTTTTTTTCTATCTAATGTGCCTTGATATACCAAATGCAAAACATGAAAAACTTCTTTAATAAATTGCGATTCAAAAGTTGGATGGGTAAGATGTTTAAATTCTTTGAATTCTTTCCAGTGAGTAAAAAACAATTTAGTGTTAATAACAGATTCTATAAAATTGAAATTTTCCATTAATTTTATAACTCGCTGCAAACGAGCAACTACGTAATAACGAAACATAACCTGCTGAGAGTACGGAGTTATTTTATAAATATCATTTGAGTCAACAGGCATCACTTGATTGGCACCAAATGAATTACCCATTAAGATAATGCCTACTATAAAAATAATAATTTTGTAACCCTTATTATTCATTAGCCTGCCTCACCTTTTTTAAAAATTATTCATTAGTGCTCAGCGTATATAAACACGCAATTGAAGAGCAATAAAAAAAAATATTTTATATCAACTAACTCAAAAAATATAATAATAATTACTAATATTTAAAGAGTATAAAAAATAGCCATTTAACAATAAATGTTTTTATATACGGTCAATTTTTTATTTTTTAATCTTTAAGTTTCACAGCTGATAAAATAATTATTCTCAAAAAACCCTTATAAAATAAGCATTTTTATATATAAAAAAAATCACTTTTTTGTTGAATCATATTTTCGTCAAGTAGTTGATTCAATGCCCTTTCTATTCTCTCAGGAGTTCTATCAATTAATAAAAACAAATCCTTTTTACTTACTTGTTTTTGAATTAATAATTTTAAAACCATGCCACGAATTTGGCGGTCTGAGCCTTCAAATTTTGATTGTACTGCGTGATGTGCGCTTTTTCTGCTAGGGTTTGGTAATTGCTTTTTAAGCATCACCCCATAATCCATCAATGCATAATACCAATCACGCGCAGATGCATGATCAATAGCTGCTTCAATTAAAGGTAACAATTGCTTATCATGGATTTCAGTTTGATTAGAAAAAAAGAATGTTAAAAATACTGAACGTATATTTGTTTCTATAAAAATAGTGGGCTTATTATAAGCAAATGCAACAATTGAACCAGCCGTATTGGGTCCGATTCCAGGAAATGTAACTAACATTTTGGGGCAATCAGGTAAAATACCGTTGTATTCATTCACAACTTTTTTTGCTATCTCATGCAAAAATTTACCTCTTCGATTATAACCCAGGCCCTGCCATGCAAATAATACATCTTTTAATGATGCTAAAGCTAATGAATTAAAGTCAGGAAAAAACCTAATAAACTCAACAAACTTTATTGCTACACGCGCAGTTTGAGTCTGTTGCAACATTACTTCCGAGACTACAACCTTATATGGATCTTTAACATGTCGCCAATCAAATGATCGGCCCTGTTCACGATAATATGACCATATAACTTTTTGAAAGTCAGCAATTTTTTGTAGATCTACCATGGCTAATACACGTAGTAAAATAATAATTAATTTTAGTAAGTATATCAGTCATTCATGGTAAATCACACAATTAATGTTTTGCTGTTAATATAACCAATAATTTAGTTATTCTATTGGGCATTACATCCACGACTATCATCGATTCCAGAAATTTTTAATTCAACTTTATTTTCTAATAATAGTGTTAATAATTTAACTTTACATTCACTTTTTTTAACTACAGATGATGCAGTTGCTGCAAACAAATCCAACGCAGTTCCTAATCTATATGATCCATTACCATAGATCTCAAACAATGCACATGCAGTTATTAATTGCCGCCCAGAATCAGCTACATCTTTAAATATAGTATCTAGGGTAAAATTTCTTCTACCACCCGATGCAAACATTATTGTTGATTCTCTATTTATGGAAGCTTCATCAGTAACAATTTTCAAACTACTTTCGACAAATCTTGAATCGCTTTTTTCTTCTAGTTCACTAGATTTGACTTCAGCTTGAGTTGGTTCAACAACAACTCTTTCTTTTAGTCGTAATATCCATTCAGTTCCCTCTGGACAATTTCGTAAAAAATAATTAAACAAACCAACCTCCAAGGCTGTAATATTAACTCTTCCTCGAGGCAAATCTCCAAATAAAACACCCAAACCATTTTCAACTTCTTTAAAATTATTTCCAGTAAGATGAATGGAATCGCAATCGACACGGAAAGTTACTTTTTCCTGAGGATCTGGCATCACGAATGAATAAAACTTGTTACTGCTTGGTAATTGTAAGGTAGCGGTGTAATTTTTTTCTGCTCCTTATACTACGGTCCAACATATAAGCAAAATAAAAATATAATTTTTACAATTCATTGAATTTCCCTTTTTTAAAATATTAACCCACTTTCTAAATTAAAAATAAAAAAAAAGATATAGAAAATTCAATAATTTTATTAATTCTTAAATAGAGTAGGGAGAATAAATACATACAATTTCTGTATTTATGCATTCGTGTACTTATACAGTATTGGCATTATATATTTAAAATGTGTAAATACAAACATCCCCATAATTTAGGCTTTTCACTCAAAAAAAATTAAGCAAAAGACGAAATAACTCAATAATTTATAATTATGAGTTATTTTGGTAGCAAAAACACATGCTCTTTAAAGTCTCAATTATCATCATTACTGCTAATAGCATAATTTAATCCTTTAATGTAACGACAATTTTTAAAATTATTGCGCTTTATACAATTACCATATTAGAGTGTATTGCATGTCATGCAGGTATTTACTAAAATACACACAAAAATGCTTTAATCAGGATAAGTAATGAAAAAAAAAATAGTTAAAAAAACTCAGACTTTTAGTGCAAAAAAAAAGAAATCATTTGGAAGCCATCCGCTTTTACAATACCTTGCACCTGAAATAAAAAAGCAAACTATACAAAAGCAAACCTTGAAAAAAGAAGCTCAAATAGTTCCCGCAACGCAAATAAAAACTGGTTTAAAACAACGAATTACACTTCATTTGAGTGTAGAGCTCATTGATCGTGTAAAAAATGCTGTATATTGGGAACCGGGGTTAACAATTGCTGGCTTTGCAGAAAAAGCACTTGAGAAAGCAATTGATAAGATGGAAAAGGAAAAGGGTGCGAGTTATCCAACTCGCCATGATTATCGTTTAAAAGGTGGAAGACCCATAAGGTAATCTTTTTTTTGGTAAATACTGAAACGTGTTACATCAACAAAACCTAATTTTTTATAAATTGGGTAGCCTTGTACTGAAGAAAATAATAACGCATGTTTGTTGGTGGTACTTTTATTAGAACTCAAAATAGTTGAATTTATTATTTAATTTTTTTTACAGTTAACACTGCTTAAATAGTATATAAAAAGGAAGCCTATGTTATTAGTTCTTATTCAATGCTGTATTTTAATTGCTTTTTTTATGACGGGAGCATTTATCGTTTCGGTATATAAACAAGATAATACTGTTGCAGACATCGCCTGGGGTGGTGGATTTATTCTGATAGCATTATTTACATTCTTTAAAAACAATATGCATCTTTCTCGACATATATTAGTAACTACGCTTGTTATTTTGTGGGGGATTAGACTGGGCGTTTATTTATATCTGCGCAATAAAGGCAAGGGTGAAGATCCACGATACAAAGCTTGGCGTCAGCAATGGGGCAATAATGCATTGCTGTATAGCTTCTTATATGTGTTCACGTTGCAAGGTGCTGTGATGCTCATGGTTGCTTATCCAATTATGTTTATAAATAGCAGCATAGTTCCAGGATTAGCTTACTTAGATTTTATTGGTTTGGGTATTTGGATTATAGGATTTATATTTGAATCAGTTGGCGACGCACAATTGTATATGTTTACGCAAGACGCTGCAAACAAGACAATGGTAATGCAAACGGGGCTCTGGCGCTACACCAGACATCCGAATTATTTTGGTGAGAGCTGCATGTGGTGGGGAATATTTATTATTGCACTTAATATACCACTAGGCGTTACCGCTATTATAAGCCCGGCACTTATAACCTATTTATTGTTATATGTTTCAGGAATACCATTGCTTGAAAAATCGTTAGAGAAAAATCCTGAATATAAAGAATATCAAAAACGAACAAGCGCCTTTATTCCTTGGATTCGTAAGTAGTCGTTACATGTATTATTTATGAACCTATATTGTATTCGATTGCAATCATCACGCTAGATAAAAGAACTAAAGTAGTTTTTCCATTTTCTTTTTTTAGTTCTATGCCCTCAGGCAATGCATCACATTGAGCTTGATTGTGGATATACCCAATATAAACAATACCATATGTCTGTAGCAATTCTGTTCGGTAAAATTTTTACGCTCACACGATGCAATGCAGTTATTAATATTAAAAAAATATTTTATGCATTAATTTTTTTTTCTTTTGGATTCAAGATAAACCATTTAATTTTTTTTGGTAATCCTAAGATAAGAATAAATGTGCATAAATAATATTCCCCATGTTTCACATCTACAACTATAATTCTTTCTTGATCTTCTTCGGCTTTAAGCCTTCTTGTTACATAGCTACCTGTTTTGCCTTCAGGCAATTGAACCAGACCATTTTCACACAGTCTTAAAGTAAATTTTTGTGTAAGAATTCTTTCATAATCTTCTAAAGCTATATCTCTATAATCTACGCTAGGCGTATCTGAATCGCTTGATGAGGCAGATCCAAAATCAACAACTTTATTATTACCACTGCTATCAGAAAAAGATTTTGAAGACGAACCAAGAATTTCACCCTCAGAGCCCTTAGGGTTATTTTTTATTGATACTTTTGGGCTACCCTCTTTATTGCTAATTTTTATTGTTACTCCCCAATTAAAACAAAGTGTTATTGAGTTAGTGCCTATCTTAGCACTGTAAGTTGTCGGATCGGGTGATTGTGTAAAAACTGGTAAACCAGCTTGCTTAAATTCACCCAATTTTATACCATGCTTCCAAAGCATTCTAACAGGCTCTAAATTATGTCGAAGTGCATCTTGAACTGCCTTTAAATCATCTTTGTCAACTGCTGCACTTAACGAAGTAACAGATAAACTTATTATAAATATATTCAATTGAAAAATTTTCATACAACCACCATACATTAATATTATCCATTATTATTTTGAAATAATAATAGTATACAATTGTTTAAAAAAAGATATCTACAAGAAAATATATCACTTTTGAAACATTAAATTGTATAACATTAATACAATTATTAAGGATTAGGGGTTTGGCTTTTTGATTTTTTGAAAAGCCCATTCTCCTTTAACCTCGCCCATAAGCGCAATTAAAGCTCTTTGCTCTTCAACATTAAATTTCTCGGGTGTATTGGCAAATAAATCTGCTAACGACTTTTTATGTCTAAGTTCAGCTGAATTTGCAGCATTATTTTCACCAGATTTTGGATCAGAATTATTATCTGATCCAATTATATAAATTGACGATACAATTAATAACCAACTTAAAAAAGTATACTTCATCGCTTTCCTTATTTAAAAATAACCCTCGTTACTTTTTCTCAACACGCCCAACACGTAATTTAAGTAATTGGCTTGGCTGTAATACTTTTTTAACAGCTTGTTTTACATCGTTGATAGTTATATGTGCCAATGATTGTGCGCGATTGTCAAAGTAATTTGGAGCAAAGCCATATTTATCTAAGAACAAGAATGCACTTGCAATCGATGAATTAGATTCAAAATTGTATACGTTGGCATTAATAATAGCATTTTTTGCTTCTTCAAATTCTTCTGGTGTTATACTGTCAGTTACCGTTTCTAATGTTTGAGAAATTACTTTTTCTGCTTCTGCTAATCTATCTAAAGAAACAATTGTCTTTATAAGCACCATTCCCGGTTGTTCATTGGCTGATGAAACCAACGAACCATTAATAGTGTAAAACAACCCGGTAGCTTCACGTAATTGGAATAATTTCGAACTCATTGAACCTAATGCTCCGCCACCTAATATTTGATCAAAAACAAGCAATTTATCGTACTCAGAATTTTTACGATCGATTGAAAGACCTGCAAAACATAAAGTAACTTGATCGCGATTAATAGGATAATTTACTTCTCTACGCTCACAAGCTCGCAGTTGAGGGAATTGCATTGCCTCTACAAGAGAGCCTTTCCATGTACCAATTGTTTTATCTAAAACCGATTTAATATCACAGGTACCAAAATCGCCTACAATTGCAAATTTTGCACCATCGGGTGAAATGAATTTTTTATATAATCCCTTTAAATCATCGACTGTGATTTTCTTGATAGTTTCAGCTTTACCTAAGTTATTCTTACTATAAGGGTGTCCACCATATAATTCTTCGCGCAATAATTGGCCAGAGATGTAACCTGGTTCATCCCAGAAGTTATTAATGTCTGCCAATATTTGAGCGCGAACTTTTTCAACACTATTTTTATCAAATGTTGCTTGGGTTAATACTTGCATTAATAATTCAAGACCCAATTGAAAATCAGCAGATAGCATTGTCATGCTAATTCCACCAGGAAATGCAGAAAGCGACATACCGCGAGATTCTAATTCCTGAGCAAATTTATTGCCTGGATACTTTGCAGTACCGTCAGTCAACATACGGGTCATAAAATTATATAATCCCTGTTTCTCTTCATCGTCATAATAACCGCGAGCCTTAAATTCTAATACCAAGTCTATTTTGGGAGTAATATTAGTTTCATGGTATAAAACCTTTATACCATTTGGTAATAATGCTGTTTGAGGCTTAGGAAATGCAAATGCTCCCGGTTGCTTTGCAACTAATTTTTTTGCATATACAGAAGGCTCAACCGATGTGTTCCTGATTCGAGCTTGTAAAATCTCTTTATCCAATGCATCAGATGCATTTTGTACCTTGCCCCACTCTTCATGCTCAGATTGCGGTAATGGGAGTATATACCCCTTGTGAGTAATAGTTGGTCTGAAATGTTGCGCAAGAGTATGTTTAATTTCTTTAGCTAATTTTTTTTCTGATTCATTCAAATAATTAAAAATATAATTAGCATCTCGCGTTGCTAAATAATACTTACCAATCTCATATGCTTGGTTGCTCGCATCCTCTAACAGGTTATAAAACTTCATCTGAGCTTTTTTAATTGCTCGAGTTAACTCAGTAGCGGGAATACCATTCTTAATCAAATCTTCTATCTGGCTTTGAATAACTTCGTTAATCTTATCAATATCAGCTACTGATTTTGGTTCGTACGCTATAAAAAATAAACTATATTCAAATAAATCCCAGGTAAATGCCTCAACAGAAGTAGTTAAATGCAGCTCTTCTACTAGAATTTTATTCAACCGTGATGCTTTGCCTTGTCCTAACAACCAGCCAAGTACATCAAATATATAATCTTTTTTTGATTCAACGCCCGGCACCACGTACGCAAGCATGACTTGTGGTTGCTGAATATCACGATACATAGTCACCGATTTAGAAATTATATCACGATTTAAATAGCTTTCCGGTGCTTTATAATCAGGAACTGCTTTTATGTTGCCAAAGTATTTTTCTGCCAGATTAAATACTTCTTCCGGTTTTACATCACCAACAACAACTAAAACTGCATTATTTGGCACATAATGCTTTTTATAAAATTCAGTGAGCTCTTTAGAAGACACTGACCATAAATCCTGTTTAAAGCCAATGATAGGATAGTGATACGGATGATCTGCAAAAATTGATGTCATCATTTCTTGAGCTAAAGACAATACATAATTATCTTTTCGCATTTTTAATTCTTGAATTACCGCCTTCATTTCTGAATTAAGGTGATCATCTTTGAATGATGCATTCACCATGCAATCAGCAATGATTGGTAAAATTTCTTTCCAATTTTGGGTGGGAAGATTAAATAAATACCCCGTATAATCAAATGAAGTAAATGCATTGCAATTTCCTGATAATTTATGAACAGAGTCATTAATATCAGATTCAGTTAATTGCAATCCCTTGCCATCTTTAGATTCTGTGCCCTTAAAAATCATGTGCTCAATTAAATGTGCAATACCTTTTTCGCCCGATGCTTCATCTTTTGAACCAACGTCGTACCATATTTGAACAGAAACTTTTGGTAAGTTATTTGCTGGACGTACTAAAACCATGAGTCCATTGTTTAATTGATGAGTTAATACCGGTTTTACATTTTTCATAGTTCTGTAACATTCCTTAGTCTGCTCAGCTGTACATTGAGCAAAACTTATAAATAATAATATCAAAATTAATATTGCATTCATTGAAGTATCCTTTTTGCCTAAAACAAGTGGTTACCAAAGATATCTACATGCTATAATTTTTGCAATATACTTAATCTACTCGACCCACATAGAGCGTAACTAGCTTATTTAAATCTAGCACTGAATCTACTGCTCGCTTGACATCATCCATTGTAGTTTTTTTCAACAGGTGCCAACGGTTTCTAAAATAGTCAGATGTTAAACCAAAACGTTCTAAAAACAATATTGCTTCGGCTATTTGTGCATTAGATTCAAAATTATCAATCAACGCATTAATTAGCGCTCGTCGTGCCATATCTAAATCTTGTTCAGTAACACCTGCCATTGCATGTTTAATAGCATTATAAACTAATTGTTGCGCATTAAATAATTGCTCTGAAGAGACGATAGTCTTAACAAGTACCATTCCGGGTTGTTCGTCTACACGTGCAACTAAGGTGCCACCTATAGTGTAGAACAATCCAGTCTGTTCACGCAGATCAAACAATTTTGAATTCATTGAGCCTAATACACCACCGGTAAATATTTGATCAAACAATACCAGTGGATCATAATTTGCATCAAATCGGGTTGTTGAAAAGCCCCCGATTGACAGCACTATTTGATCACGGTTCATTTTATGTTTAATAACATGTTTTTTAAGTGGTGCAAGTGTAGGAAATTCCATATCTTCAACATGCGATACCGGCCAAGCGCCCAATATGTTAGTCACCACTTCTTTAATGTCATAGCCATTCATATCACCAACTAACGCTATCATTGCAGAGCAGGGAGAAACATATTTGTTATAAAAATCTATTAAATCTTTTTTAGTAATCGCTTTAATAGATTTTTTGCTACCCAATAACATTTTGCTATACGGGTGGCCTTTATAAATTTCTTCTCGCATTAATTGATCTGCGCACTCAGTAGCCGAATCCCAATAACTATCAATTTCACATAAGATTTGTTCGCGTACCTTTTCCATTGCTGCTTCATCAAATGTGGCATTGGTCAACGCTTCTAACAATAGCTGTAAGCCATACTCCAAATCTTTGCTTAACAAACTTAGGCTAATAACACCAGGACTAACAGAAAGCATCATGCCGTGAGAGTCAAGCTCGTCGATAAATTTATGAGCTGTATAATTTTTTGTACCCTCAAGCATCATTTCTGTCACAAAATTAAACAACCCTTGTCGATTTTCAGGATCATAATAACTTTGTGCTTTAAAGGTTAAGATAATCTCAATTTTCGCAATACCCGCATTATGTGACCACAAAACGCTTAATTCATTTGGTAAAATAATTTTTTGATATTCTGGAAAATTAAATTCTACCGGATCTTTAATCTGTATCTGATCACTGTACAGCGCTTCTTCTACTGCAGAACCCCGTTGCTTTGTTTGTAACGCTTGTTCATCTTGTTCATCAGAAGTTTCTTGCATTGACAGCCAATATTGTTTTTCATGTTTAGGGAACGGAAGAACTGTCCCTCGATGAGTTATACAAGGGCGCAAATATTCCTTCAAAAGCTGTTGAATTTTAGTTTTAACCTGTTGAACGTCAGTTTGTACATAATTTAAGAGATACAGCTCATCATTAGTTGCCATATAACTCTCGCCCCATGCATACGCAAAACGCTGCATGTTTTCTCCTAAACTAAGATGATCCATTTCAACTTTTTTAATAGCCCTTTTAACTTGGTCCTCAGGAGTATTCTGAATAAATTTTTGAATTTGTTCGTGAACTAGTTGCACAATAGTTTCGATATTTTCTTTTTTGATAGGCTGAAATTGAACAATCAATAAACTGTAATCAGCCAATTCATAATTAAATGCTTCAAAATCACTCGCAAGTTGTAGCTCATCCACTACCTTTTTATATAACTCAGCACCTTTACCAGTTCCTAATAGCCACGAAAGAACATCCCAGTAAAAACATTCTTTTTTAACAATTCCCGGAGTGACCCAAGCCATCATTACAACCGGTTGAGCAATATCACGGTATATTGTAACCTGTTGGGAGATAATATCTGGGTTACGAAACGCTTTAACCTTATTATATGATAAATCTTTTTCAATGGCGCCAAACGAAGCTTGAGCTAAATCAAATACCTCTGATGGATCTACATCGCCTACAACAAATAGGGTGGCATTATTAGGAATATAATGTTGCTTATAAAAGTTAGTTAAACTGGCAGGCGTTATAGACCAAATATCCTGCTTTTTACCTATAATTGGGTAATGGTACGGGTGATCAGAAAAAATTACTCCAATTAATTCCTCAATTAACGTAGTTGCATAATCATCACGATACATTTTTAATTCTTGTACAACGGCTTTTAATTCAGCATTTAACAAATCTGGCTTTAAGGTAGCATTACGCATACAATCAGCCAAAATATCTAGGCCAACCGCCCAATGTTGGCGGGGAAAGTCAAACAAATATGCAGTGTAATCATATGAAGTAAATGCATTACAATACCCTGAAAGTTTATGGGTAATTTTGCTAATATCAGTTTCGGACAACTTAGTCGTACCCTTAAAAAGCATATGCTCTAATAAATGCGCAAGACCTCTTTGCCCCGATTGTTCTTCTTTTGAGCCCGAATTATACCATAACTGGGTAGTAACTTTAGGTATTGTTCTAATAGGATGTACCAAAACGGTAAGGCCGTTAGATAACTGTTTTTTAAAATATTCTTTTGATTCAAGTGGTAGCATATATTTTTTTCATTTTTAAAGCTGAAATTTTTGTTAATGATAGCATATGGCTGCTAGCAAGTAAAAATATCAATTTTTTATTAGTTAATAGAATAATTATATAATAATTTTTTTATAATTATTGATTTAAAGTCTATATTTATTTAGAAAAATTGATAATGTTATACTCTATGATGACCTCGACTAAACAAGCTCTACAAGCTTTATTTATAACCATTCATATACATCCTATATATATACCTTTGATTGCCTATATCTTCGGGATATGCCTGCCTAATAACAGCTTGCTTATTTTTGCTGGAATTTTAATCTTAGGGCTGACTTGTGCATTGGTTAATAATAGTCCCAAAAAAGCATGTATACTTTTAGCTTCTGCTTTTTATTTATTTGGCGCACTTGCAGTCAAATATAATAGTTATAAGTTTGAGAATTTTTACACTAAATTCGGCACAAACACATCTTGTGATGGCACAGTTATCAATATTGAAAAACATCATCATCTTATTTTTAAATATAAAGTGTTCATTAAAGGTATTTTATATAACGATCAAAACAAAGAAAATGGAACCATTTGTATTTACACTCAAAAATTTCCTCAACATCTCCAAGTTGGCGACACCATGGCTATAGAAAAGTTAAAAATTAAAAAGTCCAAAAACAGCTCATTCAATAGGTATTTGCTTAAAGAAAACATTAATGCCACAACCTACGCAAATGAGATACATGCACAAGTAACACATCGTCCGCAATATTCTTGGTCGCGCTTTATTTGGAATTTAAAAAATAATAACATAATGAGGCTAAAAAAAGTAATGTCACGCAAATGCTTCATGATGTATTCATCTTTGTTTCTAGGCAATAGAAGCATTGTGAAAGCAGAATTAGAAAAACATACTATGGATTTTAAGGCCTGGGGAATAATCCATTATGTTGCTCGTTCTGGCTTACATATGGTTATTTTCTCTATGGTATTGTTTATATTGCTAAGCTCTTTACCATTTGCATTATGGATACGATATGTCTTAATAATACTCTTGAGTTGTTCATATGCTCTTCTAAGTTGGCTGAGTATTTCATTCATTCGAGCATTTATTATGTTTTTATTCTATACGATTTCACTTTTATTGAAAAAATATAATAATGCGTTGCATATTTTAGTAATTACCTGCTTTGCAACATTGTTGTACAATCCTTTTTATATATTCTTTTTAGATTTTCAACTCAGCTTTTTTTGCACTTTTATTCTTGCACTACTCAATCAAATATCTTTAAAACAAAAACAACTGCCGCATTTGCGAATATAATTTATAAACATTTGTATGTTTTAGGGCATTGAAGTTCAATAGTTTAAAAATTATTGCCCTTAATTACCCCAATTTTATAGCATTGACTAGGTTTCTTTTGCTAAATGAAAAGGGGAGTTAATGCAAATAAAATTTAAAATTATGGTTTGTTATTTTTTTCATGTCATATTGTTAACAAATTTTTTTACTTACTCACGCGATACACGCACAACTATAGATTCACAGTATGAGTTAATGCCGGCAATGCTTGCACCAATAACTCGACAGCCGACAAGCCCGCCCCTGCTTGTTGAACCAAAGCCTTGGACAATAATGGTATACATGGCTGCAGACAATGATTTACGTGGCTTTGCGGCGCGAAACATTAAGCAAATGGCTGCAATTGGTTCAAGCGAACATATTAACATTGTTGTTCAACTTGATATTAGAATTTCTGGTGACAAAAAAATCACCCGCAGATATTACATAGAAAAAGGTCACATACTTCATATGAACGCAGATGATGCAACTTCTCAAGGTATGGATAGTGGTGATGCCAATACCCTTATTTCATTTTGTACATGGGCTATAGAGAATTACAAAGCAAATGATTATGCATTAATACTATGGAATCATGGAACTGGGATAATCGATCCGGTAAAAGGTAGAATCATTAATGCGTCTGAGTTATTTAATTTTAATCCCGCAACTAATAAGTTGGAATTAGATAGATCAGTTGGATTTCTTGATTTAATGGATGCAGTGAATTCTTTACACTTGCGCATCAACTTTGCAGAAGATCCTGGTAGAGGAATTGCTTGGGATGATTCAACAGGAAATTATCTGACAAATCAAAAATTAGATTTTGCATTAAGCGAGATTAAAAGCAAAGTTCTAAAAGGGAAAAGGTTTAGCATCATCGGTTTTGATGCGTGCCTTATGTCTATGATCGAAATTGCAAATCTTATTAAGCCCTACGCACACATTATGGTAAGCTCTCAAGAAGTAGAATTGGGGACTGGTTGGGATTACGCACAAGCGTTAGTACAATTTGCAACACAAAAATCTCCTTCAAAAAAATCATTTGCTAAGCAAATTGTTAAAGCATATGAAAATACCTATATGCAACTTACTAATGATTACACTCAATCAGCTATTAATTTAGAAATCGTAGACTTAATTGAAGCAGATGTTAATGCAATATCAATTATTTTATTAGAATGCTTCAAAAAACAAAAAAATAATTCAGTACAAACCGCACTCAAAACAAGTCGTAATAAATTGTTGCTCACTCATTTTGATGAGCCAACATATATCGATCTATATGACTTGTTCAGCAACTTACAAACAAATATTAAATTTTTTGAATTAACTAACGAAGCTGAAAGTAAAAAACTAAAAGAAGAATTATCTAATGCCCTCACATTAGCTAAACAACATATTGAATCAATTGTATTTGCAAACACCTGCGGAAAAAATTTAATTGGCGCCCACGGCCTTTCAATTTATTTTCCGGAACGGAGAATTCACGCGTCATATCGCAAGACACCCTTTGCTCAATCAAATGAATGGACTTCACTACTAACTCAATATTTACTTCTGTAGTAATCTAACAAAGCAGGGAGAGCGAGCAAGGCGAGCCTCCCTGCTTAATCCATCCAAGCCAATCGGTCAAAGCAACAACTTACGCAACAAAATATTAACATTTTGTTGCATTATACTTTATGTGTTGCACTCTAGTCTCTTTAAAAATTTATTTCTTAAAAAGCCATCTTAACGTATAATTAATCAAAAAACTTATTTACTAGTTTGAACTATGAATAGCCAAGACCTTAAACAAAAACTGTTAAGTGATTTATACGCTCCATATTTTAAGTGCATGCAATGCCCCCTTGCAACACAGGGGCGAACCAATGTTGTATTTGGCGAAGGAAATCCTGATGCACGCTTACTTTTTATTGGCGAAGCACCCGGAGCAGATGAGGATGCTCAAGGGCGACCGTTTGTCGGCAGATCGGGAAACTTACTCAATAAAATATTTGAATTAATTGGCATCACACGCCAAGATATATTTATAACTAATATTGTTAAATGCAGACCACCAAATAATCGCAGGCCAACATGTGTAGAATCTGATGCCTGCAAAAAAATTCTTCTTCTAAATCAGATTAGAATAATTAGCCCCCAAGTAATTTGCACCTTAGGGTCTAGCGCGCTCAAGGGACTGGTTGACTATAAAGTTAAAATCACAAAAATGCGTGGTCAATTTATTACATATGAGGGTGTTAAGACATTACCCACCTATCATCCTGCGTACATATTACGAAACCCTAAAGAATTTCAAACATTAGTCGACGATATCAAAACGGCTCACACCCAATCGCTCGATTAATATTATTATTAATTCCCATCTTTTACTTCAACCATTGATTAAATGGCTTTTTATTTAGCGTAAAAAGTTTAATCTAAAATCTCCAACAACGCATGCTGTATAATTACAGAAATAAATTGCAAATATAAAATAATATAATTTTATAAAAACATTATAGATAAGGCATAGTTTACAAATAGTGGTGGTGGATAACTTGGTGGATAAGTGGTGGATAAGTGGTGGATAAGTGGTGGATAACTTTTCTGCGCAAGTGGGCCAGTCTATATATTTACTGATCTAGAAAGACAAATCGAACATGGTGGATAACTTTTGCCGATTAATTCATTCTTTTCGTCATGTTTCAAAAGTTATCCACCAGTTATCCACCAGGTTATCCACCACTTTGCAAAACTCAAAAAGCCTTATTAAGTGGGCATTTTGGAGGGGTCGTGGTTGAGTTATCCACCAAAAATGCTGCCGCCTATTATTATTAATTAAATAAATAATATATATAATATAAGAGTTATAGGTTAAACCCAAACCTCAAAAAAATTTAAGCCCTAAAAAGGACTGTTTTAAGCCTAAATTTCAAAGGACAAATCTCCTAATCCATACAGCGCAACTAGAGCAGGTTTTTAGGGCTAAGTATCATAGAACTTGTAAGATGAAGATGTTTGTACTACAATAGAAACGTAGCCTTCATATTTTTAAAATACTAAACATGGCTACAGATGTTTTTGTATCTATAAACCATAAGCAACACAGGACCAAAACACCGTGAAACTTTCTGGCGTAATTGAAGAATTAGTAGAAGAGCGTGGCCTTGATAAGAGCGTTCTCAGTGATATTATTTGTGAAGGTATGCTTGCTGCATATCAAAAAAAATATCCAGAATTAACTTTGCAAGTTGAATACGATAAAAAAACCGATGAAATTAAACCGTTGGTTGAGCTCGATGTTGTTGCAACTCCTGAAGATGAAGATTTTGAAATTAGCCTTCGCAAGGCTCGTGGTATTTCTAAAGAAGCTCAGGTCGGTGAAAAAATATGGGCGCCATTTGATGGCAAAATCGGTCGTATTGAGATATTACGCGCCAAGCAAGTCATTGCTACCAAGATAAGAAAAATTGAAGCCACTGCAATTTATGATGTATTTAAAGATAAGCAGGGAGCAATTGTTCATGGCGTTATTCATAAAGCAGAACGTGGTGGAGTCGTTGTCAAAATTGGCGAAACCCTTGCATTTTTGCCTAAATCTCTGACTATTCCGGGCGATAAATGCATTGTTGGATACCCAATTCGGGCATTGCTTAAAGAAGTTTTAACTGAACCTCGCAACGATAATCAGTTGATTCTTGATAGGGCCTCAGAGTTATTCTTGCACCGTTTATTTGAACTTGAAATTCCAGAAGTATTTGAAAAATTAGTAGAAATAAAAAAAATCGTAAGAACTGCAGGCTATAAATCTAAAGTAGCTGTTATTTCAAACGATCAAAACATTGATCCTGTTGGTACCTGTGTAGGTGTCGGTGGTGCTCGTATTAAGCCAATTTTAAAAGAATTAGGCGGCGAAAAAATAGATATTATTGAATGGAGCGACACATTAGAAACGCTTGTTCAAGATGCATTAAAGCCGGCTGATATTACTCGCGTTACTGTTTCTGATGATGGTAGCGTGCAGGTGTGGCTAGAAGAAGACCAAAGATCGCTTGCAATAGGCCGCATGGGACAAAATATATCATTGGCGTCTAAATTAGCTGGTGTTAATATTCATTTAATTCAAAGTAGTAAAGATGCACATAACGCAGCAGATCTGGCAGGATCGCATGACGCATTTATTCAGCATGATGATGAATAAGGGTTTTTGAAATAATCCTTGCCGAGAGTAGTTGCAATAGGGAAGAAAATAGACAATGCGTGTATATGAATTCTCCAAACAACATAATCTTACAAACAAGCAAGTGTTGGCTATATTGCAAGAAGCCGGGATAGATGTTTCAAATCATATGTCAGTGTTGACCCCAGAGGCTCTACAGGTTTTAGAAAAAAAGATGAAGCCTGAAAGGCCAGTTGTGAATGTAGAAAAAAAGGCACCTGAGCCGATAGAAGAAAAGAAGGTTGTAGTTGAAAAAGCCACTGAAAAAGAAATTACTAAGCCAGAAATTAAAGAGCCTCAAATAATGAAACAACCTCAGTCAGCGCCAAAATTTTTTCACAATAAGCCACAACAGGCTTCAACTGGGCGTGATAATAGAAGTTACAATTATCAGCAACAAAAGTCTCAACCCGAACCTATTGTTCCGGTTGATGTAACTATTTCAGTTGAACCTATGATGCTTTCTGATTTGGCTCATAAGCTGAATAAACCGGTAACTGATTTAATATTGGCGTTGCTCAAGTGGAAAGTTCTTTCAAATAAAAATTATTTATTGTCTGAAGAATTAGTAACTAAAATTGCTGATATGTATGGCGCGAAAACTGTTAAGCCGGTTATTGAAAGAAAAGAAGAGACTCGAAAAGTTATTGCTGCAGTAGATGGTGCGGTTGAGAGATCTCCAATTGTTGTAGTGCTTGGTCACGTTGACCATGGTAAAACAACACTTCTAGATTTTATTAGAAAAACACGTGTAGCCGCTCGTGAAAAGGGTGGTATTACTCAGCACTTAGGTGCATATCAAGCGACTACTCCTCAAGGCAATTTGGTGTTCCTTGATACACCTGGCCACGAAGCGTTTTCTAAAATTAGATCACGTGGATTAAAAGTTGCTGATATTGCTGTATTGGTTGTTGCAGCTGATGATGGTGTTATGCCTCAGACTATTGAAGCAATTAAAACAGCTAAATCAATGAAAGTTCCTGTTGTTGTAGCTATCAATAAAGTTGATAAGGTTGAACCTTCACGCATTGATAATGTAAAACGCGATGTTGCGCAGCACGATCTTTTACCTGAAGAATGGGGCGGAGATGTTGTATATGTGCCTATTTCAGCAAAAGCTGGAACAAACATTGATCAATTATTAGAAATTATCGTTCTACAGTCTCAGTTGATGGAATTAAAAGCTGCGATTAATATTCCAGCGCAAGGATTTGTTTTAGAATCCAAGCTAGAAAAAGGTCGTGGACCTGTTGCAACTGTTATTACGCAACAAGGAACCATTAAACTTGGAGATTATTTTATTTCCGGAACAATTGGCGGTAAAGTAAGTTCATTAGTTGACTCGACGGGAGCTCGCATTACACAAGCTGGCCCTTCAGTACCTGTTCAAGTAGCAGGATTTGATCAAATGCCTCAAGCTGGTGATTATTTTGAATGTGTAACGAAAGAAGCATATCAAAAACGAGTGCAGCGCAACCCGGTTGAAGAGCAAAAAATTGCAATTGCAAAAGCTCAATCAACACAAGGTTCTATCAATATTATTCTTAAGACTGATAATAATTCTTCTAAAGAAGCACTTAATGATTCAATCGTCAAAATGTCAAAAAAGCTTGAAAAAGGCTTTAACATTGTTGCCGCAAGTGTTGGATCAGTGAGTGAAAGTGATATTGAATTTGCAAGCAATACCAATTCTGAAATTTATACATTACACGTTAAGCCTGATGCTAATTCAGCATTATTTGCACAACGATTAGGTGTCAAAATATCTGTTTACGATATTATCTATAAACTTCTTGAAGCATTACAAGCACGTGCTGATAAAGAAAAAGTAGTGAAGATGATTCGTAAAAAGACCGGCGAAGCTGTTGTTAGAAAAGTATTTGATATTAAAGACATCGGTGTAATTGCAGGTTGTTACGTGCGAGAAGGTATCTTCACACGTGATGGTAATGTTGTTATTTGGCGTGGCAATAGAAAAATTGGCCAAGGCAAAATTAAGACACTTCAAAGAGACCGTAAAACAGTTAAAGATGTTCATACCGGGTTTGAGTGTGCCTTCTTAGTAGAAGGACATACTGATTGGGCTGAAGATGATAGAGTTGAATGCTTTATCGAAGTACCTGAGCAACCTAAGAACTAATTCTTCATAGTTCGTTATAGATTTAAAAAGCCTCGAAGTATAATACTTCGAGGCTTTTTATTGCCCGTCTAAGAATAACAATCCTAATTTTTAATAACATCGGCCAAAAACTGAGCTTTTTTTTCAAGCCTTTTAATATAAAAATATAATAAAATGTTTTATAGGGGTGCAAAAAGTAGGAAATATTGGAGGCTAAATATATTTTTTTATAATTATAATCTTTGGGATTAAGAAAGAGTAAATGAGCGCGCGTGTAGGTTAAAAGTCAAAAACCTTATATTAATAAGCTTTTTGGGGTAATATTAAACAAACAAATAAATTGTTGCTTTTTTGTTTTTTTTTAAAAAAGTAGCATCGTTTTTTGCCAAATATGGCTTAAATGCAAGATTTTATGTTGTTGCAATTTATTGATCTAGCGTGTACGTTGTTTTTTATTGGATTTGTATCAAACTCTTTACCAATATGAACATAAAGGTTGTACTCCCCTTTATGATCATACAAAAAAGGAAGTATGGTTGGAGGCACTGCTTACTGTAAAAGGGCAATGACAAGTCCGGTTTGCCTGTTGGTCATGCTGACAGGAACCTTAACGATCATAAGGTGTCATTCAGGAGGTAATAGATGATGAGCTTGAAAAAAGATTGACTACAATTCCTTCTTAGCTCTTTCCACGTAGAGTTCTTATCTATTACTTTTCCTTGAATATCAGAATATTTATTTCTCTTATAGTTACTCTATATTCAGTTTTTTAATAGTTTCGTGTGTTAAAAGGCCTTTAATTACAGCCATATTGTGTGCATAGCACGATAAGTTGTCATTTGGGGTTTCTAAGATTTTAGGTACACCATAGAACCGCGGATCATTAAATAATAACGAGAATGCTTCGACTCCCATCTGTCCTCTACCAATTTCTTCATGTCTGTCTACGCGACAACCCAAGGCTTTTTTTGAGTCATTTATATGTATTGCCTTTAGAGTATCTAACCCTAAAATGGCATCATAGTCTTTCCAGGTCTTATCGTATGCTTCAGGAGTGCGCAAATCATAGCCAGCTGCAAATAGATGGCATGTGTCAGCGCATACACCAATTCTTTTTTTGTCTTTGCACAGAGCAATGATTTGAGCAAGCTGCTCGAATGTATGACAAATAGTGGAGCCTTGGCCTGCCATAGTTTCAAGCAAAATTATAGTATCACTCTCCGATTGTTCAAGGGCAGTGTTGATGTTCTGTGCAACATATTTAATGCACTCTTCTATTGGTAGTGTGCCTGCAGAGCCAGGGTGTAGCACTAAATACTTAACGTCCAGAGTATGACATCTGTTAAGTTCATTGATTAAACCATGTAAGGATTTGGTTCGCGTTTCAGGCTGGGCAGAACCAATATTTATCAAATAAGATGCGTGTACAAAAACTGATTGTATATTCGAATTAAGAAATGCAGTTTTAAATAACTGCGTCTCTTGCTCGGTAATAGGTTTTGCGTACCACTGGCGATTGTTTTTAGTGAAAATTTGTATTGTTGTGCAATTAATTGATTGGCCCCGCTCAATTGCCTTGTCGTAGCCGCCCGCAACTGACATGTGAGCGCCCAGTAAAAGCGTATGTTTTTTTGTATTCATAAATAACTCGAATAAGAAATAGTAAATAATTTATAAAATATATGTCCAAAAAGCTGATTAGTAGCGTGTAAAATTTGACAATTCTTAGCTGAACATTAAGCTATTTTAGCTAGTAACTTTATGCTGCTTAGTTTAACATAAAGTCCCTATTTATAAATACATTAACACGCAAAGCGACCTGTCTTACAAGGGCAGTGTTTTTTCTTTTGCTAAAAAGCAACGAGGTATCTTCATGGCAACAGTGTCTGGAGCAAGTAAAATAGCCATAATTCTCTGTTTATTTTTACAAGCATCTTCAATTTTTTCTGGTGATAAGCGACTCTTTCAAAATGGTAGCCCGCTGCCGCTCTATAAAGCTGATAAAAATTTAACCCTATCGTTTTGGGGTATGTTCAGAGCAGAAATGTTTGGTGGTGAAAACGTAAGTCTCCTCAACCGCAATAATGTTACTGATAAGTTATGGTACATGCGTCATATGTTAGATTGGTATACTAACGCTATATATTGGTATGGTGATTGTGAAGAAGCAATTGCCGAATTTTTATTTGGTATACGTAATAAATCGTTTTGGGGTAATTTTGCCAGCATTGCCGGAACCACTGAAACAGAAACTAAGACGCTTGATGCAGTAAGTCGACCACACAAGCACTATATTCCGCGACAAATTTTCTGGATGCGTGAAGCATGGTTGCGTTTAAATGTAAACCGAGTATTTGGACTAACATTTTCAAATCCACAAACATTTACTCTAGGAGCGTTTCCTTTTGAATTGGGTCGTGGTATTTCGTTAGGTTCTGCATATGCAGTTGGTCCTGAGCTTCTTGGGTTTTACATGGATAATGCGATCGACCAATATGCATTTGGTGCGAACTTGTCGGGTGCAATTATTAAAGGAAGTTTAACGTACGATATTTACTGTGCAAACTTACTTAATCGTTGCAGCACTTTGTCTGAAACTAATGAAAAAATATTGGGCCAACAATATGGCCGTCGCGCTTGCCCACAACGTGGGTTTGGTGTGGTAAACTATTTATTTGCCGGTCGCCTGCAATGGACTCCTATTAATGACTTTTGCGGTTGGGGTAAATTGATTTTTGAACCATATTGGTTGTTTAATAATGATCCTGAGCAACGCGTAGAGTTTCTTGCTGATGCATACTCAAAGCTGGGTACGCTTGGTATGGCAGGTGAATATTTACATGAACGCTTTGAATGTGGTTTTGATTATGCTGTTAATACTGGGGGTCAACACGTCAAAGGATGGGATCGTAATAGAGTTCAAGAAGAAAACCGTGATGGTCAATTCTTGTTTGTTAACAGTCACGTATCAAATCAAAATAAATTAAAAATTGTACATGTTCCGGGCGGCCAAGCTCAAAATGTTATCAACACGAGCAATCAAGAAGAAGCTGAAAATGGTCAGCAAATTGGTGTATTGCCTGATGGTGTTGGTATTATGACCGGCTCGCAAACATTAATAAACTCTAAGACTCGTTTTAGAGATCCATACACTAATATATATGAAGGTTGGATGTTTGTTGCCGATGCTTCATGGTGGATTGTTCCTAAGAAGTTGCAAATGGCAGCAACCGTTGGAGTAGCTTCAGGCGATGATAATCCGAATGAAGAAACTAAAGACACCAATTACACCGGGTTTATTCCATTGCAAGAAATTTATGCCGGTAAGCGGGTGAAAAGTGCATTCTTATTAGGCGGATCTGGTAAATTGCGTAGATATTTAAATTCTCCAGTTTCTCAGCAATCTCCAAACAGATTTTCAAAAACAGTTTCAGGCTTTACAAACTTAGTATTTGTTGGAAGTGGCTTAACGTATAAAGACATTTATTCCAACGATAGAAGACTGTCGGTCAACCCTAATATCATTTCTTATTGGCAAGAACATCCCGTACGCAGATATGATGTTGTAACTCGTCAAGACTCAAGTGAGTTTGCAAGTACATTCTTGGGTACTGAGTTAGATGTGTTTATTAACTACTATCCTTCAAACAACTTACGCTTATTCTTTGTAGGCTCAATTTTCTGTCCCGGCAAACATTTTGATGATATCCGCGGCAAACCAATTGATGCAGATCAAGATAAAGAATTAGATCGCTTTGATGAGACGGGATACAACAAAGATCTACTACCAAATATCGGTGATGATAAAGCGCTTACCTTAAACATAGGTCTAGAGTTTAACTTCTAAGAATATTTATAAATACAAAACATAATGAGCTCTATAATTAATAAATGATTATAGAGCTCATTTTATATAAAGGATCTGTATGAAAATAAATTTTATTATAATCTTGCTGTTCATTGTTTTTGTAGCTAGTAATAATGCAATGGCAGCAGGTAATTTTCTGTATGCAGCAAAAAAAATTGGAATTCATTTAAAAAATGGGCAAGATTTTGAACAGGCCTATATTGCTGTGCGAAATAAATTAAATGATGCCATCAATCCAAATATAAATAAAGCTTGTGAGAATAACCCTAAATTGGAGGTGGCTGGTAGAATTGATCGTATATTGGAACTTATTGCTACAAGAATAGTATTAGCGGAATCTGGCGATGTGGATTTTTGTAAATACCACAATGAAAATAATAGTATGAAATCATTTGAAGATATTTTTAAACTAAATTCAGCTTTTGGATTTGTATTATTGAGTTTAATAGTTAACTATCAAAAGCTTTTGATCAAAGACAAAAAAAATGTCTTGCGATTTGCTGTTGTTAATTTGTTCATATCTCCAGAAGAGTATAGCTATGTTAAAAATGGTAAAAATGAAAGTGATAGTGAAAAAGAAAACATTGACGATATCTTAGGCTTTTTTATTTATGCAATTAATGCAAAACAAGAAATGGCTAATGAAGTAATGAATCTTATAGGAGAAGAGGAATCTCGTAAAAATCTTGAAAGTTTTGAACAGGAAGGACCTATGGCAGACTTATTGTGATCAGAAGTCGTTCAAGGTATTAATCAATTATAAATATGTTATTATTACTATTAAATTACAAAGTGAAATCGTCATTTAGAGCGTAAGGCATGAATATGCAAGCTAAGCGAACAATTGCAAATGGATTAGTTAATAAAGATTTACTTAATAAAACTATTACTTTATCAGGCTGGGTAAATAAGCGCCGAGATCATGGCGGACTTATTTTTATAGATCTTCGTGATCGTACCGGTCTTATGCAATTGGTTTTTAATCCGGCATTTAATAAAGATGCTCATAAGCTAGCTCAAGATTTACGTTCAGAATTTGTAATTTTAGTAACCGGGAACGTTGTTGATCGTTCACCTGAAACAATTAATAAAGAACTGGCAACAGGCGCTTTTGAATTGCATATTGAATCATTAACGATTTTAAGCAAATGCAAAGCGCTACCATTTATGCTTGATGAAGCAGATGATGTTGATGAAGAGTTACGTTTAAAATACCGCTACTTAGATTTGCGTCGTCCAACAATGTTTAAGAAATTAAAATTACGCAACGATGTTATTTTTGCAATGCGCGAAGTTTTGCAAAAAGAAAGTTTTCTTGAAGTTGAAACACCAAGCTTGACCAAGAACACCGGCGAGGGCTCCCGTGAGTTTATAGTACCTTCTCGTATTCACCAAGGCAGCTTTTATGCGTTGCCCCAATCACCGCAGCTTTATAAGCAATTATTAATGGCTGGTGGAATCGAAAAATACTTTCAAGTTGCACGTTGCTTTCGCGATGAAGATTTGCGGGCAGATCGTCAACCTGAATTCACTCAATTAGACTTAGAAATGTCATTTGTAGAAGAAAAAGACATTCAAAATATTATAGAAAAATTATTAGCAGTTGCGTGGAAGGTTGCATTTAACATAGACCTGCAACTTCCATTTGCTCGCATGCCTTATAACGATGCATTTTTTACGTATGGATCAGATAAACCTGATTTACGATTTGGTTTAAAAATTCACGATATTTCACAAGCGTTTGTGCATACTGAGTTAAAATTTATTCGCTCAGCTTTGGACAAACAAGGCCGTATTGGTGCAGTACATGTATCTTCAGAGTATGAATTTACTCGTTCACAACTTGATGGAATGGTTGATAAAGCACAACAATTTGGTGCAAAAGGGTTATTGTGGATTCGCTTTAAAGATGGAGTAGCAGAATCACCGGTATCTAAATTTTTACCAAATAACTTTTTTGATATAATTCAAGAATTAATTCCAGAAGCCCGAACTGGCGGTACATTATTCCTTATAGCCGGCTCATACAAAGAAGCGTGGACATTACTTGGCCGTGTGCGCTTAGAGCTTGGAAAAGAACTAAAGGTTGTTCCTCAAGATGAATACAATTTCTGCTGGATTACAGATTTTCCTTTATTTGAAATGAATGAAGATACAAAGAAATGGCAATCAGTAAGTCACCCATTTGCCTCACCTCAGGCTGGTTGGGAAAATCTCCAACCCGATCAAATGAAGTCTCGTGCATATGACATTGTGTTAAATGGCATTGAACTAGGTGGTGGCAGCGTTCGTATTAACGACATGACTGTTCAATCTAAGATTTTTGATATTTTAGGATTATCAAAAGAAAAAGCTAAAAATGATTTTGGTTTCTTGTTAGAAGCGCTCGAGCTTGGTTTTCCTCCTCATGGTGGCATTGCATTAGGTCTTGACCGTCTTATTATGCTAATTTCACAATCTGATTCTATTCGTGATGTAATAGCATTTCCAAAAACAGCACGTGGCATTGACCCATTAATGGAAGCTCCAAGCAAAATTGAAGAAGAAAAATTAAAAGATTACGGATTAAAATTTTTACCAAGCAAGAAATAACATATGAATATCGTTCGTATGAACAAACTTATTCGTGATCGAGCAATGGAGCCCGAACTTAA
>Ga0105047_10001009_pt1 | contig 49625 bp, 40 predicted proteins | sample MAT04_FD_78384 | JGI IMG/M metagenome (GOLD analysis project Ga0105047, IMG submission 78384) | Freshwater microbial communities from Lake Fryxell liftoff mats and glacier meltwater in Antarctica - MAT-04 (megahit assembly) | ecosystem: Environmental > Aquatic > Freshwater > Ice > Liftoff...
AGTGGGCGGGATCAAAACTGCCGAACGGCAGCGGCTGGAACCATGAGGATGGCGCGATTCGGATCATCATGACGGGCAGCGCCTCGGACAAACCGGGCTTGCAGGATCACGTCTTCAGCAAGGGACAGAAGAAGCGGATGGAGCGGCGCTTCAAGGACCCGAAAGACTCGCTGAAGCTGGTCATCGTGCGGGATATGTGGCTGACGGGTTTCGACGCGCCCTGCGCCCACACGATGTATGTGGACAAGCCGATGGCGGGGCACAACCTGATGCAGGCCATTGCGCGGGTGAACCGGGTCTTTTCGGGCAAGGAAGGCGGGCTGGTGGTCGATTACATCGGCATCGCCGCGGAGCTGAAGAACGCGCTGAACATTTACACGCAGGCGAAGGGCAAGGGCGACATCACGCTGCAGGCGGAGAAGGCGCTGGCGGCCCTGCTGGAGAAGGTGGACGTGTTGCGGGCGCTCTTCCACGGCTTCGACTACCGCGGCTTCAAGACGAACCCGATGCTCCTGCTGCCCGCGGCGGCGAATCACCTCCTCGGCCTGGGCAACGACCAGGAGATCAACGGCAAGAAGCGGTTCCTCGATGCGATGGCGGCGGCCAATGTGGCGTACTCGCTCTGCTCGACGCTCGACGGCGCGAAGGAGCTGCATCTGGAGCTGGCCTTTTTCTCAGCGATCGCGGCGGTGCTGCGGAAGGCCGAAGGGGTGAACAAGAAGCGGAGCGCCGAGCAGAAGCATTCCGCGCTGAAGCAGATTCTCGATAACGCGGTGAAAGCGGAGGACGTGCAGGACGTCTTCCAGATGGCGGGCTTGGAGAAGCCGAATATCGGGCTGCTCTCAGATGAGTTCCTCGAAGACGTGCGGCGCATGGAGAAGAAGAACCTCGCCGTGGAACTACTCGAGCGACTGCTCCAGGGAAAGATCAAGGCGCAGACGCGGACGAATCTGGTGCAGGAGAAGAAATACAGCGCCCGCCTGATCGAGGCGCTGCGCAAGTATCACAACCGGATGATCGAGAGTTCGCAGGTCATCGCGGAGATGATCGCGATGGCCAAGGACATGCAGGCGGCGATGAAACGGGACGAGGAACTGGGGCTCAATCCCGACGAGATCGCCTTTTACGATGCCCTCGCCGAAAAGCCCGAAGTGCTGCGAACGATGGGCGACGCAACGCTGAAAAAGCTGGCCACGGAATTAACCGAGAAGTTGCGCTCCAGCACCACGGTCGATTGGCAGGTCCGGGATGCGGTTCGCGCGAAGATGCGGATTCTGATCCGGCAACTCCTCCGCAAATACAAATACCCGCCGGAGGGGCAGGAGGAAGCAATCATCATGGTCCTGAAGCAAGCGGAGGCGCTGGCGGAGTGTTGGAGTTCCCCTGAACGGTGCGATCCCGCTTGGTTGTATCCGCCGTGACGGAACTTCCGCTCAGGATGACGCGCCTTCGCCGCTGGAAATGATTTTCGGCACTTGCTCCAGCTACCCGCTAGAGCTGTCTAGGAAATCCCGTAGCCGCGCTCTGCGGACGGCGGTTGGAGAGGCGCTCTGGCCGAAGGCCGTGCCGCCTTGGACCGGCCTGGAGTTGCCACCAGCGGCACGTCCTGCTTCGCGGGACAGAGCCGCCTCTACAACGGCTACGCCTTCACTTAAACCGCTCCGATTCATAGAGGCGCTATTTCCCGAGCGGCTGGGAGATGTGGGCGTCGGGGGGAGGCGTGAAGTCGAAGGTGCTGGTCGGGAGTGCGGTGGGGCGCTGGTTTTTGTAGATGGTGACGATCCGATCGCCCTTGGGCAGCGTGGTTTCAGTGCGCTGGACTTTGTATTCGTCGTCCAACCAGACGGCGAGTTCCTTGACCATCCGTTTCAGCCCGCTGCTGCGAGGAGTAAGTTGAAGGCGAAAGCCGGTGCTTTCGCGCGCCGCCTTGTAACTGAAAAATTTCTCGACCTGCTGGAAATTCAACCCGGCGGTGAGCGCGGCGATGGAGTCGTCGAAGAACGCTTTTTGGCCCAGGGTATAGAGTTCGGCTTCCTTAAATCCGGGGTAGTAGATCCACAATTTTTGTCCGTTGCTGACCGTGAGACCAGGGCTTTTTCCCGTCACCTCGCGGCGGAATTTATTGGGGACGTGAAACGCGATTGTCCCGGAGCTGGTTAAGGGTTTGGTCAGAAGGTGAGTGGTTTTTTCTTCGACGAAGTCGGCGGTGAGTGAAGGGTTTTTGGCGCGGTGTTCCTCGAGCTTCTTGAGCAGCGTCTGGGATTCCGCCGGGGAAAGTTCGGCGGCGCGGATCGGGAGCGTGAGGGCGACGAAAAGGAGAAGGCAAAGACGCATGGGTGACGACCGGAGAGGAGACGGTTTCGGGCGGGGAGCGGCGCCCGCGGAGGATGGGGAGATGGCCTGGGAGCGCAAGTGTTACGCGCGGCCATTCTCCCGCCAGATGGGCACGTAGTTGAACCACTGCTCGGGGTGGCGGCGGATGATGTCCTCGAACATCGTGGCGATGCGCTGGGTGTTGGTATTGAGGGCGGCTTGGGGATTGGGGTCCTCGATCATCGGGATGAGCGGCTCGGCCATCGTGAGGTAACCGCCGCGGCCATCTTGGAGGACGAAGGCGGGGAGCACCGCGGCGCCGGTGTGTTGATGGAGCAGGGCGGGGGCGGTGGAAAATTCGGTGTTGTGGCCGAAGAATTGCACCGAGGTGCCGGTGCCGGAGTAGGGGCGATCGACGAGCATGGCGAGGAACTCATTGCGGCGCAGCGTCTGGATCATTTCGACGAAGGCGAAGGGATGGCCGGGGCCGACGGTGATCGTCTTGATCCCGAGCTGCCGCCGACAGGCCTCGCGCCAGCGGGTCAGCCCAGTGCTCGGCTCTTCGAGGGTGATGACGGTGAGCGGCAGGCCGTGGCGGGCGAGCATCAGGCCGCCCAATTCCCAATGCCCGAGATGACCGGTGACGACGATCGCGCCGTTGCCGCGCGCGCGGGCGGCGTCGAGGTGCTCGACCCCGCCCCGGCCATGCAGGAGCGCCGCGGCCTGCTCGGTGGCATCGGGTCCGGCGCAGAGAAAATAGTCCGCCAGCATGCGGCTGAAATTCGCCACGTTCTCGCTGCACAGCGCGTCCAGTTCAGGACCGCGCAGTCCGGTGACGAGCGCGAGATTGGCCCGCAGCGCCGCCTGCGCCTCGGCGCTCCGGGCATAGGCGGCGAGGCCGATGCGCGCGGAGAGCCGTTGGCAGACGAAGCGCGGCAGCAGGTGGGCCGTGACGAAAGCTGCCTTGAAACCGCGGAGCGAATAGAGCGCGTCTCTCATGCGTGGCTATTTCGTCCCGCGCCAGAGGTAGGCGGGGAGCACGAAGCAAAGCGTGGCGAAGAGGCACCAGGCCACGCCGAGCGCGCAGACGATGCCCAGCCCGCGCAGGGCGGGATTCGCCGCGAAGCCGAGGGAGGCAAAACCGCAGGCCGTCGTCAGCCCGCTGAGCAAGACCGGTTTCACCATCGTCGCGAGATTGCGGCGCTGGTCGCCCTCGTGGCGCAGGGCGAGGACGACGTAGATGCCGTAGTCCACGCCCACGCCGAGTACGAGCGGGAAGGCGAGGACGTTGAACATATTCAAGGGAATGCCAAAAAGCTTCAGGGAGGTCACGAGCGCGCCGATGGAAAGCGCGAGGCTGAGCACGAGAATGAACAGGGGAAACCAGCGCCGATACAGAAAGATGAGCAGCAGGACGTTGAAAAACATCATGAAGGCGGACAGCTCGTAGAGTTTGCCTTTGGCCCACGGGACGAGGTCCTGCAGGGTGTAGCTCCAGCCGGAGATTTGCACCGGCACCCGGGTCGCTTCGAGCGCGGCGCGCAGCTCTTCTTTCTCGGCGAAGGTGGTGAGCGTTTTCAGCGGTGTGATGTAGGCCGCGCCGAGCTGGGGATCGCGGGAGAAGAAGCGATCGAGCACAAACCACCAGCTCGATTCCGGCGGCAGCGAGCGTCGCCAATCGAGCGGTGCGTGGTCTCCGCTGGCGATGCTTTGCAGCGCCTCGAGCAAGGCGAAGGCGCCCTGGAAAGCATCGGGGCTCATGCCCTCGCGAACGAGCGCCTCGGTCAAGGCCGTGCGGGCGGCGGCCAGATCGATCTGGCTGAGCCTGGCCGCGTTCTCGCGGAGTTGCGCGGGGGAGACGGCGAGTGCGGCGGGAGAAGCGGCGGCGCGAATGCGTTGGGCCGCGACCAGCTCGCCAAAGGCCTGCTGGAGGGTCTTCCAACCGGCATGAAAATCCTCCGGCCCTTGGCTGCGCAGCAGCAGGATGACGGGTTCGGCGGCGATGGGCATTTTCGCCTGAATCGTGCGCAAGGCCGTGCCCGCGCGGCTGCCGGGAGGTTCGAGCGATTTCGGGTTGGCGTCGAATTGCAACCGCCCGACCGGCGCCAGGGCATACGCGGTGCAAGCGCCGAGCAGGAGCGTCGTGGCGAGGGCAAAATTCCGCGGCGCGCGGCTGACGAATCCGACGAAGCGGTCGCCCGCGCTCCACCACCAGTCGTGCGGGCGCGGACGGAAGGGGGCGCCGACGAACATGAAGAAGAGCGTGGTCATGAACAGCCCGGCGCAGAGGATGCCGATGGCGATGAGGACGCCGAGTTGCTCGAACCCCGTGGATTGACTGCGGAGAAAGCAGAGGAAGCCGACGGCGGTGGTCAGCGCGCCAAAGAAGATGCCGCTGCCGTGGCTGCGGATGGCGGTGGCGATTGCCGCTTCGTGCGTCACGCCGGCTTCGCGCTCCCGCTCATAGACCGCGTAGAGCATCGTGCCGAAATCGACGCCGAGGCCGATGAGGATCGCGCAGAGGCCGATGGTGATGATGTTCAACTCCGCGAAGATGAACGTGCCCAGCGCGACGGCGACCAGACAGCACAGGGCGAGCACCTGCACGATGGCGAAGAGCGGACGCCAGCGGCGAAAGCCGAGGTAAAAGACGAGCGCGACGAGGATGACGGAGCTGAGCACCGTCGAAAGGACATCGTCCCGCATGGTCCCGGAAAGCTCGGCGACATAAGGCGTGCGGCCGGTGATGAGAATCTGCGGCGCCGGACCGCTCCAACTCGCGAGAACGCGCTGCCGGAAGTCCTCCCATTGCCGCATGGTTTCCTGGCAGGCGTGCGCGCCGAGATCGGGCTGGCTGGTTTTGGCGAGGACGATGCGCAGCGTGCCGTCGGGAGAAGCCAGCGGGCGGGTCTGCTCGATGGAGAACGAGGCGCCAAGCGGCTTGAGCGCCGGGGCGATCAGCCCGAGCGGATCGAAACCCAACTCGAACTCCGCTCTCGGGGACCCGGCCTCCAGCGCCGCGCGCAGCTTCTTCAAGCGCGCCGCGATTTGCTCCGGGCCGAGCGCTTCCATCGTGCGGTCGAAGTCGGCGCCATCGAGATTGAGCAGCAGCGGCAGGGCAATGCTGCGCACTTCCTCGACGCCGCCCGGCGACTCCACCGGGGAGCGATCCATCACGCGCGTGACCCACGGCTCCTTGCGCAGGGCTTCGCCAAAATGCTCGGTGAAGCCGTCGAGATCGCATTCGCCCTTTTCATCGAGCAGTCCGATCGTCAATTCGCGCGCCTGGCTGAATTCGCGATCAAAGGTCTTGAACGCCTGCACGGCCTGGAAGTGCTGGGGCAGCAGATCGAGCACGTCCGACGCGAAGCGCACGCGGAGGGCGATGAGCAGCGCGGCGCCGATGACGAGCAACGCCACCCCCGCGGAAAGGGCGCGTCGATGATGCGTGACGAGGCGGGCAACCGTGCTGGCGGGACTCATGCGCAATCCGTGGGAGTCCTAGCGATGGAACTGAAATTCAAAGCGCTGACCGGCGTTTTCGAAGACCAGCGGTTGGCCGCCGGAGGGTAGGGGAGCATTGCTGGAGAAGGACTCCCGCAAGCCCAGCCACGGGCGAAGGGACGGCGGCGCCTGGTCCGGCGAACCCTGCCAGCGGCCGTTCGCGAGCAGTCCTTCGGCGCGGGTCGTCGTCGCGTCCTGGCGAATGGAGATGAGGGGAAAGCTGCCGCCTTTCAGAAAATCGAGCTGGAACTCATGGGTGCCGCGCCGCTGCACGACGACCTCTCCGACGAGCGCGCGCTGGCTGTTGGTGTGTTTGAGTTGGCCGATGTGCGACTTCCACGAAGCATCCGGCGTGGCGAAGGTGTGCGGCGTCTGGCAGCCCGTGACCAGCGCCATCAGTGCGAGCGCGGCGCCGGGGATCAGCGGACGCATGCGGGATCGGCGGGCTGGGGCGATTTGGGCGAGGGGACGAGCGAGAGCCGTGGACAGAGCGTGGCGAATTTTTGGAGATATACGACGAGGTAGAAAAGTTGCATGCGCCACCAGATGGAGAAGCCGCCGTTGATATTGCCGGCGAGCACGGCATTGACCGCCGCCGGAAGATTAAAACGCTGCAACGGATAGCTGATGACTTCGATAAACTCGTGCTGATACCAGGCGGTGACGAACCGCAGGTAGAGGTCCATTACGCGGTTGAGCCGCCTCTCGTAAGCGCTGAACAGCTTGGGCGCGCGGGCTGGCTTCGTGAGCGCGGCGTGAATCGCGTCGGCGCACTGCTCGCCGGAGGCGATGGCGAGGAAGACGCCAGTGCTGAAAACCGGATCGATGAACCCGGCGGCATCGCCCGCGAGCATCCAGCGCGGGCCGACGAGACGGGTATTGCGGTAGCTGTAGTCGCCGGTGGAATAGACCGGCGTGACGCGCGTGGCGCCGTCGAGGATTTCCCGGAAATGCGACTGTTCGTCGAAGCTGCGCTCCAGCATTTCCTCGGGCGAAAGTTTCAGCGCCTTGAAGGTCGCCGTGTCGGTCACGACGCCGATGCTCGTTTTGGTGTCGCTCAGCGGGATGACCCAGAACCAGCGGTCCTTCGAGCGGACCATGCGCGTCAGCGTGCAGCCGTCGTCCCCGGGCTCGCGGCGCACGTTTTCGTAATGCGCGAAGACGGAAAACTTTTGCAGGTTCGGATAGCTCTTCTTGAGCCGCTGCTGCTGGCCGATGACGGTATTGCGACCGCTCGCGTCGATGACGTAACTCGCCCGAATCGCGGCGTCCTTCCCGGCGAGCCGCACGGTCACGCCCTCGTCGTCGAAATCCACCCCGGCCACGCCCGCCTCCTCGCGCACCTCCGCGCCTTGTGCGGCGGCGTTGTCGAGGAGCAGTTTGTCGAAGGTGGACCGTTCGACCTGATACGAGCGGTGATGCTGGAGGTGAAAGCCGTTCCGAAAATGAAAGCGCAGGTGGCACGAGCCGCAGGCGGTGATGATCTCCGCGCCGTATTTCGGCTGTGCGGTGCGGTCGAGCGCCTCGCGCACGCCCAGCCGATCAAAGACCGGCATGCTGTAGGGCAGCAGCGATTCACCGATGTGAAAGCGGGGAAATTTTTCGCGCTCCAGCACGATGACGCGGCGTCCGGCCTGCGCGAGCAGGCACGCGGCGGTGCTGCCCGCCGGGCCGCCTCCGATGATCGCGACGTCGTAGATTTCGTTCATAAATAGGCGCGGAGAGTACACGCCGGGAGACGCGGCTCAATGGCAACGTGCGCCGGAGAGGGACTGGATGCCGGGGCGAAAAGAAATCGTGGCAGCCGCGGCAAAGCCCCGTCTATGCTCCGCGCCCGTGCCCGCCTCAACGCCTCCCAAGTCATGGATTCGCCCGTGCCTGCTGGCCGCGAATTACAGCGCGCCGGTGGTCCTCTTCGCCACCCAGTTTCGCCACCCGTGGTTGATTGCGGCGGCGGTCGGCATCCACGCCTGCTTCTTCTACGCGGTCGTGGCCCCGTCCTGCGGCTGGATGGTTCCGGTGGCGACCCGATTCCGTGCGCGGGGCAGCCAGGTGTGGCTCACCATCGACGACGGTCCGGCGGGCGAGGCGAGCTTGCGCCTCTCCGCGGAAATGGTGCGTCGCGGAGTGCGCGCGACGTTTTTTGTGAAGGGCGAAAACCTCGACCGCGAACTCGAAGTCGGGCGCGCACTGCTCGCTGCCGGGCACACTTTGGCCAACCACACGCAGACGCATCCCTCGCATCTTTTCTGGTGGCTGCGTCCGGCGCGATTGCGCGCGGAGATCGACGCCTGCAATGACGCGCTGCGGCGGGTCGGCGTGGCGGTGCGCCGCTGGTTTCGTTCGCCGGTCGGGTTGAAGAATGTCTTTCTCCAAACCGCTCTGGTGCAGCGCGACATGCGCTTCGTCGGCTGGAGCGTGCGCGGGCACGACGGCGTGTCCTGCGATCCCGAAGTCGTCGCGCGGCGGGTGGCCGCGAGCGTCGTGCCGGGCGCGATCATTCTCCTGCACGAAGGCCGCGCCCGCAGCAATGAAGCCATTCTCCGGGTGATCGATGAACTCCGCGCCCGGGGTTATTCCTTCGTCATCCCCGGTGACGAACAACTCGTCTAAACTGTGCTCCACCGGTTCGCGCGCCATTTCGGGGGCATTGTTTTTTCCAACACCTTGCGCATGAGCACGCTCGGCCTGGAGCACGCCCGGCGACCCGGCGGTTATCTGATCGCGTGCAGCCACGTCAGCCACCTCGATCCTTTCTGCGTCAGCGTCCTGCTGCCGCGCAAAATTGGCTGGATGGCGCGGATCGAATTTTACCGGCGACGCTGGGCGGCGTGGATGCTCGGGGTGGCGTATGCGTTCCCGGTGAACCGGCAAGGCGTGCCGGTGCGGGCGATCAAGACGGCGCTCGCTCGGCTCGGGCGTGGCGAAGTCGTCGGGATGTTTCCTGAAGGCGAGATCAAGGGGCGCGCCGACTCGGTCCTGTTTGGCGGGCCGATCAAGCGGGGCGTTTGTTTGCTCGCGCAGCGTTCCGGCTGCCCGGTGCTGCCGTGCGTGGTGCTCGGCACGGATAAATTGAACACCGTCGATCCGTGGCTGCCGCGGTTGCGCGGGCGCCTGTGGATCGCTTGCGGAGAATTGATCGAGCCCGTCCACGGCCCGGACCGGCGCGCCGCCCGCGCGGAAATGGCGGCGCGCATCGAGCAGGCGCTGGCCGGGCTCTATGCGCAGTTGCGGGAAAAGTACGGCCTCGACGATTCCATCGTGCCGCCATGAGCGAGCCGTTTTACCGCGCAGTGCGCTGGTTCGGCGGACGCATCTTCCGCCACGCCTCCGATCCGCTCATCCTGCATGCGGAGCGCGCGGACCGATCGGGCGCCTACCTCCTCGCGGCGAATCACGCCAGCCCCTACGACGCGCCGCTGCTCTGCGTCGCGACTCCGCGCATCATCTATTGGTTGAGCATCGCGGAGATTTTTCGCCATCCGTTGGTGGGATGGTTTCTTCGCGGGGTCGGTGCGGAGCCCCTGGAACGGAGCAAGGTGGACACGCGGACCGTGCGGGTGATTGTCCGGCACCTCCGCGCCGGTCGCGTCGTCGGCATTTTTCCCGAAGGCGGCGTGCGCTCGGCGTCCGACTCCGTCCTCTCCGGCGGCGCGATGCACGATGGCGTCTGCAAACTGGCCCGACTTGCCCGGGTGCCCGTCCTGCCTTGCGTGGTGCTCGGCGGGGAGAAATTCGCACGTTGGCCGCGCTGGCTCCCCGGCGCACGAACGCGCTGGGCGGTGGCTTATGGCGAGCCGATCTTTCCCCGCGAGGAGCCGGATCGCGACGCCGGCCGGAGTGCGATGACCGGAGAAATCACCCGCTCTTTGCGGGCGCTGCACGCGGAGGTCGCCGATCATGTCTAGCCGCGTCGCGCTCTGTCTGAATTCCTCCTTTCTCGGCTACTTCGCCCACGCCGGATTTCTCCGGGCATTGACGGAACTCGGGGTGCGACCACGCGCGGTCAGCGGCGCCTCCGCAGGCGCGCTGGTCGCGGGCCTTTTCGCCGCAGGCGTTTCGCCGGAGGAAATGCTGCGCCTCTTTCTCTCGCCCGAATTGCGCAATGTCTTCCGCGAACCGGGTGCGCCCTGGCGGGGCGTCGCGACGATCTTGAATCTTCCCGGCCATACCGGCGCACTGCTTGGGGAACGCGCGCTGGCCTTGCTCAAGACGCATCTCGGCGAACGTCGCATCGAAGACTGCACCGACGCGGGCCTCGCGATCTCCGTGATCAATCTCGCCCAGGCCCGTGCCGAACTGGCGACGCGCGGACCACTCGCGGAATACATCCTCGCGAGCGGTGCCTTTCCCGGCTTATTCGCCGCGCGTCGGGTCGAGGACGGTTGGTTCTGGGACGGAGGGGTCGCCAATCCGTTGCCGTTCGATCATTGGCTCGCTGACCCCGCGATCGAGACCATCCTCCTGCACACCGTCGTCAACCCCGAGGAACTCGCAGTGCGTGGGGCGGGGCGTCCGCGCAAGATGTCCGCCGCGGTCAATCTCTCGCATCAGATCATCTGCGAGGAGTTGCTCCGGGTAAAAATCGAACTCGCGCGCCAGTCGGGTAAACGGCTGGTTTCTTTGCGCACGCTTGCCCCGCGGCCCAGTTTGTGGAATCCGGCTGCGGTGGGTGTGCGTTGTATCGATTGCGGCGCCGGAACCGTGGAGGAGAATCGCGGTTTGCTCGAAGGCATCGCGCGTTAATCGAAGTGTGAATGGGCTGAGGATATCGCGGGCCCACGGGCTCAGTGCCACCGTCGGGGAGCGTTTCGCCCCAGCCCGGCCCTTCACCAATCAAAGCGCTTACGTCAACCAGGCGCCCGTTTTCCGCAGCAAATAACGGCTGCTCTCCCAAGCAAAAGAGCCGGCTTCACGCTGGTCGAGATGCTCGCGGTGTTTCTCGATGCGTGCATATCGGTCGTTACTTGCTACGGAGTTCCCGGTGCGCGGAGCACGAGAGGTCGCCAGCGGGATCGGCGAAGCGCACTTTCGGCAGCACCGAAAATCCCCAGACGCCGGCGGCCAGCATCCACGCATAGCTGGCGGCGTTGAGCCAATGCGGGCGCTCGGGCGAGAAGTCGCCGAAAGCGCGCAGCGCCGCCCCGGCCAGCAGGAGGACCGTTGCGATCTGCAGGGAAGGCAGGCGGGTCTCGAAGAGTGCTTCATTTCCCGAGTGTCCGAGCACCACGCGCGTGGCGACGGTGAAGGTGATGAGGCTGAAGCCACCGAGGAAGACGATGTGGAGCCCGGCGATGCGCTGGGCTGGCCAGAAGAGCGGGAAGATCAAGCCCACAGCGAGCGCGAGCAGCGCCAACTGGGCGGCCAGCGGAGCGGTGCGGAGCGGGAGGGATTGACGGTGGAAGGGAACCATCGCGGCCAGATAGACGATCGCCGCGAGGGTGCGCAGCCAGTTGGCCGCGGGCGCTGCCGGGCGGGTGGCTTCGAGCCAGAAACTGCCGAGTAAGGCCAGTCCGGTGGCGAAGGAAAAGGCGGCGCGCAGCCACCAGCCAGTGGAAGCGGTGCGTTCCTCGGCCATCGTGCGGACGTCGCGCAGGCGGAGAAAACGCGGCAGGAGAAACGTGCCGATGCCGAGCAGCGGGAAGAGCACAAACGCCTGGTTGAGGAGGATCGAGCCAAACATCATCACGGAACCCGGCACCCAGCCTTGTCCGCCGCACAGCCACAGCACTGGCCCGAGCAGTCCGCTGAGGAAACCAAAGGCCACGAGCACAAAGCCCGGCGGCGGCAGTTCCGCGCGCCCGCGCACTCGCGCGATCATGCACGCGCCGAAGCACAGCATCAGCACGATGAACACGATGTCGCCCGCGCGCGATTGCTGGCCGATGTGCAAGCCGGCCGCGGCGAGGTAGAGGGTCATCAGCGTCCACAATTCGCCCCGTCGCAGCGGCGGCGCGGAGAGCAAACGCGGCAGTGCGGTGCCGAGAAACCCGAGGATGAAGCCGGCGAGAAATCCTTCGGTCATCAGTCGCGCGTGCATCTGTCCGGGGTAAAATTTGTGCAGACCGGAGAAGAAGAGCGGCCAGAGCGACACGCCGGAAATGCCGAGGAGCGTGGCCAGCGGAAAGAAAATCCGAAACGGCTCCGCGGGGCAGAGACTGAGGAAAGACGGGCGCGGATCGCTCATGGCCGAGGTTCTGGACGTGGGATGGCTTGGGTGGTTTTTTCGATCGCGGCGAGGAGCAGCGCGGGGTCTTGTTTCAGGCCGGTGTGTTGGAAGGCGATCTCGCCCTCGGCGTTGAGGAGCGTGATGAGGTTGGTGTGCGCGAATTGTCCACGCGCGTCTTCGGCGTAGTTGACGCCGAGCAGGGCGGCGAGTTCGCGCACGTCGTCGGGCTCACCGCGCAGGAGCGTCCACCGTTCGCGGGTGAGCTGACGTTTGGCGCGAAAGGTTGTGAGTTCGGCGGGCGTGTCGCGTTTCGAGTCGATGCTGACGAGGAGAAAATCGACCTGGCCGAGGACCTCGGGTGGGAGCTTGCTTTCGATCGTCTTGAGTTCGCTGACGAGGATCGGGCAGGCGTATTCGCACTGGGTGAAAAACAACGCGACGATTTGGGGACGGCCACGCAGCGCGCCGAGTTTGATTTCGCGACCGACGTCGGAGGTCCATTTCGAGTCGAGCAGGTAGAGCGATTGGTCCGTCGGCTGGCCCATCGCGAGCGCCGGGCGGCAGCAGGGCGGGAGCGGCTCGGCGGCCAAAAGGGCAATCGGAAGCAGGAGCGCGAGAAGCGTTTTCATGGATTCTTCGCACAGCGGAAACCGAGGTTATGCACGGTGTAACCTGCGCGCAGGCTGCTGCGGAAACCGAAGCGCATGAAGGCCGGGAAGTTCCCGCGGTCATTCGCACCAAGCGAGCCAGCCCCGCAGAAAAGCTGGCGCTCCAACCCCGTGTCGCCCCGCGCATCACCAGTCACCAGCGCGCTATTGAAGTCGCTCGTCCATTCCCAGACGAGACCGTGCAGATCGCGCACGCCGAAGATATTTGCCCGCCCGGCCCCCGCCTCCGGCAGTGCGGCGGGCGACGGCGTGCCGTGCCAAAGTGCGACCGCTTGCTGGAACTCCGGCTCCTTCGCTCCATCGGCGATGGTAAAGCCTGCTCCCGCTGCGACTTCCCACTCCGCCGTCGTTGGCAGTCGTTGCCCTCGCGCGGTCGCAAAGGCTTTCGCGGCGAACCAGGAGACATTCGTGACCGGTTGTTCCGCGCGCGCGTCGCCGAGATCGAGGTCGCCGGCCCAATGCGTGAGATAACGTTCGTCGGCAAAAAGCCGCTTCACCTCAGCGCGCTGCCACTTCGGATGTTCGCGGACAAAGGCAAGGAATTCGCCGTTCGTCACCGGCCGCACGTCGAGTTGGAAGGCAGCGACGGCGACTTCCTTCGCGTCCTTCTCGCCGCGAAAGAGCGGGCGGTAGATCGTGGCCGGGATCGCCACCATGGCCGGCTCTACTCCGCGCGCGGCGGACAGCACGAGGACGGTCGCGACGAAAGCCAGCGCGCGGCGAAAGGTCATTGCTTCACGGATTCCGCGTGGACTCTCTGCACTTCCTCGACGGTCACCATGTCGCCCGTGTTGCCCCAGGCGTTGCGCACGAAAGTCAGCACATGCGCGATCTGCTCGTCGGTCAGCATCACCGGCGGCATCACGCCGTTGTATTTCACGCCATTCACGGTCATCTCGCCGGACTGGCCTTTGATGATCCCGCGGATGGAGCGCTCCTTGTCCGCCATGAGGTAATCGGATTTGGCCACGCCATCCGCCAGGCGCTTCACCACTTCGCGCACTTCGAGATTCACGACGACCTTCGTCGCGTGCCTCCGCTGGATCGGGGGCGGCACGTTTGGAGCCGGCGTGAGCACCGCCTTTTCCTCACCGACGATTTCCGGGTCAGTCCCTTTCGCCACCGCGCCTGGCAGTGGTGTGGTTGAAACGGTGGGAGGTTCGGCGGAAAACAGGGGAGGCATCGCGGAAAATCCGAGGGCGATGGCGAGAACAATGAAGGTATGTCGTAGCGATTTCATAAGGGGGGAGGCGAGTCGGAGGCCGGTACCGCGCGGGGAGGAGGCAACATAAAATCGCACGTCGGCGTGAGTGAAGCCGCACTCATGGCGACGTGCCTTTGCGCGGCTGGGCGAAAATCGGATTCAGTTCCTCCGGGTTGCGGGCGACGTCCCGCACGGTCACGGTATCGAGCACCTCGAAGAAAGCCTTCCGCGCGCGGTAGAGAATCGGCTTGAGCCGGCAGACCGCGGTGATCGGGCAGGTGTTGCTTTTGGGGTTGAAGCACTCCGCGAGATCGCAGGTGAATTCGGTGCAGCGCACGATGTCTCCGATCCGGGTATCCGGGGTGTGTTCGGCGAGGATGAGCCCGCCGCCGCCGCCGCGCGCGGCAATCAGCCAGCCCTTTTTGGTCAGCGATTTTGCGACCTTGGTCAGGTGATGGAGCGAGATTCCGTAAGCGTCCGCCACTTCTCTGGTGCTCACTTTCCGAGCGCGATGGCTCATCAAATAAAGGAGGAGTCGCAGGGCGTAGTCGGTGTGCGTGGTCAGTTGCATGGGCGAAGCGTAAACGTGCGCCGGAGTCGAAGGAACCGGCGCTCGCTGCACATGAAAGCATATTTTAGTTGAATCGGTAAATTAAATACCTATTGCTGGTTCTACCTCGGTGCCGCGCAGGCTTAACAAGCCGAACCGGCGCATCTCCCAACGACAACCACCTCACCTCTCCCTCATGAAAAAACTCCTCACGCTTATCGTCCTCAGCCTCTCGCTCTGCGCTTTTGCGGCCGACCCAGCCGCTCCGGCCTCGGCTGCACCGCTCAACACCGTCTGCCCCATCAGCGGCAACGCGGCAGACCCCAAAGTCACCTTCACCTACGAGGGAATCACCTACGCTTTTGCGGACGACTCCAGCCGGAAGAAGTTTGAAGCCGACCGCGCCGGCAGCCTCTACCAGCAACTCGGCGGCAAGCCCGCCCTCGACGCCGCGGTGGAGCTTTTCTACACCAAGGTCCTGGCTGACCCCCGCGTGAATTCCTATTTCAAGGACATCAACATGAAGCGGCAAAAGAAGAAGCAGAAGGAGTTCCTCTCCATGGCCCTCGGCGCACCTACGAAATACACCGGTGCCGACCTGCGCACCGCGCATCGGGAGCTGCCCGGCCTCAATGACTCGCACTTCAACGCGATCGCCGAACACCTCCAGGCGACGCTGGTGGAACTCAAAGTGGACAAGGCCCTCATCGACCGCACCCTCGCGGTTGTAGAGACTACTCGCGCCGACGTGCTGAACCGGCCGAAGGCGGCCAACTGATCGTTCGCAGCCGGCTGGCGCGTTGAGGCGACGGCGAATTTTTATGATGCATTGCCCCCGAATCCTCCTCGCGCTTGCCGCCATGAGCATCGCGCCCTCACTCATGGCGGAAGACTTTCAAGGCTCCACGCATGCGCTGCGCCACGACGACGACCCCATTAACTACAGCGCAGAGACGCCCACCGATCGCATCGCGAGGCTCCAGGCGCAGATCGCGAGCGGTGGGGTGAAGCTGAAGTGGGACGAGCAATTTGGCTGGCTCCCCGCCGTGCTCGAGGCGCTGAAAGTCCCGAAGTCCTCGCAGATGCTCGTCTTCTCGCAGACCTCACTGCAACGGCGGGCGATCAATCCCCGCAACCCACGGGCGCTCTTCTTCAATGAGGACGTTTACGTCGGCTACATTCCGCATGCGCCGATGATGGAAATCTCCGCGGTCGATCCGAAGCTGGGCGGCGTTTTCTACTCCCTCGATCAAGTGCCGCAGGACAAGCCGGCGTTCACGCGCAGCCAGGACTGCATCCAATGCCACGTCTCCGGCCGCACGCTCGGGGTACCGGGGCATTTCGTGCGCTCGCTGCGCACCGACGGCGGCGGGGAGATCATTGCCGGCACCGATACGAACGAGGTAAACCATTGCACCCCGCTCGCAGATCGCTGGGGCGGCTGGTATGTCACCGGTCAGCACGGCCCGCAGACGCATCTCGGCAATCTCGTGGGTCTCTCCGCTTTTGATCGCCACTCGGGCGAGCCCGGCTTTCGCGGCAATGTCGGCGATCTCACCGACCTCATCGAGACGAGCAAATATCTCACGCCGCACAGCGACATCGTCGCGCTGATGGTCCTCGAACATCAGGCGCACATGCATAACTACATCACGCGACTGAACTACGAGACGCGGATCATGACGGCGAGCTACGGCCACATCCGCTATCTCAAAAATCAGGTGAACGCCTTCCTCCGCTTCCTGCTCTTCACCGAGGAGGCGCCGCTCAGTGCGCCCGTCAGCGGCGTCGCGCAATATGTGGCGGACTTCACGGCGCACGCGCTGCGCGACTCGAAAGGCCGCTCCTTGCGCGACCTCGATTTGCAGACGCGCATGTTCCGATACCCGTGTTCGTTCCTCATCTACTCGGAAGCGTTCGATGAGATCCCCCCGGCCATGCGGGAACATCTGCTCCAGCGGCTGCACGCCATTCTGACCGGCGAAGACACCGACCCGCAATTCGCCGGGCTGGCCGCGAACGATCGGCAGGCAATCCTCGAGATTTTGCGCGAAACCAAGCCGAACCTGCCGGGATACTGGCAGCCGCTGGCGGCGAAGCCGTGAGAAAGCAATGCGCCGACCGACGCGCGCCCGCGTGGCCAAGTCACGGATCCGCAAGGTAAACCTGCGTGCCGGCGGTCTGGCCGCTCTGCTCGGGGGGCGCCGGCCACACGTCCGAGGCCGCCTCGTGGTCATGCTGCCTGCCGTAAATTTGTCCCGTAAGGAGGAGGTAGAGGTTTTGGGCGTTGCGTACCTTTTCAGGTTTCTGATACCTGCTTTGAACATGGGGGGCGACGATGGGCAGGGGCAAATCCCTCCTGTCAACTTCATCACCCAGCCGCGGACCCTGATAAACACGAGGTCTTCAGCCCAATGAGCACTCCAAAATTAGCACCAATACAATTGATGGCCACGCAACCGATTCCGCAGCAGGAACCTCTCGAACAGCAACTCGTCCACCTCGTTAGCGAGCGCCTCCTGGAGACCCAACCGGGCTTCGACGCGGACAGCAATCTCTACGATTCGGGGCTCGATTCGATGGCCATCATGCAACTCCTGATTTTGATCGAAGAGGAATACGGCGTGGCGCTGCCGGAAGGTGAGCTGACCAGGCAAAATTTCAGCACCGTGCGCAGCGTTGCGGGGCTCATCCGCGCCCGGGCCGCGGCTCCGACGGAGGGTTGATGTCCGCGGCGGCGAGGAGCACGGTGCGGCTTCCGGTGCGGGTCACCGATTGTTTTTTGCTGGCTCATGACGACTTCATGCAGCGGACGCGGCAGGGGCGGCACGTCACGCAATCGCTGATCGAACTCGACCGGGTGCCCGACATCGAAAAAGTGCGGGCGGGCCTCATGCGGTTGGTGCAAAAACATCCGCGGTTGGTGGCGCGATTGCGGCGCGACTGGCGCACGCTGCTCCCATTTTGGGAAGTGCCGACGCCGCCGGCGCGTGGTCTGCCGCTGGGCCTGTGGCGGGAAGGCGGCGCGCCCGGCTCGCTGGTTGGCGCGGTCGAGATCGAAGGAGTCATGGACCGCCTCGAACGCGCCATGGCGGAGCCGCTCGCGGAGGAAGGTATCGACTTCAAAGCGCGGCTCGATGTGATCGAATTGCGCGACGGACGAGCGATCGTCGCCCTGTCGTGGTCGCACTTGCTGATCGACGGCAAGGGCGCGGAACTGCTCCTCGCGGAACTCGGCCGGCTCTGCGACGGGGTTGATCTGCCGTGCGACGTGAAGGAGCCGCCGCCGGTCGTCCTGCCGTGGAACGAAAAGCTGAAGCGGACCAAGGCCGCGGTGGCGCATCTGGAAAATCTGGCCAAGATCGGAGCGCCGTCGATCAGCGGCCCGCGCCCGCGCGCCGGGCGTGGACATTATTGGAATCTCACGTTGTCGCCGGAGGATTCGACGCGGATGACGCAGCGCGTCGAGGGGATGGTCGGTTCACTTTTTCCGATGGCCTTTTACGTGGCCTGCACGGCGCGGGCGCACGATCGCGTCTTCCGCCATCGTGGCGTCCAACCGCGCGGCTACGTCGCCAGCGTTCCGGTGCAGACACGCAAACGCGGCGCGCGCGGCCCGCTCTTTCATAATCACGTCTCGATCTTTTTTTTCTGCGCACAGCGCGCGCAACTCGGCACCATCGAAGCCTGTGCCACCGCCATGAAACAGCAATTCGCCGACATGATGCGCGCCCGCCTCGATGAGTCCTTCCTCGCGGTGCTCGACATGATGATGCGCCTGCCGTCCTGGCTCTTCATGCGGGTGGTGCGCTGGCAGTTTAAGGGGGAGATCGCTTCGTTCTATCATTCGCACACCGGGGTCTTCGCGCCGGAACTGCTCGAGTTTGCCGGGGGCCGGGTGACGAATGCGTATCATTTTCCGTGTTTCGCCGTGCCGCCCGGGACCGGGTTGTTTTTCTGCGAGCGCGGTGGGCGGGTGAATATCACGCTGGCCTGGCGCGAGGGCGTGCTCTCGGGGGAGGAGCGCCGGCTGATGATCGGGCAGGCGATGGAGGATCTGTTTGGGGAACCTCGACCGGAGCTTTTGCATGGACTGTGACGTGCTCGTCGCCGGCGGCGGAAGCGCCGGACTGGCGGCCGCGGTCGCTTCGGCCCGGCTCGGCGCGCGCACTTTGCTCCTCGAGCGACATGGCCTGCTGGGCGGGATGGCTTCGGCGGCGCTCGTCCATTCGATCTGCGGCTTGTATCGGCTGGGCGATGACTCCCAGCCACCGGTGCTGGCCAATGGCGGATTCGCCGCGGAATTCGCGCACCGCCTCCTGGCCAGCGGGGGCGCGACCGGGCCGGTGCGGATGGGCCGGGTCGAAGTGCTGCTCCAGCGCCCGCCGGCTTTTGCCGAGTTGGCGGACGCGTTCGTTCGCGAGACGCCGGGCCTCGAACTGCGCCTGCATACCGAAATCGTGACCGCGACGGCGGATCGGGTGGCGCTGAACTGCCGGGGAAACACCGAACAAGTGACGGCGCGGGTGTTCGTCGATGCCACCGGCGATGGCGCGCTGGCGGCGCTGCGCGGCGCACGCTGCGAAGTCGCGGACGGCGGGCGCCTGCAACGCCCCGCATTCATTTTCGCCCTCGGCGGGGTGGCCGAGGGAGCGGTGGACGACGAGGCCCGGTTGCGGCTGGCGCGACGCATTACCCAGGCGATCAAGGCTGCCCGGCTTCCGGGTGCCACGCTCGGGGCGCATCTGCGCGGCAGCGGGCAGGAGGGTGAAGCGTATGTGACGATCGATCTTCCCGGCGGCCCCGGATTCGATCCGCTCGATCCTTCCTGCCTCACACGCCTCGAGTTGGAAGGGCGGGGACTGGCGGTCCGGCTGGCGCAATTTCTCCGGGCCGAAGTGGATGGATTTCAGGCGAGCTACGTCGCGGCCTGGCCGAGCCGGGTCGGCGTGCGCGAAAGCCGGCGGATCGTCGGGCATTATCGGCTGGAGGCCAAAGACCTCGATCAGGGCGTGCAGTTTCCCGATCAGGTGGCGTTCGCCGCCTGGCCGATGGAATTGCGCGAGACGGCGGCCGGTCCGCGGCTGCGTTTCCCGATCAGCGCGCGACCCGGCGGCATTCCACTCCGCTCGCTGCAAGCGAAGGACGATGCGGCGCTATTCATGGCGGGGCGCTGCATCTCGTGCAGCCACGAAGCGCAGGCTTCCATCCGCGTGATTGGCACGTGTCTGGCCACGGGCGAGGCGGCGGGCATTGCCGCGGCGTTGACCGCGCTGCAAGGGAACTGCAATGCGGACGCCGTGCGGGAGAAGATCGCGTCATGAATATCGTCGAGCGGATCTTTCACAACGCCGACCGGCAGGCCGTGGCGCTGATCTGCGGAGGGCGGGAGATCCGCTACGGAGAATTGATCGAGATGACCGGCCTCGCGGCGGTTCCGCTTGCCACCACTCCCGCCGCGCGGGTCGCTCTCGATTGTCCGAACGGGATCGCGCACGTCGTTCTCGCGCTGGCGATCGTGCGTGCGGGGAAATGTCTCGTCCCGCTGGCGAGCGAACTTTCCCCGCGAGAACGCGAGCGCGTCATTCGCGAGACGGGTGTGGGCGCGATCGTCGATGCGGCGGGCGAAGTGCGACCGGTGCCGGTCGGCGAGCTTGCCTTCGATGAAGCCGCGCTCGCCGCGCTCAACCCCGCGTTCATCCGCTTCAGTTCCGGCACCACGGGCACGAGCAAAGGCATCGTCCTCTCGCATGAAAGCCTGCTCGCCCGCGTGACCGCCGCGAATCGCGGGCTCGGCATCGGTCCCGCGGATCGGATCGTCTGGATTCTCCCGATGGCTCATCATTTCGCCGTCTCGATCATGCTCTACCTGCTGCACGGCGCGACGACGATCGTCGAGAACTCGCACCTCGCCGAAGACGTCCTCACCGCCGCGACCACGCACCGCGGCACCGTGCTCTACGGTGCGCCTTTTCATCACGCCCTGCTCGCCGCGGAAGGCTCGGGCCGCGCGTGGCCTTCGCTGCGACTCGCCGTCTCGACCGCAGCCACGCTGCCGCTGGCCACGGCGCAGGCTTTTGACCAGCGGTTCGGCCTGCCGCTGGCGCAGGGCCTTGGGATTATCGAAGTCGGCCTGCCGCTGCTCAATCTCGCGCGTGCGCGGGAAAAGCCGGCGTCGGTCGGCCAGCCGCTGCCGGACTACGCGGCGGAAATCCGCGGCGACGACGGCGAACTGTTCCTCCGCGGCACCGGAATGCTCGACGCTTATCTCCATCCGTGGCGTGGGCGCGCGGAGATTTTGGAAGATGGCTGGTTCCGCACCGGCGACCTGGCGCGGATCGACAGCGAGGGCGATTTGCACCTCCTCGGGCGCAGCCATTCGGTGATCAATGTCGCCGGCCTGAAATGCTTTCCCGAGGAAATCGAAGCCGTGCTCAATGAAGTCCCCGAGGTGCAGCGCGCCCGGGTGCTCGGCAAACCGAACGCCCGCTTCGGCGCCGTGCCGGTCGCGGAGATTGTGCCGCGCGATCCCGCCCAACCGCCGAAAATATCCGCGCTCGCCGCGCATTGCCGCGGCGCGCTCGCCCGGTATAAGATTCCGGTCGAATTCCGCCTGGTCGAGAGCGTCCCGCTGACGCCCAGCGGCAAAATCCAACGATGAAAAAGAAGATCCAGACCGTCGGCGTCATCGGCAGTGGCCCCTCGGGCGCGACGCTCGCCTCGCTCCTCCAGATGAAAGGCGTGGACGTGACTCTCTTCGATGATGGGCGCCGTCCCGACCTCATCGTCGGCGAATCGCTGATCCCGGCGATTGTCCCGGTCTTGCGCAAGCTCGGTATCGAAGAGCGCGTGGCCGAGGTCTGCCAGTTCAAGCCGGGCGTGTCGTTCACCTTCGGGCGGGAATACGAAATCGATTTCTGCTTTGAGTCGGTGAAAGGCGTGCTGCCGACCTACGCCTACAATTCGCCCCGGCCGGCGTTCGACCGGCTCTTCGACGAGCGGGCGGAGGAACTCGGCGTGAAGCGCGTGAAGACGCGGGCGAAGGTCGAGCGCGATGGTGCGGATGGCATCCGGCTCGCCGAGGAAACACTCACGGAAGCGCCGTGGCTGAACGGCCGGCAACCGGATTTGCTCGTCGATTCCACGGGGCGCAGCCGGCTTTTCGCGCGGACGCTGGAGATTCCGGCGCAACTCGGATCGCGTAAGGATGTGGCCTACTTCGCGCACTATGAAGGTTTCGTCGCGCGTCCGCCGGTCGGGCAGGTGGTGATCGGGCGCCTGGATCACGCGGGCTGGAGCTGGCGCATTCCGCTGCCGGGTCGGCTCTCGGTGGGCGTGGTGATGAACAAGGATGAAGCCGCGCAACTCGGCTCGACGCCCGAGGAGCGGCTGGAGGCGGCCATCGCCCGCGACTCGCAGCTCTGCGACGCGGGCCGCGCACGGCGTCGCCTGACCGATGTCGCCGTTTATACGAACTACCAACTCGTCTCCGACCGCGGTTTTGGCGGTGCCGAGGGCGGCGCGGGCCCCGGCTGGGTGATGACCGGCGATGCTTTCGGTTTCGTCGATCCGATGCTTTCGCCCGGCCTGTGGCTGGCCCTGCATTCCGCCGAAGTGCTCAGCGAAAACCTCGACAACCTGCCCGCCTACGAGCGCGAGATGCGCAAGCTGATCAAGGCGTGGATGGAACTCATCCAGTATTTTTACGACGGCAAGATGTTTGCGATGTATCAGACCGGCACGCATTTCGAGCGCGAGTATCCGGGCAAAATCAGCGACGGGATGAAGTGGTATTTCAACCGCTTGATCGCCTCGATGGCTTCCGGCGCGACGACCACGGCGGCTTATCCGCGCGCCGTACTGAAATTCATGTCGCGTCACGGCATCTGGAAATCCGATCCGCTCGCGCTGGCGATCCGCTGAGGTGTGATCGAGCGCATCGCCGGGCAGTTTGAGGGCCGCTGGCGGCAGGGCTACGTGCGGGGAAAGCTGCGCAGTGATCCGGTTTACGCCGCTGCCTGGGAGTTGCTGAAGGATTCGCCGCTGCCCGTGCTCGATGTCGGCTGCGGGATCGGCTTGCTGGAGTTCTATCTGCGCGAACACGGCTTCCAGCCACCGCTCACCGGGCTCGATTTCGATGCGCAAAAGATCGCGCAGGCCCGATCCATCGCGGGGCGCGCGCATCGCGACCTCGACTTCACCGTGGGCGACGTAATGCACACCGGCGACTTCCGCGGCAATGTCGTCCTCCTCGACGTCCTCCACTATCTTCCGGCCCCGCGACACGCGCCGCTCCTGGAGCATCTCGCCGGCCTGGTCGCGCCCGGCGGACTTTGCATCATCCGCGCCACGCCGCGCGCTGCGAGCTGGCGCTTCCGCGCCACCCAGATCGAGGAGTTCTTTCTCCGCGCCAGCCTTTGGATGAAATCCGGTGCGGTCGATTACCCCTCCGTGGAGGGAATCCTCGCGCCCTTCCGCGCCCGCGCTTTTGCCAGCGAAGTCCGCCCGCTTTGGGGGCGCACGCCGTTCAATAGTCATCTGTTTGTCTTCCGCGCTCCGCGCCCGGCGAATGAATTCGCCGCTACGTAACCGCGAATTCATTCCGCGGAATTTCGCCGCACTCGGGACTCGCCGAACGGTTCGCGCAATCTCTTTCGCCGACCCGGCTGCGGCTTGCGAGATGCGCCGTTCCGAGTGGCGTCCGCGCGATGTTTCCTCCCGTCAGATACCTGCTCTTCAGCGTGCTTGCGCTCGCTCCGCTCGCCCAATGCCGCCCGATCAACCGCGCCTGGTGGAGTTCACGGCCAGATTGCGGGCCGGCGAATCCTTGCGCATCGAACCCACCGGCACGGGCGTCGATGACAAGGGGCAGAACGTTTCCAACATCGGGGTCAGGGACTTCACGGGCGCGGGCCTCGCCCTGCAATGGGTGGATATGGAAGGGCCGCCCCTCGAACAGTGGCCGCCCGCGAGCTTGCAGCAGATCTTCGGAGACATCCCGCAGACCCCGGTCATCGACCCGAAGAAGAAGCAGAAGCCGTCCTATACGCTCACTCCCGCCGATCCGAAAGCGAGCGCGCAGCAGACCATCGAGCGTTTTGCCGCCCGGGCATTCCGCCGACCGCTGGAGAGCGGGGAAGCGGATCGTTTCCTCAAGCTCGCGACCGACGAACTCGACGAGGGCCGGCTTTTGTCGAGGCAATGCAGGTCGCGTTCCGCACCGTGCTCACCGCGCCGCAGTTCCTGCTTTCCCGAGAGGCGCCGGGCAAGCTCGACGCTTACGCCCTCGCTTTCCGGCTTTCCTACTTCCTCTGGAGCTCGATGCCGGACGATGAACTGCTGGCGTTCGCGGCGCAAACCAAGCTGACCCGAAAGGGTGTGGTGCGGGCGCAGGTCGAACGCATGCTCAGGGACGAAAAATCGCGAGCCTTCGTGCAAAACTTCACCGGACAGTGGCTCGACTTGCGCAGCATCAGATGCTCACGAAGATGAACGTCGAGACGAACGCCTTCGCCAGCAGCGGCGCGACCAGCATCCCCGGCCTCGGCTAAAAGCCTCGCGCAGTTCATTAAGGTTGGTCACCAGATCGGTGATGATGACGGACTGTGGTTCGCGTCCCGATTTCTGAAGACCATCTCGCGCATGAGCGCCGGTGCTGCGCGGGAGCCGCGCAGAGGGACGGACTGGCGAGAATGGGAAGCTAAGGTTTCGGGAGCCCGCGCAATGTAAGCATGCCAATCCTGCCCCATCCCTTTTTGCCCCCTTGCTCAAAACCCTTTTCATGAAACTTCGCCTCCTCCTGTCATTGCTGATCTTCGCTTTATTGACTCCGGCCTTTGCCGCCGCGCCGCTTGAACTGCACCAGGGCGATCACATCGCCATCGTCGGGAGCGGCCTCGCGGATCGGCAGCAGCATCATGCCTGGCTCGAGACGCTGATTCACAAAGCCTATCCAGAATTCAATCTCACGGTGCGCAATCTTGGCTTTGCGGCGGATGAGGTGAACGTGCATCCGCGGTCGGATGAAGTTCCGACGACCGAATACTTCCTCGGCATGCGCAAGGGCGACACCAAGACGGTCGCGGGAGACAAAAAAACGGAAGTGGTTTACAAAGCCGGCACGGATTTCAGCGCGAACGTGATTTTCGCGTATTGGGGCTTCAATGAATCGTTCAAGGGCGAGGCCGGGCTGGAGGAGTTCAGGAAGGCGCTCGACGAGTATTTGAAGAAGCACCTCGCGGCGGACTACGGGAAGGGAAAGCCCAAGCTCGTGCTGTTCTCGCCGATCGCCCACGAGAACGTGAAAGATCCGACGAACTATCCGGACGGCTCGGCCAACAACCGGAAGCTGGCCCTTTACACAAAAGCCATGGCGGAGGTGGCGAGGGCGAATGACGTGTTGTTCGTCGATCTCTTCGCGCTGTCGCAACAGCTTTACGCGAAGTCGGCTGGGCCGCTGACGATCAACGGCATTCACCTGAATGAGGAAGGAGACAAGCAACTCGCGCCCGTGCAGTTCACAGGAATCTTCGGCAAGGAGGCGCCGGGAACGACGGATCCGAGTCTGGCGAAGATCCGCGGAGCGGTGCTGGAGAAGAATGTGCAGTGGCATCACCGCTACCGCTCGGTGGATCAATTCAACATTTACGGGCAGCGCTCGCGGATCAAATATTCCGGCGTCGATAACGCCACGATCCTCGGTGAGGAGATGGCGCAGCGCGACGTGAAGGTCGCGAATCGGGATCTGGTGGTGTGGGCCGCGGCCAAGGGCCAGAGCCTCGCGGTGAAGGACGACAATCTGCCGCCGGTGCAACTCACGCCCCCGAATCGTCCCGAGGCGATTCCGTATCTCGGTGGCGAAGAAGCGCTGCAACACCTCACTTCGCCGGAAGGCACGAAGGTGGAGTTCATCGCGTCGGAGGTGGAGTTCCCCGAGTTGGTCAATCCGGTGCAGATGAACTTCGACACCAAGGGCCGCCTCTGGGTGGCGGCGTGGCCGACCTACCCAGAGACGATGCCGACGACGACGAACTTCGACAAACTACTGGTCTTCGACATCGATCCGAAGACTGGAAAATTCACCAAATGCACGACCTTCGCCGACGGGCTGAACTGTCCGACCGGCTTCCAGCTTTATAAGGACGGCGTGCTCGTCATGCAGTCGCCGGATATGTGGTTCATGCGCGACACGGATGGCGACGGCAGGGCCGACTGGAAAGAGCGCATCGTCCACGGACTCGACGCCGCGGACTCGCATCATGAGACGAACTCGATCTGCTACGAACCCGGCGGCGCGGTGTACTTCAGCGACGGCGTTTTCCATCGCACGAATGTCGAGACGCTGAACGGCCCGGTGCGCAATGTGAACGGCGCGATCTATCGCTTCGAGCCGCGCACGAGCAAGTTCGAGCGTTACGTGCCGTATGGCTTCGCCAATCCGCACGGGCGGGTCTTCGACTACTGGGGTAACGACATCATCACCGACGCCACGGGCAACTCGAACTACTTCGCGCCCGCCTTCAGCGGCCATCTCGACAGCGGGTCGCATCCGGGGATGCAGCAGTTTTGGAAGCGCCCGTCGCGGCCCACGCCGGGCACGGCGATCCTGAGCAGCCGGCATTTCCCGGACGACTGGCAGGGGACGTTCCTGAACGCAAATGTGATCAGCTACCAGGGGATCTTCCGGGCGAAGATCACCGAGGAGGGTTCGGGGCTCAAAGGCGAGACCGTGGAGCCCGGGCTCGTGGCGACGGATGTGGCGAAGAATCCGAATTTCCGCCCGAGCGGCATGGCCGTGGCGCCGGATGGTTCGATCTATTTCATGGACTGGTCGCAGATGCTCATCGGCCATCTCCAGCATCACCTGCGCGATCCGAATCGCGACCATCAGCACGGCCGCATCTACCGCGTCACCTACCCGAGCCGCCCGCTGCTTACGCCGAAGAAAATCGCGGGCGAACCGATCGCGAAGCTGCTCGATCTGCTGAAGGAGCCGGAGAACAACGTGCGCGAGCGGGCGAAGATCGAACTGGATACGCATCCGACGAAGGACGTGATCGCCGCGGTGCAGAAATGGGAGAAGGCGCTCGACAAAAAGGACCAGGATTACGAGCACCACCGGCTCGAAGCGCTCTGGGTCCACCAGTGGCACAACATCGTGAACCCGGAGCTGCTCAACGAAGTGCTGCAATCGCCCGAACCGCGCGCCCGGGCGCAGGCCGTGCGGGTGGCCTGCTACTGGCGCGACCGCCTGCCGAACGCGATGGCGATCCTGGAGAAGGCGATCGCCGATGCCGCGCCGCGGGTGCGGTTGGAAGCGGTGCGGGCGTTGAGTTTCATCAAGGGCCAGGACGTGCCCAAGGCGATCGAACTGGCGAAGCTCGTGGCGCTCGAAAAGGACTACTACATCGACTATTGCTTCAAGGAGACGGTGAAGCAGCTCGGTTCATTGCCCGAAGGGAAAGACATCGTGGGCAAGGACGGGATGCTGCAGGCCAAGCTCCGGGTCAAACCCGACGCCAGCTACGGCCCGACGAACAAGCAACTCTCGAAGGAGGACGTGAAGGTCTATAACCGTGGGAAGGAAGTCTATAACCGCGAAGCGCATTGCGGAACCTGCCACCAGGCCGACGGCAAAGGCGTGGACGGGACGTATCCTGGGCTGGTGAACAGCGAGTGGCTGCACGGTGCTCCCGAACGCGCGATCAAGATCGTGCTCAAGGGGCTCTACGGGCCGCTCAAATTCCAGGGCAAAGAATACGGCCCGGCCAAAGGCACGCCGCCGATGATGGGCTTCGCCGGCCTGCTCAAGGACGATGAAGTCGCCGCCGTGATCTCCTACGTGCATCAATCCTTTGGCAACAACCTGCCGATGGTGAAGCCCGAGGAAGTCGCCAAGGTGCGGGCAGCGACCAAGGACCGCTTCAACTTCTACATGGTGGATGAGATCCTGAAGGAGCACCCGCTGGAGAAGAAATAGCCGACGGGCAGCACCCGAATCCTTCTACTGCGCTGCGTCCACCTCTTCGCCTCCGCTCCGCTCAGGATGCCTGGTGTTCGGGGGGCAGAGGGCGCGATCGGAGCGGCGGGATTCGGAAAACGAAAAATGGGGCGGGCTCCATTCAGCCCGCCCCATTCGATGTTTCGGAGCTGTGGTTTGCGGGCCGCTATTCCGCGGCGAGCGGGCCAGCGGGCATGTGGCCGTGCGCGGGTTCTTCCGCGGGCTTGGGGGCGACGACGACCAGCTTGGCGGAGGCGACAAATACGCCGGCCACGGCGAGGTAGCCGATGGCCACGAGCGGCGTCTGGGCCCAGCCGATATGGTGGCCGTGCATGCAGCCGAAGAACGTCATCACCGCGCCCGCGGCGGAAAAGGCCGCGGCGCGCAGGAAGGTGCGGTCGATGACACACACGCCGATCGCAGTGAGGATGAGGCCGCCGAGGATCGAGCCGCCGCCGAGGACTTCCATGCCGCTATAGAGGACGCCTTCGTTTTTCATCGCGCCGACGAGAGCCGCTTTGGCTTCGGGCGTCATTGCCGGGATGATCGTCCCCGCCGCAGCGAGGCCACCATTGATCATCGTGCCCCCCCCAGTGCGCCATGTGCGCCATGTGCGGGGTGAGGCCGAGGATGATCGCCGGGGCGTGAGACTTCGGCGTTTCTTGGAAGGCTTGCGAACCGATGAGCATGCCGATGTAGAGCAGGATCGGGAGAATCGCGACCGTCGGGATGAGCGCGAGCATCACCGAGATGAGGCCCAGCCAGCAGAGGATGATCACGAAAAGGCCCGTCGCGGCGGAGTAGCCGGTGCGCCCGCCCATCGCTTTCCAGCCGGGATGGCCGATGTAAACGGCGTTGATGAAGGGATTGCCCATCACGCAGCCGATGAGGCTGACCACGCCATCCGCGCCCAGCACGCGGGTGGTGGGATAGGCATCGCCGACGGCTGGTCCACGGATTTGAAATCGCGAACCGCCGACCGCTGCCGCTGCGGAAGATCGGTAAATGACCGCGTTATCGAGGACATCCGTAATCGTCACGGCGATGCCCTTCGTTCCCGCCGGACCCAGGGCGGCCTCGACGAGATCACCAATGCGGAAGACCGCGACGGCGTATCCCGTCAACTGAGCCCGTCGTTCCTCGTCCGTCCGCGAGGCACGCTGATGATCAATCCACCGGCACCCGGCACAGCGTGATCAGCGAGGCGGCCTGCATCGTCCTCGCGATCTACCATGAGGCGGTGCAATTTGCCGGCGAGGCCTCGGCGGACGAGCGGTGAACTCCGCTCGTCCTGCCGGGACCGCCGCTGCTCCTGGCCGCGCTGGGGCGGCGGTTCTTTGGCTGGCGGTTGCCGATCGGGCTGGTGATTGCGGCCGCGGGGCTGGGCCTGCTTTCTCCCGCGGCTGCTTTTGGCGAGGGCGACCGGCTCGCGCACGCGCTCGCAGATCATCACCTGCCGAGTTGCCGATCAGGGGTAGAAGGGCGACCAGAAGTCGCTGGGGGCGACGTCGGAGAGCTTGGCGAAGGTCGTGGTCCGGAGCTTCGGAATCGAATCCACGGAGTAGCCGACGTAAAGGCCGCCCAGGAGGTCCATGCCAGTGGAGTTGTAGAGCACGGAGCCTTTTTTCAGGTAAACCTGAATGTCGGACCAGGCGACCGTCGCGCCGCCGGATTTGTTGTTCTCGATGGCGTATTGGTCGATCGCGGAGTCGATGATGCGGAGATCATTGAGGATGCGGGTGGCTTGGGAGCGTTTGCGCGCCCGAAGGAAGTTCGGGACGGCGATGGAGGCGAGTAGGGCGATGATCGCGACTACCACCATGATTTCAACGAGGGTGAAGGCTGACTTGGTATTGGAGTGGGTTTTCATAATTGCGTATCAATACTTAGCAGTTCCGCTGCCTGCTCTCTGTCGTGGGTGCGTACTTGCCGTGTAGCGTTCCGCACCACAAATCGCGCCCCGCGGGCGGAGTCGCCTACACGCCTTCCAACACCCAGCGGGAGGCAAATTGCATTAGTTCCGCTCCGCTCGAGAGGCCGAGCTTTTCCTTGATGCGCGTGCGGTAGGTATCGACGGTGGTCATTCCCAGGCGCAGCTCCTCGGCAATCTCCCGCGTAGTGCGTCCCGCGCCGATGAGCTGGAGCACTTCCAGTTCGCGATCGGCGAGGCGCTTGATCGGGGGCACGGTCGCTCCCCGGCCCGCCATCTTGTCCACGAGATTCTCCATCATCGGCTCGCTGAGATAGATCTTGCCCTCCAGCACGCGCTGCATCGCCTTGAGCAAGGTTTCGGAGTTCTCGTGCTTGGTGATGTAGCCCCGCGCCCCGGCCGCCAGCACCCGCTCCGCGTAGAGCGATTCCTCATGCATGGAAAGCACGAGAGTCGGAAATTTCATGCCCTGGGCCTTCCAGTCCTTGAGCAGTTCCAGACCGCTCGATCCCTTGAGCGAGATATCGATGACGGCAAGATCGGGCCGGGTCTGGCGGGCCAGGGTGAGGGCGTCGCGGATATTGTCGGCCTGCCCGCAGACGACCATGCCGAACTCCTGGGTGATGAGCTGGGCGAGTTGTTCGCGAAACATGGCATGGTCTTCGACCAGCAGGATGCGGGAGGAAGGAGTCGCGGATGAAGCGGTGGATGGAGTCATGAGTCTTGGACAAAAAAGCAGCGCACGACGGTGCCCCCGCCGGGGCGGGGGGTGATTTCGAACTGCGCATCAATGATCCGGGCGCGATAGCGCATGATGCCGAGGCCCATGCCCTTGCCGCTGGCCTTTGCGGGGGTGAACCCCTGGCCGTCATCGGTGATGGAAAGGGAGACTTCGCGCGGATTGGCGGTCAGGCGGATGGCCACGGTGCGGGCCTTTCCGTGGCGGCTGGCATTGCTCACCGATTCCTGGGCGATGCGATAGAGATGCGTCGCGCAGACGTTGTTGAAGATCGGGGCCGGGCTGTCGTGTTCGAAGGTGCACTGAAGATCGAGGAGGTGGGTCGAACTGACGGCGAGTTCCCGCAATGCGGACTGCAAGCCGGCTTCGTCGTTTTCCACCGGGAACAGGCCGCGGGCCAGGCCGCGGGTCTGGGCCACGCCTTTCATGATCAACTCCTCGATCTCCCCGGCGCGGCCCGCCTGGGGCGCTCCCTGCTTGTCGAGATTGCGCTTCAAGGAACCCGCCGCGCAGCCGATCGCCGCGAAATACTGGCAGATCCCGTCGTGCAAATCCCGGCCGATGCGTTGTTGCTCCCGTTCGCTGATGCGGATGATCTCCTGCTCAAGGTGTTGGGTATGCTCCAGGAGTTCCAAGCGCATCTTGATGGCCGTGCCTCCGACCACGAAAAACAGGAAATAGCAGAGCCGGACGACCGTCTCCCAAATCTGGAACCACTCCTGGGTGTAATGGTGCCCCGAGGCTTCGTCCGCCCACCACCACACGATGGAGCAAAAGAGGGCCATGAAAACCGCCGAGACGCGATCGGCAAACCACACCACGAGGAGGATGGGCACCGAGTAGAACAGCACCACGCTGACTTCGTAACCGGTTTTGTAATCCACGTAACCGACCCCAAGTGCTAGCGCGACAGAGACGGTCCACAGGAACCAGGCCTTGGACTGGCGATGGGAAAAGGAAACGAGCGGTGTCGGGATGGCGGCGGCGTGCATGGAGCGGTTCGTTTCCCCCCGTGGGGAAGTGCTGCCTTTCATAGCCTAAAGCGGGCCACGCCGGAGGGAGGGCGGCCCGGCGTCCCCGGCTTTCCGGCCTTCCTTCGAGAGACGGCGCCAGCCGCGGGCGCTCTTGATCATATAGGCGCGCAGGTCCCGGCGCTCCGCGGGCGAGCGATGATAGCGGTGCTCGCGCCGACAGCGGCGGGCGATGCGCATCATGGTTCGGTCAACAATCAAATCTTCCCCGAATCGCCGTCCAGCGCACCGAAGGTCGCATCGGAGACTCGCCGGAGTGGAAACCTTCCAAAGTCGCGGCGCGGCAGAACTCCCGGGCCATTGCGCTCAGCGCCCAACGTAGCTCGGGCTGACAAAGGGCCAGAGGGACTTCCATGCGGACGATGTGCGTCCCCATCGGTGAGCGCCAGGAAAGATCGAGGACCAGTCCGCGCGAACAGCAATAGACCGAAGTGCCTCGGGGAAGCTCCCAGCTTTCGGTATTCATCTCCGCGACAGAAACCGGACGGCGGCGCGCACTTCCGGTGAGAATTCGCCCGGCCTTTGGGGCCACGCAGGGCTGGGTTCCCGCACATGCCGGATGCTGCCCATTCGTTGGGCAAGATGGCGTCGAGGCGCAGTTTGGATCGCGGTCATTTTCATGGCTCGTCTTGCAATGAGCAAAACGGGCACCACGAGCCAGGGGGAGATTGGGTATTCGGCGGGAGGACTTTTACCCCCGTCGCCGCGCTGCGAGGACACCGGGCCATTCCCGCACCCCGCCTCCCGAAAAACCTGCGAGCGGCCTTCGCTAGCGGGGAATGAGCGTCAGGATGCTTTTTGCCGGGATCGCCTCGTGCAAATTCATCGCCGTGCCGGTGGTGCTCGGAGCGGGGCTGCCTGCTTTGCTGTCGGGGGAGTGAGTGGGGGGCTTGCTGAAGAGGGCGCGGATGGTGCCGACATGGCCGACGACATTGCCCGCCGCATCGAGCACGGCGGAGCCGCTGCTGCCGGGCGCCCAATCGGTGCTGACATTGATCCGCTGCCGGCGCGGATCGTTCGGCGCGCGCGCCACAAAGCGATTGACGATGCCGCTGCTGAAATAGCCGCGCTCGCCGCGCGGGTCGCTGAGGCACCACACGCTGTCGCCGACTTGCACGTCGCTGCCGAGGGGGAGAGGGTGTAAGTCACTCGCGCCGACGCGCAGGATGATCGCGTCCATCGCGGCATCGTCGGCGAGGACTGCCGTGACGGGAAGCACCTCGCTATCGCCGCGGACGAGGATCGGATATCCGGCACCGGGCTTCATGTTTTCCGGCGGCTGCATTACGTGATGCGCGGTGACGACGGTGTCCTTGGCCACGGCGTAGCCGCCGGCAAAATTCGTGTGCCACTGCCCACACTTGGTGCACTGGAAGATCCACCCGGCCCGCAGGTAACCGGCGGCGGCGCGGCGGGCAATCTCGCGGCCGGTGAGCGGCGTATGCCCTCCGGGAATCAGGGCAATCGGGCCGGGCTGGGGTGCCTGCACCTGCGCGGCGAAGGCGTCGGCGGTGAGAAGCTGGTTCGCGTTCATCAGGGCAACAGCCCGCGTGATGAGGGGATCCTTCGGCGAGGTCGCGATTGGGACGGTGGCCGGGGCCTGATCTTTGGCCGTCCGATTGGGCGGGGTTTGCTCGGCCAGGGCGAAAGTGCTGAGGAGCAAGCCTGCCACGACGAGGGGGAAATCGTGTTTCATGAGCGGATATTACGTCGGCACGAGGTGGGCGGGTCAACGCCTGACCGCGGGATCAGACGCGGAAGCCGAAGCGGGCGCCGATCTCCAGACAGCGGGCGAGGGGGAGCATGCCGCCGGTGCAGGTTTCGTCGGCGAGATTGGCGGCAGCGGCGCAGACGCCGTAACGCAGCCATTCGGTGACTGGCAAATTTTCGTGCCATCCGAGGAGGACTCCGGCGGTGAAAGCGTCGCCGGCTCCGGCGGCGCCCTTGATGTAGGTGTCGGGGAGATTCACGCTGGGGTGCTCGTAGAGGTGGCCATCGTGGCCGAGCGCGGCGCCGCCTTCGGGGAAGTGAATGATGACCCGCTCCCGGACGCCCTCGCCGAGGAGTTGCTTCATGGCGGCGAGGAGGGCCGTGCGATCGAGGCCGGCGTCGGTGCGGATGTGCTGCCTGGTGACGCGCCCCGCCTCGAACTCGTTCATGATGCAAAGATCAACGTGCTTCAACGCCGGCAGGACGACGCGCGCAAAGCGGTCGCTGTCTTCGCTGACCAGATCGATGCTCGTCTTGAGCCCGGCGGCTTGGGCCCGAGCGAGGATCCCGGCAGCCACGGTGCCGTGCTCCGGGTGCGGAAGATCCAGCCGGTCGAGGAGCAGCAGGTAGCCGAGGTGAAACAACCTGGCGTTGGTATTGGGGAAATCGAAGTGGGAAGAATCGAGGAGGGCATTGGCGCCCCGGGCGTGGAAAAAGGTGCGGCGTCCGTTGCCCTGGACGGTCATGACATCGGTGTAGGACGTGGGGGCGGCATCGGTCTGCTGAAGCGCGGTGGCATCGATCTGGAAGTGGGCGCAGTCGTCGAGGATGATCTGGCCGTCGGTATCTTTTCCGACAAGACCGACCGCGGACAGAGGCATGGACGCGCCCATTTTCGCGAGGTCGATGAGGATATTGTAGGGCGAGCCGCCGGTGCCGTGGGTGCTGGAGAGGATGTTGGCGAGGCTGTCCTGGACGGGCCAGGTGTCGATGATCTTGACGTGGTCGATGATCCAGTTGCCGCCAGCGAGGATTCCGGTGCGTGTGCTCATAGGGGTGTCGGTGAGAGGCGCAGAGGATTCACGCCGCGCGCGCGGCGGCAAGTGGATTTTGGCGGAGGGCTCGCCAGGTCATTCTGCGCGGAGTCGAAGAGCCACAGACAGCCGAAGGCAATCCCGTCAACTGGCGAAAGGCGCCGCTGGTTTTCCACGGGGTTCCTTCGACTCCGCCGCGCAGAACGACTGCGAGGTTGGATTTGCCAGTCCTTACGCCTTCCGCCCGAACTTTTTTTCCAATTCGCCGAAGCTCATCTGGATCATCGTCGGTCGGCCGTGGGGACAGCAGTAGGGGAGGTCGCAGGCGAGCAGGTCCTGGATGAGGCGGACGAGTTCGGGCTCGCGCAGGTAGTCGTTGGCCTTGACGGCGTGCCGGCAGACGGTTTTCGCGATCATGTCCTCGCCGAGGCGCAGCTTGCTGGTCTGGGTGCTGGTTTCGCGGAGGTCGTCGATGATCTCGCGAATCAGCGGCGCGGGTTCGCTGCCCCGGAGGAAGGTTGGGAGGCTGTCGATCTTGAAGGTGTTTTCGCCAAACGGTTCGAGGCCGATGCCGGCGCGGGTCAGGACATCGAGATGCCGGGTGAGCCAGTCGGCGTCGCGCGGGCTGACCTGGAGCGTGAGGGGCAGAAGGAGCCGCTGGGTGGGCACGCCCTGCTGTTCCATGCGCTTCAGCATTTCCTCGAACAGGATGCGCTCGTGGGCGGCGTGCTGATCGACGAGCACGAGGCCGCTGGCGTTTTCCATCAAGACGTAGAGTTTGCCGAGGACGCCGAGGATGCGGAAGTCTTGGGAGGGATGGATCGCCGACGGGGGAGGTTCGATCGCCGCTGGGGACTCGATCGGTGCGGGGGCAGGAAGCGGCGCCGGCCGCTCGCTGGTCGGGGAAGGTGAGGTGGTGGGCTGAAGAGGCAGCGCGCTCCAGGCGCGGCGCAGGGCGATTTGTTCCTGCGCAGGGAGGAGCGGGAGCGTGGTGTCGGGAAGGGGTTTCGAGGCGGGCTCGCTGGCTTGGAAAGTCCGGGACCAGCTTGCCCGGTCGGTTTCCAAAGCGCGGCGCGTAGCCTCGACGACCGCTTCGCGAATCTCCGTGCCGTTGCGGAAGCGGACTTCCCGCTTGGCCGGATGCACGTTCACATCCACGGCAGCCGGGTCCATGTCGATGAACAGGAACGTGACCGGATGCTGGCCCTTCATCAGCGCGGTGTGGTAGCCCTCGCGCAACGCAAAGTTGAGCGTGCTATTTTCCACGGCCCGCCCATTGAGAAAGACGAGCTGCTGCACGCGGGAACTGCGGCTGACGCCCGCTCTACCAATTAAACCCCGGATCGAAATACTGTCCGTGGCGAACTCCGGCACCTCCAGCAACTCGGCGGTGAGCGCCGGCCCGCACAGGTCGCGGATGCGCTCGCGAAGGTGAGTGGCGGGCGGAAGCTGATAGACGACGCGCTCGTCATTCACGAAGACGAAGCCGATCTCGGGATGACCGATGGCCTGGAGGTGGAGCTGGTGCTCGACGTGGCTGGACTCGGTGTTTTCCGTGCGCAGAAATTTGCGGCGCGCGGGCAGGTTGTAGAAAAGCTGGCGCGCTTCGATCTGCGTGCCGGGAGCGTCGCCGCTGTCCTTCACGCTCTCGATCTTCCCGCCGTTGACGAGGACTTCCGTGCCGGCCAGCGCGCCGTGCTCCCGCGTCGCGAGGCGGAAGCGCGACACGCTGGCAATGCTCGGCAGCGCTTCGCCGCGGAAGCCGAGGGTGTGAATCGCCGCGAGGTCGTGGCCCGTGCGGATTTTGCTCGTGGCGTGGCGTTCCAGGCAGAGGAGCGCGTCGTCGCGGTCCATGCCCGAGCCGTCATCGACTACCCGGATGGATGAAATGCCGCCGCGGCGGATCAGCACCTCGATCTTGCGGGCGCCGGCATCGATGGAGTTTTCGACCAGTTCCTTCACCACGCTGGCCGGCCGCTCGACCACTTCGCCCGCGGCGACCTGGCTGGCGACGGCTTCGGAAAGGAGGGCAATGCGGGACACGGCGGAAGTGAGTGGACGGGGAAAGTGAACGCCGCCGCGTCACTTGTCACTTTCCACCTTCACTTTCCACTGATAGCTTGGCGCCATGATTCACGTCACCGACCCGGCTTTCCGGCAGCTCCAAGTCCTCGTCAGCGACCAGGAGGACCCGACCAAAGGCCTCCGCATCTTGGTCGAAAATGGCGGCTGCGCCGGGCTGCAATATGGGATGGGGCTGGATCACGCGAAGGACGGCGATGAGGTCGTGGAGCGCGACGGTTTGAAGGTGATCATCGACGCGGAAAGCGCGCATTTCCTGAACGGATCGACGATCGACTATTCCGACGACCTCGCGGGGGCCGGCTTCCGGATCAACAATCCCAACGCGGTGCGCAGTTGCGGTTGCGGCACTTCCTTCGAACCCGCCGACGCCGCGACGCCCGCGCATCAACATTGAAGACTTTGCGAAGCGCCCCGCGCTTCCACCCGCTTCCGCATGGCTGACGATTTTTACGGATACAACGAGGACGGCGACGAGCCGAAAGGCCGCGACAATTTGTTTTTGTGGACGGTGTTCATCCTCCTGCTCGTCGGGCTCGCCTTCGCGTGCTGGCTCGGAAGCTTCTACATCTTCGGGCACCCGGAACATCCCAAGGCCTACGCGCTGCTCAAAAAGCTGAAGAAGCTCGAAGCGCCGTTGCGGTTTGAAGTGACGGCGGCGCCGCCGGGCGAATTTCTTAGCGCGTCGCGGCTCTTCGAGCGTTACAGCAAGCTCAGCCGGCTCGAACTGGAGCGCGAGAACGCGGAGTTGCTGCGCAACTATCTAAAGAACTTCCGCGAGACGAAGAAGCTCGTTCCCTACGTCACCGGCCGCTACGTCATCCTGGATTCCTACGACTTGAAAAAGACGGACATGTTCTCCACCGGCGTGGTCGCGCTGGCCCAGGCGGCGGAATATCCGCAGGTGCTCATCGAGCATGTCTATACCGCTGCGCCGCGCAATGTGCCGGCCCTGCGGGCGATGCTCCAGACGGGCCTCGATATGAAGCTGGAGCGCACCAACGACCTTGCGGCCGTGGTGCATGTCGAAAAATCCGCGGAAGGACGCCTGCAATTCACGGTGGTCCCGCTGCTCTATGGCGCCTACGCGGTCAAGCAGGGGTCCGGGACCTTCAGTCTCGAGCCGCCGCTCGATCTCAACATGGAGCCGGGGCTGCCAGTGATCAAAACTCAGGTGTTGCAGGAGGGTCTCAAAAAATTTGCGATCTATCGCCGGGATCATCCCACGAATGTGGCGGAGACCGCCCCCGGCGCTCCCACCGCCCCGGCCGCGCCGGAACTGGTGCGCGTCGAGACGGTGGAGCCCGGCAAGCCCGTGCCGGAAACGGGCGCGATGCCCGCGGTGCCTGTCGCCACCCCGGTGGCGATCGCCGGTCGTGCGACGCCCTATCCGCTCCCGGTCAAAGCGACGCCCAGGGTCGTCGCGGCGGCGACGCCACCCATGCGCGTCACGATGCTGGCCACGCCTTCGCCTATTCCGGTGGCGACGCCCCTCGCCGCCTTGGCGACGCCGCTCCCTCGCCGGTCGCCGGATGGCGTGCCGCTGACGCCCTTTGTGGCCGCCCAGCCCGACCGGAACATGCCCAATGCCGGCGCTTCGTGGCGCACCTATGCGCCGGGCCAGGCTCCGCCGGCGCGCGCGATTTCCCTGGAGGAAGTCGGCCCGATCGCGGATCGCGGCGATGTCGGCGAGCGGCTCTATTTGCGCGGGGAATTTCGGGTCACCGCCTCGGGCACGAATCGCGCCGTCCTGCGCGACGCCTCGAAGCCGGACGATCAATCGCCCCGCGTCGTTGTCGAGTATCCTTCGGGATCGGTGCCGCCGCCGGAACGCGAGCGTTTCGTCCGCGACACCGCGCGCCCGTATCTGATCAGCGATGTGCGGCGCGGCGCGGATGGTGTCGTGACGATCTACGTCAAAGAGATCATGGCCCAGTAGGGGCGGCGCCGCCGGTGGTTGTCGGGCTGGTGGGGGGAGTTTTCGTTTGCGCTTTCTCGCGCGGTGCCGAGAATCGCGCCTCTTTTTCCCGAGCCATGTCCAAACCCAAAGTTCTCGTCGCCGACCCTATCGCCCAGCGGGGCATTGATGAACTCGCCAGCGGCGGTTCGCTCGATGTCACCGTCAAGATCGGCCTCAAGCCCGACGAATTGCTCGCCATCATCGGCGACTTTCAGGCGCTCGTCGTCCGCAGCGAAACGAAAGCGAACGCCAAAGTCATCGAAGCCGCGCACAAACTGAAAGTCATCGGTCGCGCCGGCGTCGGGGTGGACAACGTGGACGTCGATGCCGCGACCAAGCGCGGGATCATCGTCATGAACACCCCCGGCGGGAATACCATCTCGACCGCCGAGCACGCCTTTTCGCTCATGGTCTCGACCGCGCGCAACATCCCGCAGGCCGATGCCAGCGTGAAGAGCGGAAAATGGGATCGCAAGACTTTCGTCGGCGTCGAACTTTACAACAAGACGCTCGCCATTCTCGGCATGGGCCGCATCGGCACCGAGATCGCCCGCCGCGCCATCGCCTTCGGGATGCGGGTCTTGGCTTACGATCCTTATCTCTCCGCGAGCCGCGCCCGCTCGTTGCAGGTCGAACTCATCGAGACGCTCGATGAAATCATTCCGCAGGCCGACTTCATCACGATGCACATGCCGCTCACGGCAGAGACGAAGTACATGCTCAATGCCGAGCGCCTGTCGAAAGCCCGGAACGGGGTGCGGATCGTGAACTGTGCCCGCGGCGGCCTGATCGACGAAGCAGCGCTCGTTGAAGCGTTGAAGACGAAACACGTCGCTGCCGCCGCGCTCGATGTTTTCGAAGTCGAGCCGCTGCCGGCCGATTCACCGCTGCGCGGATTGCCAAATCTCATCCTCACGCCGCACCTCGGCGCTTCCACCGCGGAAGCCCAGGAAGGCGTCGGCATCGAAGTCGCCGAGCAGATCCGCGCGGCGCTGCTCAGTGGCGAAATTCGCAATGCCGTCAACATGCCGAGCATCGACGCGAAGACCCTCGCCGCCATCGGGCCGCACATCGCGCTCGGCGAAAAGCTCGGCTGCTTTCTTTCGCAGATCGTCGCCAGGCGTTGCGACAGCCTGAACATCAATTTTTCCGGCAAGGTCAACGACAGCGACACCACGCCGATCACCCGTGGCATTCTCGCGAGCTTCCTCAAGCCCGCCGGCGGCGGCGAGGTGAATGTCGTCAACGCGCCCGCCTTTGCGGAAAATCTCGGCCTCAAAGTCACCGAGTCGCGCGAGAGCAGCGTCGGTGATTTTGCCGAATTGATCGAACTCACCGCGACCGGTGAGAACGGCTGGGTCAGCGTGGCCGGCACCTTCTTCGGCAACACGCCGCGCATCGTGAAAATCAACGGCCGGCACGTCGAAGCGAAACCCGAGGGCGTCATCTTTCTCCTCGAAAACCGTGACCGCCCCGGCATCGTCTGCCACGTCGGAACTCTCATGGGCAAGCACAAGGTCAACATCGCCGGCATGTCGCTCAGCCGCGACGAAGCCGGCGGCGAGGCGCTCACCGTCCTCAACCTCGATTCCGTCCCCGGCGACGCGCTGATCAAGGAACTGACCTCCGAGGGCGACATCCACACCGCGCAGGTCGTCCAGTTGTGAAACTGACCTACGGCTCCGAGGCGGCGAAGAAGGTCGTCACCGTTCGCTTCGTCCCGAAAGACCGGCGCGAGAAAATCAGCCCGGCGGTTTCCGAGTCCGAGTTTTCCGGCAAAGCGAGCGCGCTCCTTTACGCCCGGCACGACGCCACGCTGCATGTCGGACTCGGCGAACGCGCGAAGATCGACCCGCACACCTTTCGCAGCGCGGCCGGTGCGGCGGTGATGTTCCTCAAGAAAATCGGCGAGACGAAGATTGCGTTTGCCCTCGACGAATGGCCGCAATTCGCCGGTTCCGCCGTCGAAGGCGCTCTTCTCGCCGACTACCGCTTCGAGAGTTTCAAAACGAAGAAGACGGCCGCGCTCGAAAGCCTGCACGTCCAGGTGCTCGGCGAGGATCTGCCGAAGACGAAACGCACCGGCCAGCGAGCCGCGACGATCGCCGAGGCCACCAACCTTGCTCGCGACATCGGCAACCAGCCCGGCAACCTCCTCTACCCGGCAACGCTCGCCACGCGCGCCGTCCGACTCGCCCGCGACTTCAAACTCAAGGTCACCGTCTTCGACGAAAAGAAGCTGCGCGCCGGAAAATTCGGCGGAATGCTCGCGGTCGGGCAGGGGAGTGCGCGCGGACCGCGCCTGCTCATCTTGGAACACCGCGGCGGACCGAAGACGCAACCGCCGATCGCTCTCGTCGGCAAGGCGATCACCTTCGATACCGGCGGTATTTCGATCAAGCAGGCCGCGGGCATGGAAGACATGATCTTCGACAAATGCGGTGGCATGGCTGTGCTCGGTGCCATGGCCGCGATGGCCACGCTCGGGGTCAAGCGCAACGTCGTCGGCGTGATCGCCAGTGCCGAAAACATGCCCGGCGGCAAGGCCTACCGCCCCGGCGACATCATCACCACGTATGACGGTAAACACGTCGAGATCGTGAATACCGACGCCGAGGGCCGCGTGGTCCTCGCCGACGCCATTGCCTACGCGCGGCAGGACTGCAAAGCGACCGCCATCATCGACCTCGCCACCCTCACCGGCGCGTGCGGCGTCGCCCTCGGTGAATATGCCGCCGGCTTCTTCACGAACGACGAAGCCTTTGGGCAGGCCGTCCGCGCCGCCGCCGAACGCGCTGGCGAACGCATCTGGCCACTCCCCGTGTTCGAGGAACATGAAGACCAAATTCGGAGCAACGTCGCGCTCATCAAGAACTCCGGTGGACGCCTCGGCGGGGCCTGCACCGGCGCCGCATTTTTGAAGACTTTCGCCGAAGATACGCCCTGGGTGCACCTCGACATCGCCTACATGGCGCACCGCGAAAAGGACCGGCCCGATCTCGCCCGCGGCGCCACCGGATTCGGCGTCCGCACCCTCGTCGAACTCGTCGAGAACTGGGCCTGAACGCTGCCGCCTCGAAGTCGTCCTCTAGCGAAGCGCGCACGACTGAAAAACTGCGCCACCGTGACTGATTTTCCGCCGCGTCCGGCGCCTTTCGGAAGACCGATTCGCGCTGCCTGGCGGTTGCTTCACCCCGCTGGAAGCGTGCCCTCGACAATGCCCGACCGGTCCGCTACCTAGCAGCCGCACCGCATGTTTTCCTGGTTCAAGAGACATCAATCGCCGGAGTCCAAGCCACCCCGGCACTTGCCAGAGGGTGTGGTGAAATCCGTCGTCGAACCGCCGCGCAAGTCCGCCTGGAAGCGCGAACGGACATCGGAAGACGTTGCGGAGGAGAGGATTCAGCGAGCGTTCAAGGAAGGGGCGGAACAATTGGACCTGGCAGGCTTGGGCCTGACCCGCCTCCCGGAGTCGATCGGACGGCTGGAAAAGCTGGTCACGCTCCGCGTCAGCCACAATCCGCTGACCACGCTGCCGGTGAGTCTCGCGCAGTTGAAGAGGCTTACGGGGATCGACCTGGGCTTCACGGCCTTCACGGCGATTCCGAAAATCCTGCGGGATTTGCCCAATCTACGCTGGCTGAACTTCCGCCCCTGCCAGCTCCTGGACCTTCCTTCATGGCTGGGTGAGCTGCGCGCGCTGCGTGCGTTGGATCTGGGAGGCAGCCATCTCCGGGAGATGCCCGAGGAGATTGGTCAACTGGTCGGACTGCAAACGCTCGATCTGAGTGCCGGAAATCTGGAACGGCTGCCCGAGGGGCTGCGGGGATTGCCGCACCTCAAGCAGCTTTTTCTGCACGGCAATCGCGAACTGGGTATTCCGCCCGAAGTGCTGGGCCCTTCCTGGTTGGAGGTTCATCACTCCGAGGCCATCCCCGCCGATCCCGCGGCCACCCTCGACTACTATTTCCGCACGCGCCAGGAGGTGCGACCGCTGAATGAGGCGCGGCTGATCCTCCTCGGGCCACCCGCGGTGGGAAAAACCAGCGTGGTCAACCGATTGGTGCGCGACAAATTCGTGGAGACGAGCCGGACCGAGGGGATTCGGAGCGAACGCTGGAACGTCCAGCTCGGCGAGGAGCAAGTAAAGATGCAGATCTGGGACTTTGGCGGGCAGGAGATTGCCCACGCGACGCGCCAGCTCTTTCCCACGCAGCGCAGTCTTTATGTGCTGGTGCTTGCGGGGCGGCAGGGCAGCGAGGATGCCGATGCGGAGGATGGGCTCCAGATGATCGAGAGCTTCGGCGGCGAGTCGCCGGTGATCGTGGTGCTGAACAAAATGAAGGAGGAGCCTTTCGCGCTGGATTACCGCGGCCTCTACGCGAAGTACCCGAACATCCGCGGATTCATCCCCACCGACTGCAAGGACGGTCTGGGGCTCGATCGGCTGAGGGACATCGTGGAGCGGGAGACGGCGGCGCTCCAGGATTTGCCGGCGCCGTTTCCGGCGGCATGGATCGGCATTCAGGAGCGCGTGGCCAGCATGGCGGAACGCGGGGAGCGGTTCATCGAGTACGACACCTACCGGCAGATTTGCGTGAATCTCGGGGAGCCGGAGGCCGCGGCGCAGGATCGATTGGCGGGCCATCTGCACGCGCTCGGGATCGCGCTCAACTACCAGGATGATTCGCGCCTGCACGATACCGACCTGTTCAGCCCGCACTGGGTGATGAATGGAATCTACAGCATGCTCAATTGGCCGGGACTCGCCGCGCAGCGCGGGGTGCTGCGTCCGCATGATCTCGGGAAGGTGCTCGATCCGGTGGAGTATCCGCGAGGCAAACATCTCGCCATGCTGAATTTGATGTGCCGGTTCGAGGTGTGCTTTGCCTTCCCTGAAGACGCGCAGGGGCGATATCTCGTGCCCCAGCTACTCGGCAAGGAGCGACCGGCGCTGACCGACGATTTTGACCCGCGGGAGTGCCTGAATTTCCAATACCACTGCAACCGCCTGCCGGAGGGTCTGCTGCCGCGCTTCATCGTTCGCACCCAGGCGCTGAGCGAACCTGAAGGGCGCTGGCGTTCGGGGGTGGTGCTGGCATTCGCGGGGAATCGGGCGCTGGTCCGCGCGGACGCCGAGGCGCACAAAGTCCTCATTTCCGTGTCCGGGCCGATGGAAGGTCGCCGCCGCTTGCTGGCGGTGATCCGTTCGAATTTTGAGCGCATCGAGGCGAATCTCCCGGGACTCGCAGTGACGGAAATGGTGTCGGTGCCGGGGCATCCAGACTGGGTGGTGGCCTATCAGGATTTGTGGGTCTTTGAGCGCAGCGGCGTGAGCAAGATGCCGCGGGTTTTTGATGGCCAGTTGGTCGAGCTGGATGTGCCGTCGATGCTGGCCGGAGTGGAGTTGAAAGACACCGCCCCGCGCCCCAGCAGACCGCTGATGCAGCACGATGGGCTGTCTGTATTCATCAGCTATTCTGATCGGGACGAAGCATTGCGCGCGGAGTTGGAGACGCATCTGAAGCTGCTCCAGCGGCAGGGTCTGATCTCGGCGTGGACCGACCGGCGGGTGATTCCGGGCGAAAAGTGGGGCGGGCGCATCGATCGCCACCTCGAGACGGCGGAGATCGTGCTGGTGCTGCTCAGCGAGGATTTCATCGCCTCCCATTATTGCTTCGATATCGAGATGAACCGCGCGCTGGAGCGGCATGAAGCCGGAGAGGCGGTGGTGATTCCGATCATCGTCCGGGACGTGGAGTTGAGACGGCTGCATTTTGGCCACCTTCCGTCGCTGCCTCAGGGCACCCCGGCGGTGACGTTGTGGCCTGATCGGGATGCCGCATGGGATGAGGTCGCCGCTGGCCTCCGCAAAGCGGTGAAGAACCGCCGCGCGCGGGAGAAGACTATTCCTTAGCGACTGTCTAAAATCCCCCTTGAGAAGACGTTTTTGCCCGCGCATCACACCGATCAGACGAATGGGTTTCCTCACCGGTCTGGAGCCGGTGACCCGGCGCGTATGGGCGCGGCGCGGCGTCGAAGTGGTGCGGTGTCCGGCCCCACACTGCCTCCGAAGAAAAGACCAGGCCCCTGTGGCGCAGTTGGTGGCCGGCGGGACGCGCGGCGCTGCTCGCTGCGCCCGCCCGCGCGAGGTCAGAAACCTCGGCTGCTTTGTTGCGCCTCATGCATCGCAAGTGACCGCGCCACCGCTCTCCACTCCACTTCAGCGCTTCGGCTTGATGAAGAGCACCTCGGCCCGGTCGATCCATCCCTTGCGCAGGTCCATGCGGAACCAGCCATCGCCATTCTTCGGGTGAATGCGACCCGGCGTTCGCCGCCCGCATTCCTTCAGGTCATACTCCTTCCAGGTCTTCCCCATGTCCGGCGAAAAGGCGACGCCCGTGGCGAAGGTGGATGCGGGCGCGATCTGCCCGGCCAGGATCACGCCGTCCTCGATGAGCATCATCGCCATCTCAAATTCCGCATCGAACAGCCGCGTGTGCTTCGTCGGATCCGCGAGGTCCGCCGGGGCGCAGCGGAAAATGCCACGGTCGTATTTCACATTGGGCGGCTTCGGCCCGTTGGCATCCGCCGCCCAGTAGATCTGGCCATCGACGAAATTGATCCCGCCGGATTTGTAGCGCGAATTCGAGTCCACCGACACGAGCACACGCCAGTCCCATTGGTCGGCGCGCGCCTCGTACGTCCCGCGCAGCCAGTGGCATTCCATCCCCTGCGTGCGATCGTGGTCGCCCGTGCAGGCGTAGAAGGCCCGCTCCGCCGCATGATACGCGACCGCATGGACATGCCGGCAGATGAGCGGGTTCGCCGGATCGCCGAGGAATGACTCCGGCTCCACGCCCTTCTCCTGGAAATTCGGATTCCGCCCGAAGGAATATGCGAGTTTTACCGTCTGCCCGCCATCGGTCGAGTAGTAGATATTCACCGGCGCCGCCCCGCCGATCACGTTGCAGTAGTTCCCCCACACCAGCATCTCCGCGCCGTCGATGTCCCAGGTGTTGACGCCGTCGAGCGTATGGAAATACCAGCCGGGCTGCGCCGGATTCTTCGGCGTGTGCGGCAGGTAGTCGCTGCCGTCGCCTTTCTTCACGATGATCTCCCGGTGCGTCGCGAGATTGTCCGTGCTCAGGAACAGCCTCTCGCGCGTGGCGAAGAGGACGTTTCCGTTCTTCAGGATGCAACTGAACGTGATGTTCTCCGCCTCGGGAAACGCCGCGCTGTGTGCCCACGTCCGGGCATTGTCCTCGGAGAGAAGAATCTTCCCGTCACCAAATCCGAAGGCCTTGTTCCCACGCTGCGAATCGATGTACGGCCCCGGCGGCGCGAGCCGATACCAGAAGTGCTCCGTCTCGCCCTCGCCCGCCGCAGCCCACGCCAGCGGAGCGCCGCGATGCAGCGCGCCACCGAGCAGAGCGGATGCGGCGGCGGTGCGGAGAAACTGTCGGCGGCCGAGAGAAAATGGGGAGTTCATAGCAAGGGGAGCACACCGGTCCGCCGCAACGGAAACAAGGCGAATCCGCAGGGCTCACGCATCCAAACGTGGGTGCGCGTTTATAAATACTCCCGTTAGGAATTTGCCTTTTGCGGGAGGCCCCTGAAAGAGCCGTTGGGCCGGAGGGCGGGGAAAAGGGGGACTTATTTCCCAGCCTCTGAGCGGCCATCACCAGCCCGGAGGAAGGCGATGAGGTCGGCCAGTTTCTGCGCGTCCAGCGCGGCCTCGAAGCCCGCGGGCATGAACGAGGCGCGGGTGCTTTGGAGGGCAGCGATTTCCTTGCGCAGCACCGCGCGCGAGGTGCCGTCGGGGAGCTTGAAGGTGATGCTGTTGGCAGTCTCGGCGGCGATGAGTCCGTAAATCTCGGCGCCGTCGGTGAGCCGGCATTGATACGCGTAGAAGCCCGGCTGCACGTCGGCGCTCGGGTCGAGGATGTTGACCAGCAGTTTCTCCGGCGGATGGCCGGCGACGGAGACCAGATTCGGTCCGACTTCGTTGCCGATGTCGCCCAGCCGGTGGCACGCGATGCAGAGTTGGTTGAAAATAACGCGTCCGTTGGCGGCGTCGCCGGTCAGCTTGAGCGCGGGCTGAAAACGTTTGATGACCGCCGCGCGGTCGGCGTTCGCCACCGGGGCCTTGGCCGGCGCCTCCAGCGGTGCCGTCGCCAGCGCCGGGGCCGGTTCGCCGAGCGCCTTGGCGAGTTTCGCGAGCGACGGGCCGAAGATGCGCAGCGGCTCGCCGCCAGCCTTCGCGATGCTCGCGGAAAGCGTGCGCGCATGCGGCACGGCACTGCTCAGCACGGCGGCGACGATGAATGGTTCCGCGCAATCGCGGATCGCCAGCCGCGCCAGCGCCTCGCCCGCTGCGGCTTCCTTCCACTCGCCGAGCGCGAAGGCGAGTTGCAGCCGGACCTTGGCGTCCGGGTCGTCCACGAGTCTGGCGGCCGCGGCGACGATTTCGGTCGTGCCGTGCTGCTCGGCGATGCGCAGCGCGTTTTCGCGAACGCCGGGAACGGTGTCGCCGAGCGCGCGCTGAATGGCCGCGGGTGTCTCCGCAAGGCACAGTGCGTGCAAGCGGGCGAGCGGGTTCGCGCTTTCCGTCGCCAGCTTTTCCAGCAGCGGGATCGCGCTCTGGTCCGCGCGCCAGACGAGCAGCATGTGCGCTTTGTCGCGCTGCCATTCGTTGGGCGAATCGAGCGCGGCGACGAGTTCCGCGGTGTTCAGTTTGTCGAGGCGGGTGATTTTTCGCGGAGCGGCGTCGTTCGGAAAAACGCGGTAGATGCGCCCGAGGTCGTCGCCGAGGCGGTAGTGCGGGAGCAGTTCGGCGCGGCCTTCCTTCGGCAGCCAGTCGGGGTGCTCGATCATGTAGCGATACATGTCCACGACCCACAGCGCGCCGTCGGGGCCGGTGCGCGTCATCACCGGACGGCACCAGCGGTCCTCGCTCGCGAAGAACTCGCTGCCCTCCTCGCCCGGAGCGCGGCGCGCGGTGAAGCTCACGCCGGAATTGGTGATGAGGTTGTGCTGCACCAGATTGTGAAATGGCTCGCAGGTGAAGGCGTGCGCTTCCACGCCCTGGCCGAAGAGCAGCTCGTCGCGATAAATCATCCCGCTGCACGCACTGGTGAAATGCCCGCTTTGGTCGAAGGAGTGGTAGCGTTTTTCCAGCGCGCTCGCGGGCCACACTTTCGGATTCAGCGGCACCACGACCTGCTGGCGCGGGTCGGGCGCGGCGATGTGCGGATTGCGGCTGAGGTAGTGGTCGGCCAGGGCGTAGTGCCAGAGCGGCCGCGAATTCTGCGTGCCAAACCAGCGGCCCCAGTCGTCGCGGTCGCGTCCGAATTGCGAGGGCCCGCTCTCGGCCTCGAGTTCGCCACTGTCGGGGTGAAAGCGGAAGTCGCGCGAGCCGACGAGCGTTTCACCGGCACGCGTGCGGAGCTTCGTGCCGATCCCGTATTCGCCGTGATGCCCGCCCGCCGCGCAATACACCCAGCCGTCGAGCCCCCAGCGCAGGCCGTTCGCGCGGAGTTGCTGGTTGCCCGTGGTCAGCCCGCTCACGAGCACCTCGCGCGTGTCGGCCTTCCCGTCGCCGTCCGTGTCTCGCAGATAAAGGATGTCGGGCGCGGCGGTGACGATCACGCCGTCGCGCCAGGTGAGCAGCCCCGTGGGAAAAGTGAGGCCGTCGGCGAACAGCGTGGACTTGTCGGAGCGCTCGTCGCCGTCGGTGTCTTCGAGCACCCGCACGCGTCCGCCGGGCGCGCCCTTGCCGTCCAGGCCGAGCGGGTAATCGGCCATCTCCACGACCCACAACCGGCCATCGGGCGACCAATCAATCGCCACCGGATCCATCGTCAGCGGCTCGCTGGCGACGAGTTCGACGCGATAGCCAGCGCGCACGTGGATCTTCGCCAGGGACGCGAGCGGAGCCAGCGGCGGCACGAGGCCGGGCTGAGGCGGAGCTTCCGCGACGGGCGGCTTTTCCCCGGAGGGGCCGCGGTCAACGGCCAGCGCGGCCGACGGCGCCAGCAGCAGCGCCGAGCAAAGCGAACCGGAGCGAAGCGGAGATAGCCGACGAAGACGATGACTAAAAAGTCGGCAAACAGCCCGCCAAGCTTGATTACAATGACTGCGGGCAACGGTGAGGAGGGCAAGGGTGTGTTTCATGGTCGTGGTCCTATACTCGCGGGTCACTTCGTGGTTGGAGCGGCCATCGCATCGATTTCGCTCATCTTGAAGCGCACGCTGATGGTGACTGCCAGGCGAAAATGTGCGGGCAAAGGTGGAGAGAAAATAGAACCCAAACGGATGCTCTCTGATAGTAGCTCCGAAAGGGTCCGCACGACTCGTTACCGCACTAGAGTCCAATCCAACTTCGCGCCGGCGGGCGCGGGGTCGGCGAAGGTGATGGTGAAGCCTTCGGCGGTGCGTTCGGTGCGACCGAGGATTCAATCGAACCGCCCCACCCCAAAGTCGCGCCACTGTTCGTTCCCACTTTGGCGGTGCCCGCCGTGATCCACTTTTTGGGATTGAGGTTAATCAGGGGTCGTCCGGTCGCCAAAGTTTGGGCGTTTTGACCCTGGTCAAAGCGCAATGCTTGTTTTTCTGCGTCGCACGCGGCTACCACGCCGCGAAAAATGTTGGTCTGGCCGTAAATCTGGGCGTTGAAAATCGGACTGCCATAGCCGGAAATGTTGCCGTCGCGCGTGATGGGCTTACGCGGCGCGTAAGTGTCGCCCCTATAGAACGCGCGGGCCGAAACCAGATAGCTGTCGTGGCGAAAGTGCGAGCCGCCGAAGCGCTGTTAAGATCAAGATTGGCCGAAATCGTCGTCGTGCCGTTGTTGAAGCCCACGCTACCTCCTTGGCAGGTCACGGTGCCGCTGTTGAGCCGCAACAGCCCCCCCCGGCGGAGTCGATGATCCGGTTGGTAGCGCCCAATGCCGTAGTCGAAGCCCCAGAAAGGGTGATCGCTCCTTCGATGGTGTGCGTCTTGCCGTTGAGGTCCAGAGTGGAAGTGCCTGCACTGCCCTGATTCAAGGTTAGGGTGCCGGTTCCTAGCACATTGTCCGCCCCGAGTTTTAGTGTTTCGCCACCCGTGGTTCCGGTGTTCGTATAGACATTGGCAGGGTTGCTCAGCACGGTCGTCCCGAGTCCACTAAAGGTGAGCCCCGCCCCGTTGGAAATTGCTCCAGAAATTTCCAAATCGTCCACCGATGCTCCGTCGCCCACAGCAATGGTGCGACTAACACATGCGAAACTGATATTGGCGGAGATCTTGGCCTTACCATTGAGGTTAAGACCAAGGCCAAAGAAGTAGGTGATGTTGCCGACCACGGTAAGCACTGCGTTTTGGTTGCTGCCGGTATTGATGAGGGAGACAGTCTGACCGACATTATTGATGTTGGTCGAGGTATCGCCCAAGCTGAGGATAGCGATGGTATCGCTAAAGCCATTGAGGTCCAGCATACCATCGGTGTCGTTAGTGCCGCCCCCGCGTCGAATGTTAACGGCGAAATTGGGGATGACATCGGCAGCGCCAAGCTTGACGGTGCCGCTATTGATGTCCAAGTCACCCGCGAAGGTGTTCCCATGGCTATCCAGTCTCAGGGTGCCCGCGCCGGCTTTGATGAGCGAGAATCCGCCCGTGATCGCACCGCTCAGAACGGCATCCACGTCTGCAGCCCCATTCGCCACCCGCACGGTGCGATCGGCCCCGTTCA
>Ga0105047_10001010_pt1 | contig 49617 bp, 42 predicted proteins | sample MAT04_FD_78384 | JGI IMG/M metagenome (GOLD analysis project Ga0105047, IMG submission 78384) | Freshwater microbial communities from Lake Fryxell liftoff mats and glacier meltwater in Antarctica - MAT-04 (megahit assembly) | ecosystem: Environmental > Aquatic > Freshwater > Ice > Liftoff...
ACTGATATTCTGCCGGCGGTGAAAAGAGCCGTGCAGCAGGCGCGCGCAAATGGCGCAGACGTTGTGGTTGTCGTGGTGCACTCGGGATTTGGAGGTCCGTCGACGTACGACACCACCAGCACCTCGCTGCCGTCGGAGAATGTTGCGGGCCGAATTCCGCGCGAGATCGCGGGTATCGATCTCGTCGTGTTTGGGCACTCGCACAGCGAAATGATTGACAGCACCATCAACGGAACGCTGTTGATGCAGCCGCGGAACTGGGCGACGTCCGTGGGCGTCGCAACGCTGGCGCTTGCCAGGAAAAACGGCAAGTGGCGCGTTGTTTCGAAGAAAGGCAACTCGATTCTGTCAGCCGGCCACGCGGAAAGCCAGGCAGTTCTGGCTGTGACAGAGGCCGCTCATCAAGCGACGGTCGCCTGGACTCGGACAGCAGTGGGGCGTACAACCGTCGCATGGCGCGGTGACTCTGCGCGCGTGCAGGACACACCAATTGTCGACTTTGTGGCCGAGGTCATGCGTCGCGAAGCGAAATCAGATCTGGCGACGACGGCCGCGTTCTCGCTGGACACGAAACTGTCGGTGGGCGACGTCACGATCGCGCAGATGTCGCAGTTGTATCCGTACGAGAACACCCTGCGTTCCGTGCGCATCACCGGCGCGCAACTCCGCGCGTTTCTTGAACACTCCGCGCGTTATTACCGAACGTTGAACCCCGATGGGACCGCCCCGGCAAACGGCATCGTCGACTATAGTGTGGCCGGTTTCAATTATGAGATGGTGACCGGGGCCGACTATGTGCTGGATCTGCGAAAGCCAGTCGGGCAACGTGTCACCGCGCTATCGGTGAAAGGAAAACCGGTCAGCGATGGCGACACTTTTACGATGGCGACGAACAACTATCGGCAGGGCGGCGGTGGCGGGTACTCAATGCTGGCGTCTCTGCCCGTCGTGTATGAGAAGGACATGGATATTCGCGGGCTGATCATTACAGAAATCAAACGTGTTGGCACGATCAAGCCGTCCGACTATTTCACGCAGAACTGGCGTCTGGAACCCGCATCGGCGGTGGCGCTTGCGTACGCGCAGCAGAATCGATCGCGGGTGGCGGAAAGCGCGGGAACCGGAGACGCGACTCTTCGATCGCCTGCCGCGACCGTGCAGCCGGCGTCAGGCGTTCGTACTCTGCGCCTCCTGACGACGAGTGATTTCCACGCGGCGCTTGAAGGACGCAAAGATGAACGCGGCCGCATTCGCGGTGGGGCCATGGCGTTGGAAGGCGCGCTGATTCAGGCGCGCAGTGAATGCAAGGATCGCTGCACAAGCATCACCGTCGACGGCGGCGATCTTTTTTCCGGGTCACCGGCGTCTGACTGGGCGGCTGGAAAACCAACGATTGCGGCGTACAATCGCATGGGCATCTCGGCGGGCGCCTTGGGTAATCACGAGTTGGACTTCGGGCAGGATACGCTGCGTATGCGGTTGGCCGAACTCAAGTACCGCGTGTTGGCCATTAACGTGGTTGACGCGGACGGAAGAATTCCAGGCTGGCTGCGTGGTGACACTATCGTGGTACGTGACGGATTGCGCATTGGTATTATCGGCGCGGCTTCACAGTTCACGCCCAACAACACCAAGAAACGTAGCGTGCTAGGATTGCAATTCCTGAATCCAGCGCCGCTGGTCAGTGCGCGAATCAAAGCGCTGCGTGCGCAAAATCTCGACGCGATCATTGTGACCATTCACGACGGCGCGCGCTGTACGATTGGGTTGAGTGATGGTTGCGACGGATCAGGCATCAATTTTGTTAACGCGCTCACGGAGAAACCTGACGCCGTTGTGCTGGCGCATGCGCATACGAACATGGTGCTCACGATCAACGGCATTCCGTCGGTGCAGGTATCGTCGAACGGGCGCGGACTTGGCGTGATTGACATTCCGATCAGTCCGCGCGCGACTGGCACCGTCACTGTGCGCGATGTGATTGGTGACTCGGTCAACGTGATCGACCCAGTGTTGGACACCATCATCAAGAATGCGGTCAGTCGCGTTCGCGCGCGGTTGGAGCAGCCGGTGGCGACCGTCAAGGAAACGTTGAAACGTCCGGGCGAACAATACCCGCTGGGCAACCTCGTGGCCGATGCGATGCGTGTGATGGGCAACGCCGACTTTGGCGCGTGGAACAACGGTGGCATTCGTGCAGATTTGCTGGCCGGTCCGCTCAATTTTGGTGGCGTACACGAGCTCACGCCATTTGGAAACGTCATCGCGAAACTGAGCGTGCGCGGCAAGGACGTACCGGCCATTGTCGAAAATTTCGTGCGTGGAAAGGTGCCCAACACGCACGTGAGCGGGTTGCAGGTTGTGTATGATTCCTCCAAACCGGTGGGTCAGCATGTGGTATCTCTTACCATGTCCAACGGTCAAGCGCTCGATGCGAACAAGGTCTACACATTTGCCATGAACGATTTCATGATTGACGATCCGGGCATTAACAATCCGAAGTTCATCGTCAGTCTGCAGGTGCTCCCCATCTCCGATTCCGCCGCAATCGCCGAATACCTGATGCGCCTCCCGCAGCCGGTTGCGGCCCCCACCGAAACACGTATTCGCGCGATTGGAGATTCACGGTGAGTTATGAGCGGGCGAACCTGACGCAGGTGCCGGAGGATGCAATTCTTCCGCCTGATATCAGAGTGTTTGTGAATGAACGCGGCATTTCATTGCCACGCGGCGCAACCGTGCTCGAGGCAGTGCAGCACTTTTCCGAATCCGATGGCGCGGCATTGGCCGCTGGACGCGCGAAAGTCACGGACAGTCGTGGATTGCCACTCGAACACCATACCGTGATCAGCGGCGGCACGATCATGCGCGTGTTGCCTGTTCGCGACAAACTGGCGGAAGACAACCGATGAGTCTTGTTTCAGCAGGGTTGCGAAAAATTTTGCAGAAGTTGCCGAAAGCAGAACTCCATTGCCATCTGGACGGATCGCTGCGCGCGTGGACGCTGCTTGAACTCAGCACCGCCAAACGCATCGTGCTGCCCGAAGCAACGCCGGCGACGCTGGCCGACTGGATGCGTGTGGATGACGCGCGCAATCTGGAAGACTATCTGGCGCGATTCACCGTGACACTGGATGTGATGCAGGACGCGGCCTCGATCGAACGCGTTGCTTACGAACTCGTGTTGGATGCCGCCGCCGACGGTGTTCGCTACCTCGAAGCGCGGTTTTGTCCCGCGCTGAACACGCGCGAATCGCTGTCGGCGGAGGGCGCTGTTCGCGCTGCGCTCAAAGGTTTGCAGCGAGGAGAACGCGAGAGCGGAACTGTGGCACGCGCCATCATCTGTGCTTTGCGCAGCATTCCCGCACCGCACGCACAGGAAATGGCCGAACTGGCGGTGGCGTTCAAGGATCGCGGAGTGGTGGGATTCGACCTGGCGGGCGGCGAAGCCGGAAATCCGGCCAGTGCACACGCCGAAGCGTTTGCGCTGGCGCGTTCTCACGACATGGCAGTCACCGTACACGCCGGAGAAGGCGCTGGACCCGAATCCATTCGCGACGCCGTGCACTTGTGCGGTGCGAATCGCATCGGTCACGGCACGCGGTTGTACGAAGACTCTTCGTTGCTGGCTTATGTGCGCGACCGACGCATTCCGCTTGAGGTGTGTCTCACCAGCAATGTGCAAACCCGCGTTTCACCGACGTTTGCCGATCACCCACTCACGCAATACGTCGCGCAAGGAATTGTCGTCACGCTCAATACTGACAATCGCCTCATGAGTGGCGTGTCACTCACCGACGAATACGTGCGCGCGGCGGACCACCTCGGTTTCGATTTGTCGACGCTTGGGGCAATTGCGCTCGCAAGTTTTGACGCCGCATTTATTGCGTATGCGGATCGCCTGCGTATTCGTGCGCGTGCGGCGGAGGAGATTGATGCGGTGATCGGCGAGGCGATTGCCTCGGGCATCGGCACCTGACCGCCATGCCTACGTTTGAGACGAGCTCGTTCGAAGCGCATCGCGCCGGTGCCGGGGCGCCCGAAGCGGCACGCGCTGCGCAAGTCGTTCGCGAGCGCGTGCTGGCGCTGACTGGACGCACGCTCGAGACACCAGTGTGTGGCATTGTGCTGGGCTCGGGGCTGGGCGGACTCGCGAACAAAATCGAAAACGCGACGCGCATCGCGATTGCGGACATTCCCGGTTTTCCTGCAGCCACGGTGGCAGGGCACGCCGGTCAGTTGATTGTCGGAACGCTGGCCGAACGTCCGGTAGTTGCATTGGCGGGCCGCGTACATCTCTACGAAGGCCACTCCGCGGCTCTGGCGGGTTTTCCCGTGCGGCTGCTGCACGCCCTCGGTGCAGCGGTGTACCTCGCGTCAAACGCCGCTGGCGGGATTCGCCGCACATTTCGGCCCGGCGACCTGATGTTGATTGCGGACCACCTCAATCTCATGTACCGGAATCCGCTGACCGGTCAAGTTGAGCCAGGTGACGAAAGGTTCCCGGACATGTCGGCGCCGTACGACGCGGAGCTGATGGAACTGATTCGGCGCGCCGCGCGTAGCCTTGGGGTGCCGCTGCAGGAGGGTGTCTATTGTGGGCTGCTGGGTCCGACCTACGAAACGCCCGCCGAAGTGCGCATGCTGGAAAAGCTCGGGGCTGATGCGGTCGGGATGTCGACGGTTCCAGAAGTGATCGTGGCGCGCGCGTTGGGGATGCGCGTGGCGGCCATCTCACTGATCTCCAATCCAGCGGCCGGGTTGGCGCTGGCACCGCTCAATCACGCAGAAGTGCTCGAAGTTGCTCAGCTGGCTGCCGCATCATTTGAATCACTGGTGACGGACTTCGTGCGGCAGCTGTAGTGGTCGCAGTGGGGTAGCACGAAAGCAGACGCGCTATACGCCGCGCTCCTGTTGCATCAAAAGCATGGAAACAGATCGAACATGTACCAACGGGTGAACGCCCGTCTCAACCTGGAGCCAAGATGTCACGCAATGTTACTCGGTTTATCGCACTCGGCGTGTTGCTCGCTGGCGGTAGCCTGGCGTTTCGCGCCAACCGCGCGCAGGCGGCGTCCGATAGCGCGTCACTCGTTACGAAAGTGTTAGCGGCCGCAGGTCCTGAAGCTGCGTTGCCCGCAGTTACGCCGGTCCTTCCGGCGCAGGAGACCGCGGTGTTTGCCGGCGGATGCTTCTGGGGCGTGCAGGCTGTGTTTCAACACACCAAGGGTGTGATCACTGCGCGTTCCGGATACTCGGGTGGCGAACGCGGCACGGCGATGTATGAAGCCGTGGGCACTGGCCAAACCGGGCACGCGGAAGCAGTGCAGGTGGTGTTCGATCCCAGTGTTGTTTCGTATCAAACGCTGATGAACATTTTCTTCACCGTCGTACACGATCCCACGCAGGTAAACATGCAGGGTCCCGATCATGGCACGCAGTACCGCTCGGCCATCTTCACCAACAGTCCCGAGCAGCTCAAAGCCACGCAGGAGTACGTTGCGAACTTGAGCAAGGCGAAAGTTTACAGCAAGCCAATTGCGACGGAAGTGAGGCCACTCAAGGGGTTTTACGAAGCCGAAAAATATCATCAGGACTACGCGACGCTGCATCCGAATGACATGTACATCGTCATCAACGACGCGCCGAAAGTCGAAAACCTGAAGAAGCAGTTTCCCGCACTGTATCGGCCGACGATCAAGTAGCCGGTGCGCGAAATGAAAAACGGCGACCAGAGCCTGGTCGCCGTTTTTTTGTAGCATGCAACACTGCCGACTACTTCACCATCGTCAGCCAGCCGTGACGATCGGCAATTTCGCCTTTGCAAATGCCGAGGTATTCCTGCTGAATGCGGCGGGTGACCGGTCCAACTTTTCCATCGCCCACCTTCAGTTTGTCGATGCTGCGAACGGGCGTGACTTCCGACGCCGTACCGCTCAGAAACACTTCGTCGGCGATGTACAACACGTCACGCGGAATTGGTTTTTCCATCGCCGTGATGCCCAGATCGGCTGCGAGTTTGATCACGGTGTCGCGCGTGATACCCGTGAGCAACGTGCCGTCAATGGGTGGAGTGTACAACACGCCACCATGCACCATGAATATGTTCTGGCCTGAGCCTTCGCTCACCATGCCACCGGGTGAAAGGGCGATGCCTTCCTGGAACCCTTTCTCCAGCGCTTCCATCTTGATCAACTGCCCGCTGAGGTAATTGCCCGCGATTTTTGCGACGGCGGGGATGGTGTTTGGCGCGACGCGATTCCAGGTCGAAATGCAGGCGTCTACGCCGTTTTCCAGCGCGCCATCGCCCAGGTAAGCGCCCCACGGCCAGCAGGACAGGAACACTTCAATGGGGCTTTCGTACGGCACCATGCCCGACGCGCCGTACCCACGAATAACCATCGGGCGCAGATACGCGCTGGGCACTTCGTTCTTCGCGAGTAACGCGACGCTCGCATTTAGCAGATCATCCAGCGAATACCTGGTGTCCATGCGATAGATCTTGCATGAGTTCAGCAAGCGCGTGAGGTGCTCGCGCAGGCGGAACACGGCCGGACCGCTCGGCGTGCTGTAGCATCGGATGCCTTCAAAAATCGCCGAGCCAAATTGCATGGAGTGGCTGAGGACGTGCACTTGTGCATCGGCCCATTTGATGAACTCCCCGTCACGCCAGATCCAGTTAGTCTCGGTAATCCCCGCCATGCTCGCTCCTGAAAATGATGAACCGTTTGTTGCGATGTTGGGTGCTGCGTGTGTTGATGCTACTGCCACCACTAGAGTAATGCGTGTCCAAAGCCGCCATCAACCGAGATGGCCTGGCCAGTGACAAATGCTGCTTGCTCGGATGCGAGAAAGGCGATAACCGCTCCACACTCTTCGGGCTTACCAAGCCGTCCCGCGGGAGTGACCGCGCGCCATCCGTCGTACACGGCGTCCTTTGTAGTGCCAGTGCGCTTTACCGTTGCCTCGGCCAGGTCGGCGAGACGATCGGTTTCCGTGTATCCCGGCAACACTGTGTTGACCGTCACGCCATCACGCGCGACTTCGTCGCCCATCGTTCGAAAATAGCCGGTCACGGCCGCGCGCAGGCTGTTCGACAACACAAGTGACGGCATGGGGTGTTTCACCGCCATTGACGTGATGCCAATAACGCGTCCCCATTTGCGCTGCTGCATGCCAGGCACGAGCGCGCGCGTCAGTTCGACTGCGCTTCGCAACAAAAGTGACGTGGCTTGTTCCCACACGGACCAGTCGTGCGACATCGCCGGGCCTGGGGTGGGGCCACCGGTGTTCGTGATGAGAATATCAACGCGACCGGACTTTGCGATGACGGCATCGACGACGTGTTTGACACCTTCCATGGTGCTGATATCGGCGGCAACCCCAGAGGCGGTCGGATTGATGGCGCGGAGTTTTTCGGTCGCGCTGTTCACCGACACTGCGTCACGCGAACAGATCATGACCGACACCCCTTCGCGTGCGAAAATTTCCGCCGTGGCAAACCCAATGCCGCGACTGCCGCCGCACACCAGTGCAACGCGACTGGAAATACGGAGATCCATGCCTACTTCACCTGACGGATATATGCGTCGCTGCCGTCCAGCCAATCCTGACGCGGTGGGTTGAAGACGTCCACATCGGTGGTGTCTTCGAGGGCTTCCGCGCGGTGGCGCACCATGCCTGGAATCGTGAGCACTTCCCCCGCGTGCACGTCCACGAATACGTCGCCCGGTGCGTCCGCATGTTCGCCAATCCAGAAACGCAGGCATCCCTTCACGATGTACGTGATCTGTTCGTTGTGGTGATCATGCGCGGGCACGATGGATCCCTTGGACAGCAAGACTTCGGCAATCATGAGGCGTTCGCCGGTGATCATCTTGCGGGAAAGCAGCGGCGTGAGTTGCTCGCTGTGCACGTCGTTCCAGTTGTATTTCTTGACCGTGGACATGGGAGGGATGCGAAGGGGAATACGACAATCGGCCCCTCATAATGTGAGGGGCCGATCGGCAATGTGGTACCCGTGTCATCGTCGCGACCCATCTAAACCTTGTGCGCCCGAGACCGGGACGCACGAGGACTACGGGACGATGGCGGCTGCTTTGGTTGTGGCTGGCTCTTCCAGCGTCTTCAGGACCTGCTCCCACTTGAAGTCGCCCTTGCCGCGAATCCACTTGTCCATCCACGCCATCTCGGCCACCGACTTCACTAATTGATTGCGCGGATCGGGAATGCCATGACTGGCGCCCGGATACACAAAATATTCAGTCGGGACGCCCAGTTGCTTGAGCGCCATGTGCAGCTCGTCGCTTTGCGGGCGCGGCACACGCGGATCACCATCAACCACATGAATCATGGTGGGGGTTTTGGCGTTCCGAATATATTTGATGGGAGACTGATTCCAATACGCATCAAAGTCGTCGTACGGGAGTTTGCCGCCCAGATACTGCTGTCTATTTCGCTGCACGTCACTCTCGGCGTACATCGAGATCCAGTTGGAAGTCCCGGCGCCGCTGGAGATCGCCTTGAAGCGATTCGTGTGTGTGAGAATCCAATTGCTCCAGTGCCCGCCAGCGCTCCAGCCCAACACGCCCATGCTGTCGGGGTGAACCAATCCCTGCGCAATCAGTTGATCGACGCCGGTCATGATGTCTTCGTACCCCTTCTTGAAGTAGTCGCCGACAATGGCCTGCCGATGCGCTTCCCCGTAGTTCGTCGAGCCGCGATAGTTGGGCATCAACACGACGTACCCGGCGTTCGCGTACGCTTGCGCGCCGTACCCGCCGTTGAAACTCAACAAATCGGCGGCTGCGGGCCCGCCGTGAATGGCCACAATGAGCGGATATTTCTTGCCCGCTTGGAAGTTGACGGGCTTGAGCAACACCCCGCCGACCATCTTGCCGTCGGCACTCTTCCACGAAATCTCATCGGCATCGCCAAGGGTGCGCCGACGAACCTGCGGATTCGCGTCGATGAGCTGTTTCCACGCGGAACGTTGCGCGACTTCGGCCACCGTGTTCACAATAAATGGCGTAGGCGGAGTTTTTGGGTCGGAATAACTCACGAGAATGCGCTTGCTGTCCTCGTCGTAACTCGCACTCAGCACGCCTTTCGCATTTGTGAGCTGCGTAACTTTATCGTTGGCAACGTCGAGCGACAGTAGTTGGGTCGTCGCCTTGATTCCGTCTGAGAAATAGACGGTTTTGGAATCGGATGACCACCAACCCACCGACACATCGCCGTCGTAGGCGTTGCCTAGTTTCCGGAAGGGTTGTCCGGCAGCGTCGCGGCGGCGCACGTACAGTTTGCTGTCGCGGAAGTACGTGAAGTCGTTGGCGGCCGAGAATGCGATCCACTGACCGTCGGGTGAGAATGAGAGCGGGCTTTCCGACACATCCACGTTGCTGGTCAAGCGTTCCCACGAACCGTCTGCAACCTTCAGCAGAAATGCGTCACCGTTGTTGCTCTGCTCCGTGATATTGCGAGCGTAGCGGTTGTTCTTGATGGCGGTGACGCCGACCCATTCGCCGTCGTCCGACAGGGAATATGCACTCACGCTGAACTGGCGATCGGTCGTGAGACGGCGCTCGGTCCGGCCGGCGAGGTCCAGCGTCCATAATTGATCGCTGGGGACTTCGGCGTTCCGAACGTTGACCGTGAATTGTTTTTCGCGACGAAGTTTTTCGTCGGTGTCGATTGAGTCGGCCGCGAGGAAAAACGCGCGTTTGCTGTCGTCGGACAATTGCCAACTCTTGATGCCGCTTACGTGACGCGACAGTTGTGTTGCGCGCGCAGAGTCCAGGCCGACAACTGGCAACATCCACAACTGTTGTTCGTCGGTTTTGCCCGCGCTGTACACGAGCGCTTTTCCGTCGCGCGTAAACGCGAAGGTGCCCACGCCATCTTTCGCTTCGGTGAGTCGCTGTGCTTCGCCGCCATCGGCGCGCATCATGTACAGCTGCTGTTGCGCGCCGTTATTCGGGGCTTCGCGATTGGACGCGAACACAAAGAAATTTCCATCTCGGCTCCAGCGCGGTGCCGTTTCGTTTTTGTCTTTCGTGAATGTCAGTTGTCGCGTGGAAGGAACGCCTTGATCGGTCGAGACCACAAAAATGTCGGTATACCGCTTGGCCTCTTTCCAATTCGCGACGGACATGGTGTACAGCATCGATTTGCCATCGGGACTGAGCGCATTGGCACCCGCCTGATTCATCAGCTGCTGGTCCATGAAGGTCCAGGGCTTTGGTTCCTGCGCATGGAGGGACAGTGCCAGCGCACTTCCGGCGCCAGCGACTGAAAGGAGGGTGGTCAGGCGCCGGAGGCAATTCATTGATGGAACTCCACAGGAGAGTGGGTGGGCGCCGGTGACGGCGCGAGGGTGGTACTAGAGCGGTCGCTCAGCGTGCACGGTGTCACGAGCCCGAACCATAACTGGTTCGGCGGCGCCAGCGCCAACGAAGCGCGGCTGCTCGGAGAGGGCCTGGGTCATGAAGCGCTGTCCTTCGCCGATGCGCTCGACTTCGACTGCGACGGACTCGATCGCCTCTTCCATTGTCTGCATACGTGCCGCGACTTCGGGCGGCAGCGTGACGGTCATCCTGGCGCTCTTGCGCCAGATGCGACGCGAGTAGGCAATCACGAAGGGGAATACCAGCGCAAACGACAGCATAGATCCGACCGCGAGTACCGCTTCCCAATCGGGCGTGTTGTCTCGTGGAAGTGTCGGTTCTTTGACGACGGCGCCCGGAACTGCTGAAGCTTCCGCGACCTTGGCGTCAGCTACGTCAATCTGCTTCTCAAGGTTCAGCAACCGTTCATCCATGGCTTTGATCCGGACCTCCAAGCCCGCGATGTCGGTTGCCGTCCGATTATCGTCCCTGGTCGCCGAAGCTACATCTCGCCGAGTGCTCCTGAGCTCATCCCATTGCTCCTTCAATGCGTTTCTGTAAGCCTTAGCCGCTTCCAGCATCTGACTCGCGGTGGTGGGCGCGTTGGTCGCCGCACTGGCTGGTGCCTGGGCGGCAGTTTGTGATGCCGAAACACCTTGCGGGAGACTCATGTCGGCTAGCGGGGACGGGACGAACGCCATAAAAATCTCACGAGGAAACAAACCTGATTTTTTGAACTACGTGCCTCACGCACCGATTGATTCGCCCGATGCAGGAGGACAATTTCTGCGCTCCTCCTCACCTTCGAAACCTACCGGAGCTTCTCGATGCGCCATGCTGGGCGAATACGTTCACGAAGCCGCACAGACCCGCAAGGTGCTTGAGCGGATTCCGACTGACAAGGCAATTTTTGCCCCACAAGAAAAGTCGATGACGCTGGCGCAGCAGGCGCTGCCGCGCGGTCAGTGTGTGCGCAGCATGTGTTTCAACCACACGGTCCATCATCGCGGGCAGCTCCGCGTCTAGCTGCGCTTGATCGGGGTTCCCGTGCCGGGCATATACGCACGATCGGCCGACGAGATGTAGCGTTCCGGCAATGTCGATTTGGCGGTTGCCTGCATCGCAGCAGCGTCCAGTATGCGTCGCTAAAAGTGTCCAGGACTGAGGACGCCAGGATCGGCTAGTCTGATTGAACTGATCCGTACTCGACCAAAGCAACAAACCCGTATGACGTTATGCCATGCGGGTTTATGCGTAGTGCGCACCGATGAACGTTGCGCAAATCTCTGGTCCACGGACATCCCGCGCAGCCGTGGCACCGGCCATGCGTTGTACCAGTGCGGGAGCCAGCGCATCTGCGCACTTGGGGTTCTCGACCGGCCATGCTCGACGCGGAGAGGCTGGTTGCGACTACGCGTTGCAGTTCGAGGCAACCATGCGCCTGAATCGTACGACCTCAGCTCTACTCGCTTCCGCCGCGCTGTTTGCAGCGCCCTTCGTACCCGTCCAAGCCGTTGAGCGCAACCTGCTCACGTGGTCTGGTCGTGTTGATCGCGAAGTCGTTATTGAAATTCGCGGTCGTGACGTCTCGACGCGCGGCAGCGGCCTCGATGCTACGTGGTCGCCCCGTGTGAATGTGAGCCAAACGCTTCCTCGCGAGCCCGGCATCGTGCGCGTTTTTCTCCAAAACGGGCGCGGCGACGTTGACGTGCTGGAAAATCCCTCGCCGCGCAACAACTACACCGCCGTCGTGCGCATTCGCGACACGCGCGCTGGCGCGGATGACTACCGACTGGCCGTCACGTACGAAACGAACGATGTGCGCGATACGCCGCGTGGCGGCGGCCGCGGCGACGATCGTGACGGTGGCTGGATTCGGGATCGCGATGGCAACAACGACCGTGACCGCGACAATAATCGCGACAACGATCGCAATCGCGACAACGATCGCAATCGCGTGGAGTACGATCGCAATCGTCGCGACGCCGGCGCATTACGCTGGAGCGGCATGGTAGACGGCACGGCCGAGATTCGCATTCAGGGCTCGCGTATTGATGCGGTGGGAGATCGCGGCAACCGATTGCGCGATGTTCGCTATGACATTGTGGGCTCGTCACTCCCGCGCCGCGATGTGCGCCTGGAGATCGCTGGGCAGGACGGACGCGGTCGTGTAGTGATCGTCCAGCAGCCGTCGGTGTGGAACAACTACGTGGCCGTTATCCGCATTGAGGACAGGAAGAGCGGGTACGGGGCGTACAGCTTCGCGGTGCGCTGGTAGGGCTGGTTTAAGGGCTGTCGGGGGCGACCGCCTGCAGGGAAAAGAGCCGCACCGTGGAAAAGTCTCCGCGGTGTGGTTCTTTTTTTTGCGCGCCTGGACACGTGCGAGGAACCCCTGCAACCCGTATCTTGCGCGTGTTCAAGCCCGCGCTTCCGTCCATTCCGCCGCAAAAGGACGATTCAACCCGAGTCGACCTGCCGCACGCCCCACCTTCGCCGGTCATCATGATTTCACGCTTGTTCCGAACGCCGCGCCCGCTGGCTGTCAGGCTCGCACCAGCCGTCGCCATTTTGATGTTCGCTCCCATTGCATTTGCAGGCGCGCAAACCGCTTCAGCGACACTTCCAGAGCGTGCAGTGCGCCGAGACATTCCGATCACGAATGCGATTCGTCGTGCGCTGATAGCGGGATCGCGCGACTCGACGGGCGGAGCGAACAGCAAGTATTGGCAGCTCCGCACGGACTACAATATCGATGTTAAACTGGATCCGGCCACGTCACGACTCACGGGACGCGAAACGATCACGATCACGAACAACAGTCCCGATGCGCTGACACAAATTGGCATGCGTTTGGATCCCAATCACTTTCTGGCGAACGTGCCCCACGCAGCGCCGTGGATTCCGTCCGAACAGACGGATGGAATGATTATCACGCGCATGACCGTAGACGGAAAACCGGTGAATCTGGCGCCCAGCGCGCAGGGTGGACGCGGCGCCGGTGGCCGCGGTGGTGCGCCGCAAACCCCGTCGGAGAATTCGTTGCGCAACCCGCGCATCACCAACACCAGTATTGCACTGCAGACGCCGATTCCCGCCCGGGGAACGGCGAAAGTCGAAATCGAATGGAACCACAAGATTCCAGGCGCGACCGGAAATTTCAGTCACCGCATGTCGCAGCGTTGGGGCGACACGTTGTACCAGCCGACGCAGTGGTTTCCACGGGTTGCCGTCTACGACGACCTACGCGGATGGGATGCGGAGCTGTACCTGGGACCGAGTGAGTTCTACAACAACTTCGGCACGTTTGATGTGAACATCGACGCCCCCGCCGGTTGGCTGGTTGGTGGTACTGGCGTGTTGCAGAATCCGCAGGATGTGTTGACGCCGAACGCGCGCGCGCAGCTGGCGAAAGTGTTGGCGACCAACGAAAATACCGTTATTGTTTCTCCAGGCGAAGTTGGACCGGGGCAGGCCACTGCAACTGGCACGAATGGTCGGTTGATCTGGCGGTTTCACGCAGACACAGTGAACGACTTCGCCTGGGTCACTGCCAGGAAATTGAACTGGACCAGCACGCGCGCGAATATTCCGACCAAGGGATACGTACCGGTGCATATGTTCTTCCAGCCCGGCAACGCGGGCGCATACGCGAATGCCGGGAAGATTGCGAGTCACGCGCTCGAGTTCTATTCGAAGTTGTGGTTCCCGTATCAATTTCCGCAACTCACGTTGCAGGACGGACCGAGCGCCGGTATGGAATACCCGATGGTGATCAACTCCAACCAGGGTGCAGCCGATCACGAAACGGGACACCAATGGTGGCCCATGGTCGTGAGCAATAATGAAACGATGTACGGTTGGATGGACGAAGGATTCAATCAGTACATGAACATTTTGTCGGGCGCTGACACACGCGGAACGCCGCCAGTGCTGGATGGTCCGGGCGCGAGTTACGGAAACATCAGCGGCAATGAAGCGGAACCGGCGATGATGTGGAATGCGAACTACGCCGGCCCGTCGATGTACAGTTTTCAGACGTACAGCAAGACGCCATTGATGCTCTCGATGCTGGGTGGTGTTGTTGGTGATACGGCGGTGCAACGCGCGCATCGTGAGTGGGCAACCACGTGGATGTTCAAACATCCGTCGCCGTGGGATTACATGTTCTTTATGAACAAGGCGCTGAAACAGGACCTCGGTTGGTTCTGGTACTACTGGTTGTTCACGACGGAAAGCGTGGAGGGAAGCATCGCCAACGTCGCGACGACCGCCGCAAAGACCACCGTTGTTGTGAAGCAAGCGGGGCAGATGCCATCGCCCGTGGTGTTGGAAGTGAAATTTGCCGCGAAAGGCGCACCGATCAAGCCGATGAAGAACGCGGTGATGAAAGACAGCGTGACGGCGATTGTCACCTATCCGGTGGACGTGTGGTTTTCGGGAAGCCGGACGTTTAACGCGGATCTCACGTTTGGTGTGCGCAAGATTGAAGGGGTATTACTTGATCCCGGGTGTCGTTTTCCGGATAAGGATGCGAGTGATAACGCGTGGCCGCGTGCAGCCGTGCCAGCCGACGCGTCACCGATGACCTGCGTACAGGGCGCCGGGAAGTTTAACGGTGTCACTGCGGGCGGCGGCCGATAGGGTAACGATGAAAACAGAGTCAACTGCAACTGCGGGGACACTGAGCACCGAAGAGAAAAACTGAGAAACACTGAGAACAGCGTTATCGATCAGGATAGACAATGAAAAAGAAAAAAGCGCGATCCCCACGAGTTCGTCTGGATCGCGTCTTTTTTTCCTGAAAGTTTTTCTCAGCTGTTCTCGGCAGTTCTCGGCGCTTCTCAGCGCCCCGGCAGTTGCCGTTGTAGTTGCAGCTCCAGCGAAGGTTTCCACCGCCATGTCGACCGTAGCCTGGTCCAGCGGCACAAGGTTCGAGACAGTTGCATCGCGACGCCCTTCGAGATACGGCGGCAAAAACGGTGGTTGTTCCGAATGCTTCCCGAGATCGCCGTGCGATGATGAATTCCCGTCAGTTCCATAGTAGGATTGAGCAGCGTAGAGAACATACCGGTCTCACAAGCGAGAACCTGCCTTGACCAACGGAACGACGGACACACCAACACTCGTCACTCTGTCCGAGATTCGCGATGCCGCTGCGGCGATTCGCGGGGTGGTGCATCGCACTACGCAACAGGGTTCAACTTATTTGAGCAACGCCAGCGGCTCTCGCGTTTCACTCAAGCTCGAGCTCTTTCAGAAAACGGGCTCGTTCAAGGTGCGGGGTGTAATCAACACACTGCGTCAACTCTCCGAAATAGATCGAAAGCGAGGTGTTATCTCGCTCTCGGCAGGCAATCATGCCCAGGCGCTGGCGTGGGGTGCCACCCAGCTGGGAATCCAGTCCACCATCGTTATGCCCATGACGGCGGTCGCATCAAAAGTGGCGGCGACCAAAGAGTACGGCGGCACCGTGATTCAGACCGACGGCGACCTCCTGGCGACGGCGCTGGGCATCAAGGACGAGCGCGGACTGACGATGGTGCACCCCTTTGACGACCTGCGCGTGATCGCGGGCTCGGCCACCGTCGGTTTGGAAATTTTTGAAGACGTTCCTGATGTCGACGTCGTGGTGATCGCGTGTGGGGGTGGCGGGTTGCTCTCCGGTGTGGCCGCCGCAATCAAGCAACTGAACCCTGACGTGCGCGTGATCGGAGTGGAACCCGAAGGCGCAAACACCATGCGATTGTCGCTCGATGCTGGTTCAGCCCAGCGCCTGGCAAAACTCGATACGGTCGCGGACGGACTCGCCGCGCCATTTGCCGGCGCGCACAATTATGACCATGTCAGGACATTTGTCGACGAGCTACTTCTCGTACCAGACAGCGAAATACTCGCCGGCATGCGCGTGCTGATGGAACGCTGCAAACTTTTTGTCGAACCATCAGCCGGCGCAGCCATTGCTCCGTTGCTGAGCGGGGCACTCAATCTCGCTCCGCATCAGTGTGTTGTTCCCATCGTGTGCGGTGGCAACATCGACCTCGAACGCCTCCGCACCCTCATCTGAAAATGGACTACCGTTTGAAAATGGACTACCGTTTCACCGGCTTTGAAGGTGGCATACTTTGCAATCGGCGCTTGAAAGCCTGAAAGGCGGGCGAGTCAACCGTCGTTCCCTTCAAAACGACCGGGTTGATCTTCGCAATCTCGGCCTGCGTGTCGGCAATGCGACTTTCTTCCAGAGGATGTGACGAGAAGAAAACGTCCACGCCACCTGGATTCGTTTTGCGCTCGTTCAACAAGATTTGAAACATTGCTGGAATGCCACGTGGGTCGATGTTGGCGCGCGTGGTGTACTGCACACCGACTTCGTCGGCCTGTGTTTCGTCGTCGCGACTGAACTTTGCAAACAGACCCTGCGCGCCAGCTTGCACGACCGCACCGCCTGTTTCGCTGTTGCAGAATGACGGAGCGATAATGCATCCAACGGCAACGCCAATACCGGCCTGACTCTGCTTCTGCATCTGCTTCACGCTGTGACGTTTCACCACGTGACCAATTTCGTGGCCCATGACACCCGCCAGCTGTGACATGTTCTGCGCGCGCTCGATCAACCCGCGATTGACGTAGATGTAACCACCAGGCACTGCGAACGCGTTGATGTCCGCCTGATCGACCACGTAAAAGTGCCACTGCAGCCCGCGGTCATCCGCAACACCCGCGATGGAATCGCCCAACAAGTTGATGTATCGGTTGATTTCGGGATCACCGATGATGGGTAGTTGTTTGTTGATTTCCGCCGCGTAACTGGCGCCCATGTCCACTTCCTGCTGTGTGCTCGCCAGGCAACCTGGGAGCGTGCCGAGCAGCGTGAGTGCTGTCGCCACTGCAAGGCGCCGGCGCGTGCGGTCCATCTGTGAGCGAGATTCAGCTGGCATATTGATACCTGGGTAGATACTGGCGTTGATTCGTGCCTGAATGCGCATCGTGAGCAGTATCTTGATGTGCATCGTAGGTGGCCACCATGGCTTCCTGATGTTCTGTACGCGAGACTCGCCGTCGGCAGATCTCTTCCGGCACGGCGTTTCATCGACCGCCCCCAATTCCGACCGTTTCCGTGAAGCTACTGACCATCGCACGCGATCTGCAGCGACGCAAAGCCCGCGAGAAAAATCAGCGCTTTGTGGTGGAAGGGGTGCGGTCCGTCGAGAGTCTGCTGGACTCAACGCTGAAAGTCACGGGCATTCTAACGACGGACACCCTGGCGGGTGACAGACGCGGCCTCGCTCTCCTCGCTCGGGCCGGGCAGAACCACATTTCAGTTCTGCAGGTCTCCGATGCCGAGTTTGCGAGCGCCGCCAGCACTGATACCCCGCAGGGCGTCCTTGCGATCGCGGAAATTCCTGAGCACCAGTTGGCGGCACCAGAAACCGCCGCCCGCTACCTGGTGCTGGATGGGGTCCAGGACCCGGGCAACGTGGGAACCATAATCCGGTCAGCGGCGGCGTTCGGGGTGACGGCCATCGTCTGCCTGCCGGGCACCGTCGATGTGTGGAACGCGAAGGTCGTGCGGAGTGCGATGGGAGCCCTCTTTTCCCATCCGGTAGTCCAGTTGACCGGGGCCGAGTTCGGGGAGTTCTGCCGTGCGCACAAGGTGGAGTGCTGGGCTGCCGATACTGAAGGCACATCTCTGTCCCTGGTCGCCTCGGTCCCGCCTCGGCTCGCGCTGGTGGTAAGCAATGAGGGTGCCGGGTTGTCGACGGAAGCCGCCGCTCTGTCAACGCACCGCGTCGCCATTGTGATGGCGCCCGGGGTAGAGTCTCTCAATGTGGCGGTGGCCACAGGCATTCTCCTGCATGCATTGCGGTTGCCTCTGCACGCGGAAGTGTCGTAGGACGTTCGAACATCGCACCAAGCCATCGGTTTATGTCTCCAGAGCTGACAACACTTCCCCCCATGCTCATCGCGTACTCGGTGGCGATGACGTTCGCCGTTGGCGCGTGCATCGGTTCGTTTCTGAACGTGTGCATTTCGCGTTGGCCGGCCGAGTTGAGCGTCGTCAAACCGCGATCGCGTTGCCCGCGTTGTGAGCGCGCGATTGCGTGGCATGAGAACATTCCGGTTTTGAGCTGGGTGATGTTGCGCGGCAAGTGTCGCGGCTGCGCGTTGCCAATTTCTTTGCAGTATCCGCTGGTTGAGTTGGCCGTGGCGTTGGGTTGGGTCGCTTCGTTGGCAGTGTTTGGACTGACACTCGAAGCGTTTCGCCTGGCAGTGTTTGGGACGCTGTTATTCGGCATCGCCATGACCGATGCGCAATCGTACTTGATTCCAGACGGCTTCACCGTATTTGGATTGCTGTTCGTGCTCGCGATGTCAGTTGTGGGGGCTTTTCAGTTCAACACGCAGTCGCACTTTGCGTCGCCGTGGCCAGCCTTTCTGGGCGCGTGCGCGGGCGCGGGCGCGATTACGATTATTGGTTGGTTGGGCGAGGTTGCGCTCAAGAAAGAGGCGATGGGATTTGGCGACACGACGCTGATGGCGGTTGTCGGTGCGGCACTCGGTCCCGAGCGTGCATTGCTGACAATTATTGCGGGTGCGTTTCTTGGGGCCGTGTTCTTTCTCGTGTTTGTCGCGCCCGTGGTGTGGATTCGCAGCAAACGAGCGGGCATCGAGTTTGAGTTCCCCGATGTTCCATTTGGCGTATTCCTTGCGCCCGCCGCGTTGCTAACCTTGCTTTGGGGTGACCCCGTCATCGCCTGGTACATCCAACGCACGTTCCCAACGTGATTTTGCATCAACTCCGCGTCACACACGCTGCATCGCCGAACAAAGGCACAAAATCAGAGCCGGTGCAGTTATTTATCCGCGCCGTGCTGCTGGGGGCGACGTGTGTTGTTGCCGCTTGTAACAAGCCGGCCGATTCGAGTGCGCCCTATGCAGACCTGGTAGCGGACGCGATTCCAAAGCTGGAACAGGTTGTTGGCCTGAAATTCAAGACACCGCCGAAGGTCGAACGTCGCACGAAAGCTGAAGTGCGCGAGTTTCTGATGAAACAATTGACCGATCCCAAAGCGCGCGAGTTGCTGAACGGGCAGGCATCGGTGTACCGCGGTTTGGGTTTGATTCCCGATACGTTGAATGTGCCCGACCTGCTGCAGCGACTGCTCGAAGAACAGATTGTGGGCTATTACGACCCCAAAACGAAAGTGCTGTACGTGGTTGATGGAACGTCGAAGCTGCTGCTCACGCAAACGATCACGCACGAGTTGGTGCACGCCCTGCAGGATCAGTACGTAAAGGTGGATTCCATTCAAGGAAAGGTCGACGACGCCGATCGTCAGTCGGCCGCGCAGGCAGTGCTGGAAGGGCAGGCGGTGTATGCCCAACTCTCGGTGGACCCAAACGCAGGGCCAATGCTGCGCATGCCAGGCGGTTGGGATCGCATTCGTGATGTGATCAAGGAAGGACAAACGGGGATGCCTGTGTTCTCGTCGGCGCCCCGCGTTATTCGCGAAGGATTGCTGTTTCCGTACATCGGCGGCGCTGATTTTGCGCGTCGGTTTATCATCGAGCGCAAACCGTCTGAGTTGTTGACCGACTTGCCAACGTCTACGAAGCAAGTGCTCAACCATGATGCGTATTTTCAATCGCGCGACTCGACCAGCCGCGTGACGTTGCCGAAACCGACCAGCGGAACGGTGACCTACTCCAATACCATGGGCGAGTTCGAAACTCGTCTCGCCCTGGTGGTACATCTCAAGGACGAAGTGCTGGCGCGCCGCGCCGCGTCTGGAGTGGATGGCGACCGGGTCGAAGTCATCAAGACCGCGGATGGCGACGCGGTCGTGTGGGCATCGACATGGGATAGCACCATGAACGCTGCCGAATTCTTTGATCAGTGGAGCGTGGCAATTTCCAGGCGGTACAAAGTTGGTGCGTGGGATGGTCCCGCGGGCAGCGTGGAGAAACGTTTCAATATTCCGAAGGATGGCAATCGCGGCGCTCGCATTGCGATGCTGAAACTCGTCACGGCGAGCGGACGTCCGGTTGTGGTGTACGTTGATGGGCCGGCCGCGGCAGGCCCCAATCTGATCAACGCCTCGGCCATCACCGTTTCGAAATAGCTCGCGTTGTCCACACCCGAAATTCCTGCACCGGTTTCGGCCGAGGGGGCGCCGCCCGAAGAACCGCAATCGGCGCGTCCGCAACCGATAGTCGCTCCAGGACCATCCACACCGCCGGCACTCGTCATCACCGCCGACGACGAACTGAAACGCGTTCGGCTCGTGCGCATGAAACGCGTTGCGACCGGAATGCTGGTCGTGGTTGCTGCGTTATTTGCCGTATCAAATACATACGAAACGCGGTATCCATGGCTTGCCTGGATTCGTGCGTTCAGTGAAGCGGCCATGGTGGGCGGCATCGCCGATTGGTTTGCCGTGACGGCGCTGTTTCGGCACCCGTTGGGTATTCCCATTCCGCACACCGCCATCGTCGCCTCGCGCAAAGACCGCATTGGCAAAGCACTCGGTAACTTCGTTCAGCGCAATTTCCTGACGCGCGACGTAGTAGCCACCAAACTACTCAACATGAAGTTGGGCGAACGTGCGGCGCGCTGGTTAGCCGAACCCGAACACAGTCACCGCCTTGCCCAACACGTCGCGCGCGGATTTTCCGGCGCCATCAACGTGCTGCGCGATGATGATGTGCAAACACTGGTTGATCGTGGTGTCGTGTCCCGTTTGCGTACCGTGCAGGCGGCACCGCTGGTCGCGCGGTTGTTCGAGATGTTTACGGATGACGGTCGCCATCATTCGCTGCTTAACGAAGCCCTCCGCGTCGTTGCGAAATTCGTCGATGAAAACGACGAGATGATTCGCGCGCGCGTGAAGAAGGAGAGCCCGTGGTGGGTGCCGGGCGTCGTGGAAAACAAACTGCAGGACAAAGTGATCAGCGGCCTCGAAAAAACGCTCAACGATGTGGCCGTCGATCCCGCACATCCGCTGCGCCAGCGCTACGAAGAAGCCGTGGTGAAGTTCGTGGATTCATTGCGCACCAATCCCGACGTCATTGCCAAGGCGGAACAGATCAAGTTGGACCTGCTCGCGCATCCAGCGGTTGGCGAGTTCTCGCGCTCGGTGTGGACGGATGTAAAGACACGCGTGACAAACTATGCTGAACGAATGGCGAGCGACGCCGGGCAGGAGCCGGATCAAATTGAGAAATGGTTGGGCAATCTAGGGCGCGCGGTGATCAGCGACCCGGAACTGTCGGCGAAGGTCGACGGTTGGGTGGTCGAACTCGTGACCTACGCGGTCGAGCAGGCGCGCGATGAAGTCGCGCAGTTGATCGCGTCCACGGTGGCCGCGTGGGATGCCGACGCAACGTCGCGTAAAATAGAGCTGCAGATTGGGCGTGATTTGCAGTTCATTCGTATTAATGGAACGATCGTGGGCGGTCTTGTGGGTGTGTTGCTTCACGCGGTCGCGGGTCTCGCCTGATTTGCTGGTGTCGGCCTCGCCACTCCAGCGGCACTGTTTCGGAGGGGCTTGACGGAGAATCCGTGGTGGCCTAAGTTCCACATATGGAGGCGTATATGGAACTTAGCAAGAAAACAACGATCCTGCTCTCAGAAGACGGACATCGGCGACTGGCGGCGGTCGCAGCGCGGCGCGGCGTGAGCATGGGGATGCTCATTCGCGAGGCCTGTGAGCAGGTGTATGGCGTGGTGGATACTGACGATCGGGTTTCTGCAGTTGGTGCACTGGCGGCGCTGAGTTTGCCGGTCGGAACCCCCGCGGCAATGAAACGCGAGTCTGTGCCAACAATTGGTACCGCTAAATCATGAGCACGCGCCCATTGTAAGGGCATGATACTCGTCGATACCAACATCATCATGTACGCCGCAGGTGCGCCGCACCCCAACAAGGAGCCCAGTGCTCGCTTGCTGGAGCGGATCGCCCGCGGCGAAATCGAAGCGGCCATTGATGCCGAGACGTTGCAGGAAATTCTGCATCGTTATCGGGCGATCAATCGGTGGAATGACGGAAAAAAAGTGTACGATCTCGCCCGTACAATTTTTCCGGTTGTCATACCCGTGACGGCCGAAGTGGCTGATCAGGCGCGGCAGTTTTTGGATTACCACAAAGGGATGATGGCTCGCGATGCCTTGCACGCCGCGGTGGTTATCACCGAAGGCATGGACGGCATTTACACCTATGACACCGACTTCAATGGGATCAGTGGGGTGCGGCGTCTTGAGCCGGGCGACTGAGCAACGGCCAGCGCTAGCTCTCGAAAGAGCGCTCCTTTCGCGCGGGTCGTTTGGTTGTGCCAGGCGCGACATCGGCCGGTCCTTCGTGGTCCGGTAGTGATGGCGGTAAATCTGCAGCACCAGGCGCCGGGTGCGGCAACAACGCCAGCAGAAACACTTCATCCATGCTGCTGGCAAACGTGAAGTGCATCTTCTCACGCACTTCCTGCGGAATATCTCGCAGATCTTTTTCGTTGGCCTTGGGAATGATGACTTCACGCAAGCCTGCGCGATAAGCGGCGAGCACTTTTTCTTTCACGCCGCCAATCTCCAGCACCTTGCCGCGCAGCGTCACTTCACCCGTGAGGGCGACATCGCGGCGCACCGGGCGACGCGACCATACGCTTGCCAACGCGAGCGTGACGGCAATACCGGCGCTTGGACCATCTTTCGGAATGGCGCCTGCAGGGAAGTGCAAATGCACGTCCGACTCGCGGAATTCCTTGTCGTCGATACCAAGCGATGCCGCACGTGAACGTACGAACGAAAACGCGGCGTCGACGGATTCTTTCATCACATCACCAAGTTGACCGGTGACTTTGAGCTTTCCGGTTCCCACCATGCGCAGCGCTTCGATCGTCAATAATTCGCCACCCATGTTCGTCCAGGCGAGTCCAGTTACGGAACCGATTTCTGGTTCCTTCTCGGCATCTTCCGACGTGAATCGTGGTGCACCAAGAATTTCGTCAACGCGCGCGAGATCGATGTCCCACAATCCAAGTTCGCCATCCGCTTTGGCACGTGCGCGCTTGCGCAGTATGGACGCAATCGAGCGTTCGAATGTGCGCAGCCCTGCCTCACGCGAGTAGCGACTGGTAATGAAGTGGAGAATCGATTCGGAGAACTGCACGTCGTCGTTGGTGAGGCCGTGTTCTTCAAGCAATCGCGGCACGAGATAGCGTTGCGCGATCTCCACCTTTTCTTCAAGCGTGTAACCGGCGATACGAATGACTTCAAGGCGGTCGCGTAATGGTCCGGGAATATCGTACAAGTTGTTCGCCGTGCAGATGAACAACACCGACGACAAGTCGAACGACAGATTCAGATAATGATCAACGAACGTGGTGTTTTGCGCGGGATCGAGTACTTCCAGCATGGCGGCGGTGGGGTCGCCGTGCGAACCTTGCCCCATTTTGTCGATCTCATCAATCATGATGACGGGATCACGCACGCCAACGCGACGTAACGCCTGCAGCAACATGCCTGGCATCGCACCAACGTACGTGCGACGGTGTCCACGAATTTCGGCTTCGTCACGCACGCCGCCAACGGAGATGCGATAGAACTCACGACCGATTGCCTTCGCGATGGCTTCGCCGAGTGAAGTTTTGCCGGTTCCTGGCGGACCCACGAAGCAGAGAATGGGACCATGCGGATCACCACCGCGCAATTTGCGCACGGCGAGGTATTCCGTGATACGCTCCTTTGCCTCGTCGAGGCCGTAGTGCCGATCGTCGAGCGCGGCCTCGACTTTTGTCAGAACAATTTCCTGATCTTTGGCCGAGCGTGCGTGCCAGGGCAGGGCGAGCAGCGTGTCCATGTACGTACGCAACACCTGATATTCGCTGCTGGCGGGCGATAGCAAACGTAATCGTTCGGTTTCGCGACGGGCTTCCTGCGCGACTTTCTCTGGCAGTTTGGCTTCGTCGATTTGTCGCAACAACTCGACCGCTTCTTTCTCATTGGGGTCGGCTTCACCCAACTCCGACTGGATGGCGCGCAACTGTTGGCGCAAATAGAACTCGCGCTGGTGTTGCTCGATTTTTACTTCGGTTGAGCGCTTGACGTCTTCGAGCACGCGCGCACGCGCGACTTCACGTTCAAGGCGCGACAACAGGAAACGCAAACGCTGACCGATGTCCAGCCGCTGCAGCACTTCTTCCTTGTCCGCAATGCGCAAGTTCATGTTCGTTGCGGCCAGATCGGCAAACCGACCCGGATCGGCGACGTTCATTTTGAGAATCTGCGGCACTTCGCTGGGAATGCGATCCACCAACTCGGCCATCGTTTCAGCGGCGGTCACGGTGCGCGCGATCAGCTCGTCCACTTCGGCGGAGTCGGGCGGCGTTTCGCGGGCGCCTTTGACGTTTGCAATGGCAAAGGGCGCGACTTGCTCAATGCTTTCGATCGTGATGCGGCGCAGGCCCTGCAGGGTGATCTGGATCGTGTCGCCAGGCAGGTTGATGCGCTCGTGCACGCGGGCGGCGACGCCAACCCGCCCTACAAAATGGTGCGGATCGACGGCTTCGTCGTGTTCGCCGGCGGCCACCACCAGGGCGACGATCAGTCCTGATTCTTCGTGGGCTCGCAGCAGTGCGAGGTTCTCCGGCGCGCCCATTTGCACGGCAATCGTTCCCAGCGGATACACAATCGTCGAGCGCAACGCCATCAACGGCAGCGATGGCGGCAACTCGGCGCGCATGATTTCGTCCTTGCGCTGACCACGCGGCATCGACGGGGACGAATATCGGGGACTGGAAGCCATGAAGCGGATGGGACTGGAGTGGACTGGCGGGGTCAATCAACCGTCACAATTACGAGAGTGTCGGCAACTGCTGGGCCAACTTCAATGGGTGAATAGTACGCAGCGGCGGTGGCAGTGTGCCACGACTCATGAGAAAAGCGGGGCGGCCCCGTAATCGGTGGCCGCTCCGCTGGGTTACGCGTGTTCATCCGACGAGTGCGCAGTTTGCTGCAGGTAATAGAATACTCGGTCGCAGGCAGGACGCTCAATCGCCCAAAGGTGATGTGGGCGCCGCAGACGGAGCCCCGGCCGAAAGTGCGTCGTCTGGGCCATTCGACACATCCACCAAAGCGCGGGCGCCCACTGCAGCGACAATCACGCCGACGGGCAAACACCGCAAGTCGTCATGCGTGATGCCTGGCTCTCGGAATAGGCTTCGAGGGTGTCGTGGCGCGCGTATTCATCCAGGAATCCAGGTCCATCAGTGCGCACTGCCACGTTGCCCATGCGCGCGTGGGGATTCCGCGGTCAACGCCGTATCATACCGACAGCTGGCCTCAGTCAAGGGCGGCTGCACCGGACAGAAAACGACAGTTTGTCGGAGATGGGCGATCGATGCGGGATTCACGGCGGGGTGCGAACGTGGGTGCAGGTCAAGGTTGCAACGGCCTGCCGGAAAATATGACGGCGAAAAAGCCGCGGCCCCGCTCTGCAAAGTGGACCGTCGGTGCGCGACGGTCCACAATTCTGCGGGTGCAACACTCAGCATTTGCGTGAGTTCCACCGACCAAGCCGACGTTATCGCATGTTCTGGAGCAGCGCTAACGACTCGAGCAGTGCGTCAATAACCCCCGAGGAGCGCTGCCGGACGGACATGCCGTTGAAATCGAGTACGGACAGTGCGCTGCGTGACTCCATATCCGCGGCGGTGAGCGCGTCTTCACCGCGATTGAGCGCCGCAACCAGGTTTGCGATCCCCGAAGCATTACTGGAGACGACTGTATAGCGAGCGGCCGACAGACGTTTTGCCTTGGAAAACGCAGCCAGGGTGGCGGGTGTTCCGAGGTCGCCGGCGCTTGAGACGAGAAGGAAATGCACCGGTTGATCCGTCTCGCGCTCAATTGCGCGCATTGCCTTCAGCGTCGTGGTACACGCAGTTCCGCACGCGTCGTCGACAAAACCGACGACGAGCAGCGCACCGTTGAGCGACGAGAGACGGGCCGCGGGAGCACGCTCGCTATACCAGATGTCCGAGAGGTCAAAAACCGATGGCGTAGGCGCAACCGGAACGGCGGCAACGACCGCGGGAATTGCAGGGGTGGCACCAGGAGCAGTGGATGGGGGCGGGGTCAGTCCCGCGCAGCCGACCGTCCACAGGAGTGCGCCGGCAAACAGAGGCTGAAAGGAAACACGGTTGAAGCGCGAGGAGGAAACCATTGAGGTCACCTTGGGAAAGGGTTACTGCGAAAGAGAATGTTCTCTTTGGTTGAAGAGTCTAGGCCATCCGGCGCGCCATGACCGTCGGTGTTTTCCCGAATTCTTGTGCGCTTTTCCCCTAGCGTTTTGTCAGCAATTTCCTGAGCCGATGCGACTCGTGCCCTGTAGCAGGCTGCTCAGTCGACCCGGTGTAGCCCCAGCGAGTTGTCTTGGCCGGTTGTAGCGGGCAGCGGCCCGGGTTAACTTGGTAGGCTATATGTTCGACGAACTCTCAGACAAGCTCGGCAACGTCTTCGCGAAACTTCGCGGTCGTGGCGTTCTCACCGAGTCCGACATTAAAGAAGGCCTTCGCGAGGTGCGCCGCGTTCTGCTGGAAGCAGACGTGAACTTTGCGCTTACGCGTGAGTTTCTCGAGCGCGTAGAGAATAAGGCCGTCGGCGTTCTGCAGATCAAGACTATTCAGCCCGCGCAGCAACTCGTGAAGATTGTTCACGACGAGCTCACGAGCATGTTGGGCGAGCGTCGCGAAGGGCTCAAGATCTCGACCGTTCCGCCCACCGTTGTGATGATGGTCGGTTTGCAGGGATCTGGCAAAACGACAACGGCGGGCAAGCTCGCGCGCAAGCTGACGGCGGAGGGCAAGACGACGCGGCTCATTGCGGCCGACGTGTATCGCCCGGCCGCAATCGATCAGCTGGAAACGTTGGGTCAGCAGCTGAATGTGCCGGTGTATTCCGATCGCACCACGAAGGACGTGGTGAAAATTGTGAAGGCCGGTATCGATCAAGGCGTGCGTGCGCGTGATCGCGTGGTCATTGTTGATACTGCCGGTCGTTTGCAGATCGACGCCGACATGATGGACGAGCTCAAGCGGCTCAAGGCGGCCATCAAGCCGGACGAAATTCTGCTCGTCGCCGACGGCATGACGGGTCAGGAAGCCGTCAAGATTGCGCAGGGTTTCAACGATGCGCTCGACGTAACCGGCATCATTCTCACGAAACTTGATGGTGATGCGCGTGGTGGTGCGGCGCTCTCCATCTATGGCGTGATCAAGAAGCCGATCAAGTACATCGGTGTTGGCGAAAAGTCAGATGCGCTGGAAGAGTTTCATCCAGAACGTATGGCGGGCCGCATTCTGCAGATGGGCGACATTGTTTCGCTCGTCGAAAAAGCTCAGGAAGGTTTCGACGCGGCAGAAGCAAAGAAGCTCGAGAAGAAGGTCAAGAAAGAAGGACTTGACCTCGAAGATTTCCTGACCGCGATGCGTCAGATGCAGAAGTTGGGTCCGATGGAGAACCTGCTCAAGCTGCTGCCGGGTGTGAACAGCAAGATGCTGGCACAAACCAAGATGGATCCCAAGCGGATGAAACATGTGGAAGCCATTGTGCTTTCCATGACACCCGCCGAGCGCAAGAAACCAGACATTCTCAATGGTTCACGTCGCGCCCGTATTTCCAAAGGCTGCGGACGACCGGTGAGTGAAATCAACAAGCTGCTCGAGCAGTTCAAGGGCATGCAGAAGATGATGAAGAAGATGGGTGGTGGCGCTCCAGGTGGCGGCGGTAAAGGTGGAATGCCGCGGATGCCGTTTGGCGGCGGTGGTATGTTTGGGCGTTAGAAAGTCGAAAAAGCCGAAAGGCTGAATAGGGGCTGCAGCCGAACGGCCGAAGAACAGACTGCAGCCGGAAAGCCGAAGAACAGACTGCAGCCGGAAAGCCGAAGAACAGACTGCAGCCGAAACGCCTAGGAACAAACTGCAGCCTAAAAGGATGAGGGCGTTGGACCGGGTGCGAATCGGATATGCCGATTTCGCGATGAGCCCGGAGGAGAGAATCACACCGAAGCACAGGATAGACACATGGCCGTAAAAATTCGCTTGCGTCGCGAAGGACGCAAAAAGACCCCGATGTACCGTATCGTCGTTGCCGATTCCAAGGCGCCGCGCGACGGCAAGTTCATCGAGATCATTGGTCAGTACCAGCCGCGCTTCGGTGGAGAGAATGCTCTCAACCTGCAGCTTGATCGCGTGGAATACTGGCTGAACGTTGGCGCCGAGCCGACGGACACCGTTCGCTCGTTGCTGCGTCGTGGTGGTGTGCTCAAGGCACGTCACGAAGCGCGTTTGGCAACGAAGTTGAAGGCGGCCGCAGTCGCGGTGCCTTCGGACACTGCGACAGCCTAAAGGCCTAAAAGCCGAACGGCTCAAATAGCCAACTGCTTGAGCGCCGAAAAGCTACAGCGATGAAAGACCAGGTCATTGTTGGACGAGTGCGTCGCGCACATGGTGTGCGCGGTGCGCTTGCCGTAGAAAGTTTGATTGACTCGCCGGATGCGGTCTTCGCGTCCGGCGGTGTCATTTATGCGGGAGATCGCAACGGTGCGCCCAGCAGCGAGGGTGCCCTGCACATTGTTGATGGTCGACCCATGAACAATGATTGGTTGGTGCAAGTGGCGGAAATTGATGACCGCGATGTAGCCGCGAATTGGCGGGGTCGATATCTCCTGGCCGACGCTTCGCTGCTTGGCGAAGATGACGAGGGTGTCTCCGTGCTGCTGGCGTACGTCGGCTACGAAGTTGAGATGGACGGGCGCGGCGTGCTGGGTACCGTGCGTGACGTTTACTCCGCACCACAGGGCCCGTTGCTGGAAGTGCAAACGGACAACGGCATGCCGCTCGTACCGTGGCGTCCGGAAATCGTGCGCGCAGTGAACGACGAAAAACGATTGGTGTCGTTGTACGCGCTGGACGGATTGCTGGACTCGTAGCGCGCAGCCAGTAAACGGCCTCCCACGCACGAATCACACTCGCGTCCCGAACTTCCCAATGCTGCGCATCAATGTGGTCACGCTGTTTCCGGAATTTTTTGCGGGGACACTGTCGCTGAGTATTCCCGCACGGGCGAAAGCGGCCGGTGCTGTTGCATACAATCTGGTGAACCTCCGCGACTTCACGCACGATCGTCACAAAACCGTGGACGATTACGCGTTTGGCGGCGGGCCCGGAATGGTGATGAAACCCCAACCGTTTTTCGAAGCGGTGGAGAGTATTGGGGCCAGAACTTCGATTGTGCTGTTGTCCCCGCGTGGCAAGCGGTTCTCGCACGCAGACGCCGTACGTTTTGCGGCGTGCGACGAACTCACAATTCTGTGCGGCCACTACAAGGACGTGGACGAGCGGGTCGCTCAACATCTCGCGACTGAGGAAATTTCGCTCGGTGATTTTGTGCTCAGCGGCGGCGAGCCCGCGGCACTGGCGATCATCGACGCAGTGGTGCGGTTGCTCCCTGGTGCAATGTCAGATCTCGACAGCGCGCGCGGCGATTCGTTTTATGATCGCGGAATTAGTGCGCCAAGTTACACTCGCCCCCCCGAATATCGTGGTGCGTCCGTACCCGAGGTGCTGCAGAGCGGCGATCACGCGAAGATTGAAGCGTGGCGCGAGAGTGAGTCATTGCGGCGCACACGCGAGGCCGAGGCGCGTGACCGCACCGAATGGCAGTTGCGGGAACAAACCATTGCCGAGCGGGAAAGCAGAATAGCCGAGGCCGAGGAGCTTGAGGCCAGGAAGGCCGCCGAGCGGGTGCGTAAACGCGCGCGGAAGAAGCGGCCGAGGGAGAGCTAGTGGGTGTGTGACGGCGTGATGGTGATTGGGGTATATCCGTCAGAGCGTCTGCACTACGGATGCTCACCTGGTGACCTCAGCCATTCAAAAGTGGTTGTCTCACAGAACCTGAAAATTCTGGTACCGGAGTAACCCATGCAGCATCCATTGTCTCGCGTGCGTGCAGGACATGCCACTCGGCAACTCGCAGGTCTCATCGCGATGGCGGGTGTCGTCGCTTGTGCTTCAACAACTGGCCCAGGTGATGGGGACGGGCGGCCCGTCGCGATCACGACATTGCCGCGCGCACTGACCACGACTGAAGTGAAAGTGCGTGATGCGGCCAACGATTTTTCGTTTGCGCTATTGGGAACCGTCACGGACTCGCAGAAAACGGCGAATACGTTTATCTCGCCACTCAGTGCCGCGCTCTCATTGGGTATGACCATGAACGGGGCCAATGGTCAGACGTTTGTCGATATGCAAACGACACTGCAATTACGCGGACTGACGCAACCGGAAATCAACAGCGGGTACAAATCGTTGGTCGACTTGCTGTTGGCACTGGATCCAGGCGTCCAGATGAAGGTCGCGAATTCCATTTGGTATCGCAGCAACATTCCGTTTCACCAGACGTTCTTTGACACGACGAAGAAGTATTTCAATGCCGAAGTGAAAGGGCTCAACTTTGCGGATGTTGCGGGTTCGTTGACCAGCATTAACGGTTGGGTCAGTACGGCCACCAATGCCAAGATCAAGAAAGTGCTGGACGATATTCGGCCAGACGACGTAATGTTCCTGATCAACGCGATCTATTTCAAAGGCAGTTGGCGCGACAAGTTTGATCCGGCCAGAACAACAACGGCGTCGTTTGCGCCGTTATCGGGCGCGACGCAGTCCGTATCGATGATGAACCGCACCGGCGAAATGTCGTACGCAGAAACGGCGGCCTATCAAGCGGTCGATTTGCCATACGGCAACACCGCGTTCTCGATGACAGTGTTGCTCCCGAAAGCCGGGCAGGACGTCAATACCGTTGCCAAGGAGTTTACCGCATCGACATGGCAAACGCTGACCACTTCACTGCGTGTTGGTAACGTAACTCTCGCACTGCCGAGACTGAAACTGGAATACGAACGGACACTGACGAGCGACCTGAAGGCGCTGGGTATGCGCGTACCCTTCACCGACAACGCGGATTTCTCGAAGATGACGCCGGCGTCGGTCGCCATCAGCTTCGTCAAGCAGAACAGCTTCGTTGACATCAACGAGGAAGGCACGGAAGCGGCCGCGGTTACAACCACCGGGATACAGCTGACGTCGGCGCCGCTGTCCGTTACACTACGTGTTGATCGTCCGTACATTTTTGTCATTCGCGAGCGGCTCTCTGGCACCGTGTTGTTCATGGGCAAGATTGTCCGTATGCCTGGGTAAATCTGCTGGAGGCGCGTTGATGAGGGCTCGCGGCGTTCTCGCGATACTGCTGTTCGTTGTGGCGTGCCTCAGCGCGCCGCGCGCATCGGCGCAAAACGGAACTCTTCGAGGGACGGTGACGGCGGCTCCCGGGCAACCGCTCGCGTTTGCAGTTGTCACGATCCCGGCGCTCGAACTGCAACAATTCACGAACAATCAGGGCAAGTTCTTTTTCGCCAATATTCGACCGGGTATGTACCGGCTAAGCGTGCGTCAGCTTGGATACTCGGCAGTCAATGTTGAAGTGAAGGTCGGCGCCAACGAGATCGCGGAAGTGCCGGTGAAAATGGCGCGCATCGTGACGACGCTGGCTGCCATGAAAGTGGCGGCCGAGTGGGCGTGCGACAAACCCGGGCGTCCCGCGCGTGACGGCAAAGAACCCCTGGTGGAAGTTTTTGAACAACTCGAGCAGAATGCGGTTCGCCTCCGTCTGTTAAGCACGCAATATCCGTTTGACGTCATCACCGAACGCCGCCGCATGCTGCAACACCTGGACGGACTTGAAACGTTGGAGGCGCTCGATTCAATCCGGACCAGCAGCACTGTCAAAGCTCGCTACGAGCCAGGCAAGGTGGTGCACGAAGTGCAGGAGGCTGGAAAAAAGCGCGAGAAAATGTTGCAGGTGCCAACGCTGCTGGATTTTGCCGACGCAACGTTTCAGGATAATCACTGCTTCCTGCTGGCGGGAATCGAAGAGAACGAGGGCCGCAAGGAAATACGTGTGGACTTCAAACCTTCCAGCAAACTCAAATCACCCGATGTGGGTGGCAGTGTATTTCTGCAGTCCGAAACGTTCAAGCTGCTGCGCACGGAAATCGAACTTACCAGAATCCCCAGCGATTTGCAGGGATTGCTGCGCGTGCATGCCACAACGTTCTTCGATGAAATCGTGCCCGGACTTCCGAACATTGGTGAGGTGATTGCCACGAGCGATCTCAAGGCGGCCACCCGATTGTCGCCGTCGCGCGCGGTTGAACGCTTGTTGACCTTGCGCGTGCTGTTTCTCAAGCAGGTGCCAGACGGCGACTCCACCGATGTGCAAGCGTCGCGCTTGCTGGGCGCCCGGTAATGCGACTCTCCATTTTTGCGTTTCTGTTTTCGGCGTTCGCCAATGCGGCATCCGCGCACTCGGTGTTCGCCCAGAGTGTATCGACCGCTTCCAGCGCCGACGCTTCACAAAGCGGCGTGGTGCGCGGGTCGGTCACAGCGAAACTGACTGGCGCAGTATTGGCACGCTCTGTGGTCACGATTGAAGCGTTGGACTTGCAGCAATTTTCCAACGACCAGGGGCGGTTCTATTTGGTCAAGGTCAAGCCCGGCAAATATCGCCTGAACGTGCGTCAACTGGGTTACTTGCCGGTGAACGTGGATATTTTTGTGGACGAAACCGGCAGCGCAGACGTTACCGTGCAAATGGACCGAATCGCGACGAAATTGTCGACGTTCACGGTCACGGATCAGCAATTGTGTGAAACACCAGGGCGTCCGACGCAAGCGGATGGTGAGCAGCTGGTGGAAGTTTTCGAGCAGCTTGAACAAAGCGCAATTCGCCTGGCGCTGCTCGCTCGGCAATTTCCGTACAAGATGATTATCGAGCGCCGCATGCTGCTGCGCCGTGTCGATGGAAGGGATGTGCCAGAGCGCAACGACACGTTTTCGCGTGACGGACAAAAAACAGCGCAATATCAACCGGGAGGTGTTGTCACACGAAGTCGGGGCACCGCCAGCGCGTACTCGCTGCAGATCCCGACGCTGCTTGATTTTGCAGACGCGAAGTTCATTGCCAATCACTGTTTTACACTTCGGGGGCTGGAGACGCTCCCGGTCGAAGCAGGCGGAGACGGCGTGGCGTTTATTCGAGTAGACTTTACTGCGGCAAGTAAGCTCAAGAATCCGGATGTCGACGGCAGTGTTTTTCTTGACAGTGCCGACTATAGTCTGCGACGTGCGGAAGTACGCTTGTCAAAATTGCCAGAGAATCTTCAGGAAATTGCGTCGGTGCGCGTGACATCCACCTTTCAGGACTATGTGCCCGGAATGCCGATTATTGGATTGGTGCAGGCGATCACCGAGATGAAGGAAGTGAAGGGCAAACCGTACCGCTTTGTGAGTCGCAACGAGCAGCAAATTGTGGCGAACCTGGTATTCAGCAAGCAACGCCCCGACTCGGTGCGGCCACCTCAATAGGGTTGACAGCGGAGCGCTGCGCGGCGAGAATGTCGGCAGTGCGCAAAGGGGCGCCTCCTGTCCGTGGCAAGGGAGATTACTCCCACCCGAATTTTCTGCAGGCCATTCCGGATCCTTTTCTCCGGCCTGTTGTTCAGCGGACTTCAGGCATATTCGGGAGAAAGGTCCTCATGTCCAGAATACTCTCCAACGAGAGCACCCTCGAGCATTTGAAGAGGGAAGCGAAGCGCTGGTTGCGCGCGATTCGCGACAACGACGCAGCAGCCCGTGCGCGATTTGATCGAGCAATCTCAAACGGCACCACCAGTCCGACTTTGCGCGACGTGCAGCACGCGCTTGCGCTCGAACATGATTTTGATGGTTGGGTGTCGCTGTCCGCCGCAGTGGCGCGCATTGAACAGGCCCGTATCGAACGGTCCCGCAGGTTGGTGCCGGACGCGGAATTGGAGGTTCAGGAGCTTCCTGAAGGAACGCCTATGGTGAGCGATGAACTAGTCTCGCGCTTCCTGACGAACGCGTGCCGTGACTGGCGAAGTGGCGGCGGCGGTGGTGATCTGCGCATGTCGCTCCACACGGCATCGCGTCTTCTGCAACAGCATCCGGACTTAGCGCCGGTTGACATTTTCACCGCAGTGGTGTGCGGTGACGTCAATCGCGTGCGTGAGCAATTGCAAAGTGACGCCGAGCTGGCATCGCGACCGGGCGGTCCGTGTGATTGGCCGCCGTTGCTATACCTCGCGAGCGGGCGCGTACTGCAACCCGAAACCGTTGAACATTCAGTCGCCATCACGCGTTTGCTGTTGGATCACGGCGCCGATCCGAACGCATACTACGCTGACAAGGATGGTAATCACTTCACAGTGGTCACTTGTGTGCTTGGCCGTGGAGAGCCGCAAGTTGCACCGCACCCGCACGAACGCGAGTTGCTTGCGTTGATGATGGAACGCGGGGCCGAACCGTACGACGAGCAAGGATTGTACAATGTGTTTGCCGATCACGGCTCACGCGTGCATTTGTCGTATGACATCGTCTGGCTGCTGGAGTTGATGTACCATCACGCACTGCGTCTGGGGCGAGGTGCGGATTGGGCGGATCCGACGTGGTACATGTTGAGCATGGGAGGTTACCGCCCCGGAGCCTACCATCTTTTAACAGCGGCGCTCGAAGCGCGACTGCTGCCGCTCGCCGAATGGATGTTGCTGCATGGGGCAGCGCCAGATACGCGACCCGCAAAACCGCGATACCCGCACTATTCCCTGTTCGAAGACGCGTATCGTTCGGGAGACGAAGCGGCGCGGGAACTGTTGCTGAAATACGGCGCCGATTCGCGCGTGAATGTTTCCATGAGCGCGTACGAATCGTTTGTCGGGTCGACCCTGGAAGGCAACTACGCACGATCCGCGGGATTGTTTGCCGACAATCCAAGTTGGGTTCACAACCCACATGCTCTATTTGCCGCGACGCGTCGCGATAACGCGGACGCAGTGCGATTCCTGTTGGGTCTTGGCATTTCGCCTGACATCGAAGAGAATCGCACTCGTGCCCGCGCGTTGCACGCGGCTGCGTTTGCGGGCGCAACCCGTGCGGCGAAAGTGCTGCTGGAAGCGGGCGCGGATCCGGATTTTCGCGAGTTGAACTATGGTGCGACACCCATGAGCATCGCGAACTGGGCGCAAAAGCCCGACATGACTGATCTCCTCACACCGTACAGTCGCGATATGTTCAGTCTGGTGTTTGCGGGCAAGGTTGAACGCGTTCGCGAGATTCTCCAGCTGTCGCCGGCACTTGCGAGGTCGATTCACCCAAACGATGATTCATTATTGATGCGCTTGCCCGACGACGAGGGCGCTGCCGTGGCGTTGACCGAGTTGCTGTTGAAAAATGGCTCTGATCCCTCGCATCACGACGCCCTTGGTGCGACGGCCCTGGAGATTGCGGAACGTCGCGCGTTATCGCGTGTCGTCGCGATGCTTAGCGCGTAAGGCAAGCCCGCTTTACTTCGAACTGTAAGCAGCCGCGATCGCTGCAATGTTTGCAAGGAACGCCGCGCGCTCTGGCGCATCGGGGTAGAGCAGTGCGGTTTCCTTGTACGCGTTCACCGCAGCAGAGACGTCGCACTTACGCTCGGCGAGCCATTGCATCCCAAAGAGATATTTGTCGAGGTCCTGCGCCGCCACTACAAACCGATCATTGTAGTTCGCGCGTTTGACGCGATGGTCGACCGCATGTAGTCGCAGAAATTCCACGCCGCTCTGACACAGTTCGGGCGTGACCTCAAGTCCGAGATTTCGCAACTCGCCCATGGCGATCGCTTCGCGAGCCTGGAGCATTGCTACGGCGTCCCGTTGGCGATTGGGCAGAGTTTTCACGCGCTCCAACACTGCTTCGCGCATTTCGGTACTGCGTGATGTCAGCGCGAGGAATGCGCTCAGCGGCGCTGTGTCAGGGAGTACGGCGAGATCGTTGCGCCAGTTCGACTGCGCGTCGGCGTCGCGGTTGGCTTGTGCACTCAGGTACGCGGCGCGCTGTTGTGCGAGACGATTCGTTTGCGCGACCCGCACTGGAAAAGGCAACACCGACAAGAGCAGCACGGCGCTCCACACGCCGCCGAACATCACGCGCGGTTCGCCGAGCTGACGCACCGACGGAAACGCAGACCACACCGCAAATGCTATCATGAGCAGCGGGGCAACAATCAGTGTGACAATTGGCCACTGCGCCGGAAAGTGCGCATCGTCTTTGAGCAGGTTGATAACGGTGATTGCCGCTGCCGCGCTGCCGAGGTGGCCAATGAGCATGGCAAGCGGCAGCCACGCGGGACGCGCAACGTGCGAGACCCCGATGACCAACAGCGCCGCGAGCAGCGCCCAGGTGATGATGACACCAATCGTCGCGAAACCGTACGACATGCCAGTGCCGGCGTTATCACTTTGGTGCAGCGACAGCGTGGTCGCGACCGTGGCCAACCAGGCCAGCGTCGCGGCCACGACGAGAGCGAGAAACACAACCGTGGTCACGCGCGACACGGCGTTGCGTTTCGAGAAGGGTTGATGCGGGTCATGCGGCTAAACTATCGGAAACAACTCCTCGCGCAATTAGTGAAAATGGGCTAGGATGGGGGTTCGCTGCCCCCGCCCCCCTTCTTGAATCTCATGAAAACTTTCCTGCGGATCGTCGCCAGCGCGAGCTGTCTGTCGCTCGCATTCGGCGTGCCTTGGCGCGCGATGCACGCGCAACCGTCCACCATACCGGTTGCCCAGGAGTTCGAAAACCTTCACTTCCGGTCGATCGGTCCGGCCACAATGTCGGGACGAGTTGCCGACGTGGCTGTGTACGAAGCCAATCCCGCCATCTGGTATGTTGGTGCCGCGCACGGTGGTGTGTGGAAGACGACGAGCAACGGCAACACGTTTACGCCGCTGTTTCAGGACCAGGGGCTCATGGCCATTGGCGACGTGGAAGTGTCGCAGTCCAATCCGGAGATCGTTTGGGTGGGTACTGGCGAATCGAACAACCGCCAGAGCACCTCGTGGGGCAGCGGACTTTACAAGTCGATTGACGGCGGAAAGACCTTCGCGCTGATGGGTCTTCCAGAGTCGAAGCATATCAATCGCATCGTCATTCATCCGACGAACAACGACATCGTCATGGTCGCTGCGACCGGACCGTTGTACGGACCGGGCGGTGATCGCGGAATTTATCGCACGACGGACGGCGGCAAGACGTGGACGAAAACCCTTTCGGTTGACGATGAAACAGGTGCGAATGATTTGGCCATTTCACGCAGCGAACCAAACGTGGTGTGGGCGTCAACCTATCAGCGGCGACGCACCGCGTGCTGCATGAACGGTGGCGGACCGGGCAGCGCGCTCTGGAAGTCGATTGATGGCGGCGTGACCTGGAAGAAAATTGTTGGCGGCGGTTTTCCCGGCGGTTCGCTGGGTCGTATCGCAGTTGATGTGTTTCGGGCGGGAAGCGGAACCGTCTACGCGACCGTGGAAGGACCGACTGGTGGTCGTGGCGCCGCGGCGCCCGAGGGTGCGGAAGCGCCTGTAGCTGCGCCGGCCGGCCTGGGTGGAGCCGCGGCCGGCGCCACTGGTATCTATCGCTCGGACGACGGCGGCACGACCTGGAAAAAGGCGTCGGCGACGAATCCACGTCCGATGTATTTCAGTCAGCTGCGTATTGATCCGGTGAACGCGGACAAGGTGTTCATGGGTGGTGTTGGATTGCACTTCTCCGTGAACGGCGGCGCTGCTTTTGAAACCGATGCCGCGCTGGTTATTCATGACGACATTCACGCCATCTGGATTAATCCCAAAAACACCGACCACGTGCTGATTGGCGGAGACGGTGGAATGGCGGTGTCGTATGACATGGCGCGCACGTGGCAGATGTTCGGCAATCTGCCTGTGGGGCTGTTCTATCACGTGAGCTTTGACATGGCGACTCCGTACAAAGTGTGCGGCGGCATGCAGGACAACTACGATTGGTGTGGACCCAGCGCGTCGCGCATGAATCGTGGAATTTTTAACTACGACTGGTACCAGATTCAGGGCGGTGACGGTTTCGTGGCCATTCCCGATTTACGCGACACCCGCATCGTGTACACCGAGTCGCAAGACGGTAACATGACGCGCAAAAACATCGTGACGGGTGAATCAAAAGCTATTCGTCCGACCCTGCAAAACGTGACCAATGCGACCGCCGGTGAGGCGTATCGCTTTCACTGGGACACCCCGTTGATGTTGTCGCCCAGCAATCCAGGCATTTTGCTCACGGCCGCGAATCGCGTGTTTCGTTCGCGCAACCGCGGCGACTCGTGGGAGGTGATCAGCCCCGATCTCACGAAGAACGAGAATCGCAGCAACATCGTGACGATGGGTCTCAAAGGCAGTGATATTTCCATGTCGCGCGACGATGGTATTTCGCAGTGGCCGTCGATTGTAGCGCTGGGCGAATCGCAGAAGCGGCCGGGCCTGTTTTACGCAGGCACAGATGACGGCACCGTCAGCATGTCGGCCGATGACGGTAAGACGTGGACCAACATCACCAGCCGCTTGCCCGGATTCCCCGCGGGACACGCGTTTGTGTCGGAAGTGGTGCCGTCACGCTTTGATGCAACCGTGGCGTACGTGGCCGTGAACAACTATCGACAGAATGACTACGAAGCGTACGTGTGGATGACCTCGGACAACGGCGCGACCTTCAAGGCGATTGCCGGTGGACTGCGCGGCCAAGTCGTACGTACGCTCACCGAAGACACGCGCAATCCGGACGTGTTGTACGTGGGCACCGAGACGGGCATTTTTCTCTCGCTCGACCGCGGCACGTCGTGGCGTCGACTGAAAGGCAATTTTCCAACGGTGCGCGTGGATGAACTGACGATTCATCCGCGCGACAACGCGCTGCTGGTCGCCACACATGGTCGCTCTATTTGGATCCTTGATCATCTCGAGCCGATTCAGGAATACGCGTCCGCGATGAAAGCCGATGCCGCGCTGTTCACGCCCGGTACTCCGATTCAGTGGAAGAGCAAGGATGATCGCAATGATGAATTCTGGGGACACCAGTTTTTCACCGGCGAAAATCCGCCGACCGACGCTGTGATTCAGTTCTACCTCGGCAAACCGGCATTGAAGCCGGCGCTTCGTATCAGCTCGACCACGGGCAAAGTGATGCGTGAACTCGCAATTCCCGACGCCAAAAACGTGGCCGGTGTACAGACCATTTGTTGGGATCAACGCGTTGAGCCTATTGCAGCCGCGGCGGGTGCCGCCGTAGCCGCGGCGGGCGGTGGAGGTCGTGGCGCGGGTGCCGGTGCCGGTGCCGGTGCCGGTGCCGGTGCCGGTCGCGGCGGTGCACGACCGATTCCCGGTATTCCGGAACAACTGCCGCCCGTTGGCTACCTGGCCGAAAATCCCTGTGGCGGTGGCGGTGGGGGATTTGGTGGTGGCGGTGGTGGATTCGGCGGCGGAGCCGGTGGTGGAGCCGCCGGACCGCACGTGCTTCCCGGCGCGTATTCCGTTGCGCTCTTGGTTGACGGAAAAGTGGTACAAACAAAAACGATGACTATCGTGATGGATCCGGAAGTGCCGCTCATCGGTCTCGCACGGAGCGCTTACAACACGCTCGTGATGGACCTGCACGATGCACAGGGCAAAGGAACTGCGGCGGCGAGTCGGTTGACCGCGCTCAACACCGAACTGGCACGAGTTGCTGGTCAGGTTGATTCGAGCACGGTCAGCGATGCAACCAAGAGGCAATTCAAAACGTTGCGTAGCCAGTTGGATTCGGTGCGCGCGAAGTTCGGTTTGACGACGGCTGCAGTCGGTGGTCGGGGCGGCGCAGGTGGCGGACGAGGGGGCGGTGCGGGCGGCGGTCGCGTCGGCGGCGCCGCTGCAATAGCCGTTGCACCGCCCGCCGGCGCCGACGCAATAGCGGCATTTGCTGCGCAGGCGCAAGCGAACATGCAAACGAACGCACTTGGTCGCGTTGGCACCGCCAAGAACGCGATTCAAAACGTCTGGGAAATGCCAAGTGCTGCGGTTGTCAAGCAAGCGACCGACGCGAAAGCAGCCCTCACGCTGGCGATGACCGAGGCCTCGGGCGTGCTCGCTCGCGCCCGCGCGCTAGCACCACCGCTTGAGCGCGCGAACGTCAAAATCACAGTACCACCCGCGGGGCAGTAACTCTGCACTGAAGTGGAACGATACAACGCCCCTGCTGCCATTCGTTTGGCGGCAGGGGCGTTTGTTATTGAGGTCCCGCGAAATGTTACGACGTGCGGTGAACGCGACGGCCACGGGGCGGGACATTGTCGCTGCGTATTTCCGGACACGGAATCGCGCGAAAAGGAATCGTCACCCGTTCGTGACACGACACATACACGGGTGTGATTTGAGAATGGGAGCGAGCGCCCCACGCTTACGGCACGCGGCAACGCCGCATCGCTGCAGCCCGCATCGTGCCGGCGCGCGAGTGCCTGAAATTCGTGGAGAAACCTTTGTGAGACGATTCATCGACTCCCGCTCGATGCAAGCTGTTTTTTCCTCTGTTTCCCGCTTTGAAGCTCGACGAGCAGCGCGACGCAGTGCGTGGTTGCTGGTCATTTCGACAGCGTCGATCATCGTTGGCGCAGCGACTCCAGTGAAGGCAACGGCTCAATCAACAGGTGTGGTCACGGGCGTTGTAGCCGACGCCAACGGCCGACCGCTGGGTGGAGTACTGGTCGCACTTGATGACGCGAAACTCGGCACCAGTACCGACCGCGACGGTGGCTACCGACTGTCACGCGTACCGCAGGGTGCGCACACGCTCACGTTCCGCTACATCGGGTTCACCGCGCAGACCGTGAGCATCATCGTGGCAGGGAGTGCCACGGTTGTAGCCCCCGTGTCGATGGTGAATGCGGTGATCAAGCTCAATGCCATCACGGTCGCCGGTACCATCGCCGGTCAAGCCGCCGCGCTCAACCAGCAGCGCGCGGCGGGCAACGTGAGCAGCGTCATTGACAACGAACTTGTGGGACGTTTGCCCGATCCAAATTTGGCCGAGGCGTTGGCCCGCGTTCCAGGCGTTGCGATGGTGCGTGATCAGGGCGAAGGTCGATTTGTGCAGATTCGCGGAACCAGCGGCGAGTTGAATTCGATGTCGCTGAATGGACTGCGCATCAGCACACCCGAACAGAACACGCGGCAGTTGCCAATGGACCTGATTCCATCCGACCAGGCAGCGGCCATTCAAGTGTCGAAAACACTGACCCCCGACATGGACGCCGATGCGATAGGTGGCAACGTCAACGTGGTGACGCGCACTGCGCGCGCGAATCGCCCGTTGTTGAATGGAACGATCGCGGGCGGACAAAACTCATTAGGTGGTGGTGCACTGGTGAACCTTGGCCTGAATGCAGGCAAGCGTTTTGGGGCCAGTCAGCGTTTGGGCGCGATGGTGGGGGGTACCTATTACAAGAACGAACGCGCGTCGCAGAACTTTGAGGGTGACTGGTGTTCGCAGTCGCAGAATTGCGGCATTGGCGCGTCGGTCAAGTCGCTGGATGCTCCCAATCTGTGGGAGCTTCGCGATTACCCGCAGGTGAATCGTTTGCGGCAAGGCGTGAACGGCACGCTGGACTACTTGCTGGGCACGAGCGGCAAGCTCTTTGTGCGCGGCACGTACAATCAGTTTTCCGATGATGAAGTGCGCTTTCGTACGCGGTTTGGCTTTCGCGGAGGCAGTGGGGCGCGGTTTACGATGGTCACACCTGATTCGGGTGTTGTGACGGGTGCGCGCATTGACCGCGACATGCGCCTGCGTAAAGTGACACAGCACATTTTGACCGCGCAGGTTGGTGGTGATCACGTGTTCCGCGCCAGTACGTTTGATTGGGCGATTGGTACTTCGGCGGCCCAGGAAGATCGCCCGGATGTGAATACCTTGTCGTTTCGCCAAACTGGTGCAACGCTCGCGTACAACTTTTCCGATGCCGACCGGCCGAGCGTGTCGGTGGTGGCCGGTTCGTTTGATGATCCCACCCGTTTTCCCTACAACAGCTACGTCAATGAAGTGCGCAAGACCACAGACAATGACATCAGTGCGAAAGTGAACTACGGCTTCCCCGCACAGTTTGGCCGTGTTGCGGCAGCATTCAAGTTCGGCGGGTCCGCACGGCTCAAACAGCGCGAGAACAAGTTGACGACGAGCACGTTTACCAACGCGCTGGGCACGAACACCAACGGTGCAACTGGGGCCACTCTGTTCAGCACGCTCGTAACCGATACGCAGGGCCGAACAATTTTCGGCGGCGATTACAACATGGGTCGGCACCTCGACATCGATCGCGTGCGAGAATTCGTGGCTGCAAACCGCGGCGCCTTCACGAAGGATGTCACTGCGTCAACCATTACCTCCCAGGGCGGCACGTACAAGGTTGGCGAAGACGTGTACGCGGGGTACGTGATGGCGACGATTGATGCCGGAGCGTTTCGCTTCATTCCTGGTGTACGCGTTGAGGCAACAGCGACGGACAACGAGGCGGGTCGCGTGCAGCAAGCGGGCACGGTCGTCACGGTTACGCCCGTGAGGGGATCGACCAACTACACGAATGTGTTCCCGTCGATCAACGCCACCTATCGTATCAACGAGCGCACCAATCTGCGCGCCGCCGTGACCACGGCCCTTGTTCGTCCGCAGTTTCGCGACATGACGCCGTACGTGAATGTCAACGCGGGGCAGCCAGTGGCGACGATTGGTAATCCGGCACTCAAGGCAACGACGGCCCTCGCGTACGATCTCATGCTCGAGCGCTATTTCACGAACGTGGGGTTCGTTTCCGCGGGTGCGTTTTACAAGGATCTGAGCAACTTCATCTTCACCACGCGTCGCGCACGTCTTACTACCGAAGAACTCGGTCCAGACGTGACGCAAGTGGATCAGTCGGTGAACGGGCAATCGGCCACGTTGTACGGGTACGAAGTAGCGTGGCAGCAACCGTTCACGTTCCTGCCGGGATTTCTCGCAGGTTTTGGTGTGAATGCGAACTACACGTACACGAAGTCGGAATCCACCATTCCGGCTCGCGAGGGTTCAAAGCAACAGTTGCCGGGCCAAACGGGTAACGCCGGGAATGTTGGCGTGTTCTACGATCGCGGCCCTCTGTCGCTGCGCGTTGGTGGCAACTACTCCGGTGAATTCCTGTCGACGATCAACCCATCCACGCCCGACGGAGACACGCGCACCCGTGCGCGGTTCCAGGTGGATGCCTCGGGATCACTCACCGTGATGCGCGGCGCGAAGTTGTTTCTGGAGGCCATCAACTTGTCCAACACGCCGCTTCGTGCGACGGTTGGCAACCGCGAGAACCGCGGTGGTGGCGGTGACGACCCGTCATTTGAATTCTACCGTCCGTGGGCAATGCTCGGCCTCAAAATCGAGCGGTAGGTGCCGCTTCGACAACGCCCCAGCTGCCAACTATCTGGCGGCAGGGGCGTTGTGTCGATTTGCGGTTAGCTTGCGCTGGCACCGTGTGCCGCAATCACTTCATCCTGTCGTATGTCGCGAACGTTACGCCGGTTGTTTTCCCGCTGCCATCATCCCGCATGTAAATGACTGCGATGGTTTGACCGTCGGTCGATAGTACGTTGGTGAGACGTTGTGTAATCTTGCCGTCTTTCTTGTTGACGATTTCGTTCACGAATTCATTGACCGCTTTTACCGCGGCGTGTGTTTGCCCGGCGTTGCCGGTGACTGGCATATCTTTGCCGTCAAACTCTGTAGTATACCACCAGCGTGTGGTGTCACCGCGGGCATTCACCGCTTGAATGGTGACCTTCATTCCTTCGACGCCCAGTGCCTCGTACGTCATGATGTTGCTGCTCGGAGCCGCGGCATCGGATTTCAGCAGCCACCGCCCGAAGCGCGGATTCGTCGATTGCGCGCCGAGCGAGTGACTGGTAAGAACGCCGAACAGCGCAGCGCACACGAACTGCGGGAGAGTCGTCATGATAGGAACCCGAAAAGTGCGGTGGCGTGAACTTCGCTCCGGACAGAACGAAGTTCCGCCACGACTTCCGACGCGACTTACATTACCGCACCATCTGCGCGCGCTCAAGAGCCGCCACCAACGGCGTCTTCACGTAGTGCATGTAGATCGTGCCTTTCGGACCGAACCCCACCAGTGTGCGATCCTTGGGTAACTGCACGCGTTCGACAATGACGCCTTCACGATCCACGACATCATAGACAAGGCCACCGGTCGCCCCGGCGATGGACGTGCTGGGCAAGATCCATACGTTGCCATCGCGATCCGCGCGCACCGGGCCCGCCCGCACCGGCGGATAGAAATCCGGAATCTCTTTGGGTTCTACCGTCATGATCGGTGTTGGGAGTGAGGTGAATACCCCTGGTGCTGGTGGCGCCGGTGGCGGCAATTTCGCCAATCGATCGACATCCGCCTTCTTCACCGAGTCGATCATCTGCTGCTTTTCTTCCGGCGTAATTCGCTTCCACTCGAATGGCATTTTGGGCGTGGAGGTGATTTTTCCAACCGGTCCTCGCCAATCGATGTGATAGTCCTGCGTTCGTACAATCGCGACCGTCCCGTCGGGCAAGAGGGTCCACTCATCAGCGGATGGAAGCGGATTGATGACCGCAGAGATACGCAGCGATTGCTGATTGCCGGTTATCATTTGCCTGACGACGGCGATCTTCATCAGGGCAATGGTATCGAAGGGTTGTGCCGCAGCGCACACGTAGATCCGAAAGACTTCGGAGATAGTGCTACGGGAAGAGCAGTTTGTCAACACGGTTGCACGGGGGGGGCAGCCAGCTGCCAGCTGCCAGCTGCCAGCTTACTGCCACGAAAGCACACAGCCACCAGCTTTGAAGCTCAGAGCTTCCAGCACAACGGCCACTGAAAGGGACCGCCGCGGGCAGCCTGCGAGATCCCCGCCTCCGCTTCTCGTTCTGCACTACCGCCGCGTGGTCAGCTTCGCGGCTTCATGCGCGTGAAGGGGAATCCGCCGCAACCGGTTTTTGGTGTGTCTCGTTTTGCCATCGTTGCCGACTCGGCTTCCGCACGCGTGTTGGCGTTATACGCGCTGTAGCAGAACGCCCACGTGTAGGGTTCGATCTCGGTGAGTAGCAACCAATCAATACGCGTCCACTTGCCTGGGTCGGAACGGTTCAGCGAATCATTCTGCGCGATGAAGTATTGTTGCGTGACGCTCCACTGCACGATGTGAAAACGGCCGCGTGGCAATTGCAGAAAATCGGTGGACGTGATGGCAAAGCTGCCGCCGTAGTCGTCGTCGAACGTGCCGATCATGAAGGCTGGCGGTACGTTTGGTTGAGTTGGCCCGTTTGCGCTGGAGGCCGACGCGGCCGGCTGAGCGGTGCCGACAGTTGGGATTCCGGCACACGCGAACAGCAGACTCACGCTTACCGTGAACACTGCGACTGATGTCAGTCGCGTCAACCCGTGGGTTCGCGCAGGTCGCGACGCGTGTGCAGCGTGCATGTCGTGAGCTCGTTCACTTTTCTTTTGCAGCATCGCTCGCATCGTAAATGAAGATTGATTCGATGTTGGTTTCGAACAACTCGGCAATCGCGAACGCGAGTGGCAAGGAGGGATCGTAGCGTTCGTTTTCGATGGCGTAAATAGTCTGTCGAGAAACGTTCAGCCGATCGGCGAGATCTGCTTGCGACCAGCGGCGTTCGGCACGCAACACGCGCAGTCTGTTCTTCACCGGCGTCTGCGCCATCTGAGGTTGAAAATGAATGCAAGCGACCAGATCATCAGAATCAGAATCGCGGAATCGCGCCAATCAATGCTGATGGGGGGCAATCCCCAGGGCAGATGCGTCGCAATCGGCAAACCGAATCCGACATCGAGCAGTACGAACAACCACAACACGTGAAACATTATTCGAAACGTTATGCCGTTCGCGTCGCGCATGACTTCCCGCGAAAATTCGTCAACCTTTCTTTCGTACGTGCCCCATTCGATACAGGAACCGATTAGCACCGGAAGAGTCACCAGCGCCAGAATGACACGCGTTCTGTTATTCGTGGCTGGGTTGGCGAACTGATTGTACGCGTAGAGAAAAACTGCGAGCGCGACGGTGCGAAAAATCTGGCGGCGCCAGTTGAACGCGCGTTTTCCATCGGCCAGCGCGTCGGCAATCGTGAGGCGGTCGGACATCGGTACTCCGGTGAAGCACTGGGGGATCAGCGATAGACCGAATGTAAATGAACCTTGTCAAAAAGACAAGTGAAGTGTACTTCTTGCCCCTACCCCAATTCGACTCTGACCCCGATTCCGACTCAAACCCAATTCGACTCTGACCCCATTTCCGTGCTCCCCCTACGCGATCAGCGCATCAAGCGCCGCTCGCGACGCCGCACCCACCTGTCGTTTCCACTCCTTCCCGTTCCGATACACAATAAGCGTAGGAATACTGCCAATGTTGTAGCGGCGAGACGTCATTGGATTGGCATCGGTATCGAGTTTGAGAACCAACACAGAGGCCGCGTGTTGTCGCGCGTACGCATCAAGCACTGGCGCCATGGATTTGCAGGGACCACACCAGTCGGCGTAGAAGTCCACAAGCACGGGTATGACGGCCCCGTCAAGAAACTTCTGAAAGTCCGCATCAGTGGCGACGAGGGGCCGGTCCAGTGGCAACGCGTTCGCGCAACGCGAACATTTCGGCTTGTCGCCGAGGCGGGCAAGGTCGACGCGATTGAGCGTACTGCACGTGGTGCAGCGCACCACGACATTGTTCGCACTTTTGGTGTGCGACCCATTGCCATCCGGTGGGGTTGAAGTTTCGGGCATATTACACGCTCCTGCTGCGGGATACTGAGGGCCGATATTCGCTCTGTTCAATATCACCTATTTCGGCCCCTGCGCCTGGAAACCGGGGTGAAGCTCGATTGACGAGAGTTTACATTCGCGGCAGGCGCGCCATCTGCATCAACGCTTTTCCTGAGGTCACTCGCTCATGTCCCGCATGACACCCCTTCGTTCCGTTGTGGCCGGAGCAGTTGCCGGAGTAGTGCTGTTCGTCGTTGCTCCGCGCGCTGAAAGTCAGCAATGTCCGTTGATCGACACGCGAGCTCCCACCGCACCTGGACAGAAGCCGGCCTTCGCGGACCAGTACCGCGCGTGCAAGGTCACGTCTGGAGCACTGTTTGATGTCACCGTTGTCGCCAAGGGCCTGGAAACACCGTGGGCGGTTGAGCCGCTTCCCGGTGGTGATTTGTTGGTGACGGAGCGGCCGGGCCGTCTTCGTATTGTCAGCGCGGCCGGAGTAGTGGGTGAACCGATCGCCGGTGCGCCAGCGGTGTTTGCGCGAGGGCAGGGCGGCATGCTTGACGTCGCACTCAGTCCAGCGTTCGCAACCGATCGCACGATCTTCTGGAGCTTCAGCGAGGAACGCCCCGACGGGGGCAACGGAACCAGCATCGCGCGCGGCACGCTTTCAGCCGACCGCAAAAGTCTGAGCGATGTCAAAGTGATTTTTCGTGTGATGCCCGCTTACGCCGGCAACTTGCATTTCGGGTCACGCCTGGCGTTTGGACCGGATGGAATGTTGTACGCCTCGTTCGGTGAACGGTCCGACACCCCAATGCGCAAATATGCTCAGATGCTGGACAGTCATCTGGGCAAGATCATTCGCATCAAGCCGGACGGTTCGGTTCCAACAGACAATCCGTTCGTCGGACAAAGCTCGGCGAAGCCGGAGATCTGGTCGCTCGGGCATCGCAACGTGCAAGCGATGGCGTTTGACGCCAACGGCGGGTTGTGGGCCGTCGAGCACGGCACGAATGGCGGTGACGAACTCAATCGCGTCATGAGGGGCAAGAACTACGGGTGGGCCGAAGTGGCGTATGGCGTGGAGTATTCGGGGCAGCCGCTGCCGATGGTCACGGCGAAGGAAGGTACGGAACAGCCGGTGTATTTCTGGGACCCCAACATCGCTCCGTCTGGCGCGCAATTTTACAGCGGCACCGCGTTCCCCGCGTGGAAGGGCAATCTGTTTGTGGGTGGTATGAAGGAGAAATTTCTGGTGCGCTTGGTCATCGAGAACAACAAAGTCACCGGTGAAGAACATCTGCTGGCCGACCGGAACCAGCGGGTGCGCGACGTGCGGCAGGGGTCTGACGGGGCACTGTATATCGTCACCGATCAGAAAGACGGTGAGCTGTGGCGCGTCACGCCGCGCAAATGAGATGGTTTTGGAAAAAAGTTCCCTGAATCTACAAATTTGGGCAGCACGGCAGACGAGAAAAGCATAGTTTGCCGTGTCGTGCTTGAGGTCCAGCTCCCTCGGCACCTTCCATACCTCCACCAGACTGAGCGGGCGTCGAGAGGACGGCGTCTGGTGGATTTCCTGATGCAGGAGACCGAGGAATGCCGTTTACGCAGCGGTTCGCGACGCGCCAGTGTCGCCGGGTGTTTTTGGGCGCGACCATCGCAGGCCTGGCGAGCGCGCCAGTGGCCAGTGCACAGGTTCCCGCGCCCAATCTCAATGGCCCCAAGGCCAACTGGACGTTGTTCAATCAGTTTGGCACCGCCAGCCTGCGCAACATGACGTTCAGCACAACAATCACACCGCGCTGGATTGGCGAGACGGATTCGTTGTTCTACAGTTGGCGTGATCATTCCGGCGACAAATGGTGGCTGGTGAACGCCGTCACGAAAGTGAAAAAGCCGTTGTTCGATCATGTGAAAATGGCCGCGCAGTTGTCGGTGATGCGGCAACGCGCAACCGAAGCGTTCAATCTCAGTGAACAGTTCACCATCGTGAACATCACCAAGGATCACAAGCATCTGCGGTTCGCGATTGATTCGACGCGCTACAACTGGAACATCGCGACGGAAATGTTGACGAGCCTGGGCCGGTATCGCGGCGCGCAGGATTCGCTGATGGTCAAGGACGAAGAAGTCGATGTGGCGCTTGGTGCCGGTGGCGGCGGTGGTCGAGGCGGTCGCGGTGGCGCGGGCGGAGCAGGAGGTGGTACGGGTGCGGGTGGACGGGGTGCGGTGTCGCCCGGGGAAGCGGCGCGCAACTATTCGCCGGACAGCACCGCGTACGTCTTCGCGCGCAATCACAATTTGTTCATCGTGGAAAAGCCCAAAGGCGATACGGTGCAAATTACGAAAGAAGGGTTTGATAAATTCACATTTGCCGGCGGCGGCGGTCGCGGCGGCGCTGGTCAGCAGGATTCGACACAGGGCCAGCAGCAGCAGCAGCAG